>OLSQ01000834.1_pt1 | contig 28259 bp, 26 predicted proteins | sample 1672561 | NCBI WGS metagenome assembly OLSQ01 (sample SAMEA3136699, study PRJEB25190) | human gut metagenome | biome: human gut; feature: human-associated habitat; material: faeces | place: Austria | collected 2013
GATTTATTGAAAAATATGTGATATAATGTGAAATAGATTATAAAGATTCACTAATTACAATTTTTTTAACGAGAGGGGTATTCTATGTTCAAAAAAATCACAAGTGCACGGGAAGCCGCAGCCTCCGTTGCAGGCAATTCCGGTGAATCCAATACCGAGAGCTCTTCCCGGAAATCCGCTTTGAACAAGACCTTAAAGAAGAAACTGGCAGATATTAATCCAGCCATGGATCTTGTCCGCATCTACGGCTTTGACAGTCTGCGTGATTTAACCGCACTGTCCCATATCCTTGTGAATGCTTATCAGGGATCCAACTCCCTGTACAAAGATCCGGATGGTAGTTATATTCTTTCCGTTGCAAAGAGTGATCACTCTCCTGCGGAATTTAACAAGGTCTGCAATATTCTTTCCGAATATGCGGTCGGCCTGCGTACTGTTCCGGGTTCCGAGGCTTATCTGGAAGAGCATTTTGAAGTAATCCTGCGTGATCAGGCATTACAGTCTCTCGCCCGGATTTAACATGTGCTAATACAGAAATCATTTCTATTCAGGCAGGAACCATTTATAAAGTCATATGAGATCTAAGCTTTACTAAAATAAAAAGGAAATGCAAAGGACCACAATCCAACGATTGCGGTCCTTTTCTCAGTTCTGTTTTCTTAATTCTATCTTGTGAAATTTTCTAACTCAACATTCTGACTCAGCCGTCAAAATATGATATTCCCATACCGATTTCCTGTCCGACTCTAAATTTATTTTGCTTTTCGAATCTGCTTTGCTTTTCGGTCTTCCAGATACTTAATGACTAACAGGGTTCCAACGAGCAGAACAATACCGATCGGAAGCACGATCCATGCAGTTCTGACAAAACCTGCAATAATGTAGGTTACAAAAGATACAGCCGCTACCACGACAACATACGGAAGCTGTGTGGAAACATGATTCACATGATCGCACTGTGCACCTGCGCTTGCCATAATAGTTGTATCCGAGATCGGTGAACAATGGTCACCGCAGACCGCACCTGCCATACATGCGGAGATGGAAATAATCATTAAGGTCGGATCAGAGTTTGCAAATACGGCAACAACGATCGGAATAAGGATACCGAAGGTTCCCCAGGATGTACCGGTTGCAAAAGCAAGGAAACATCCAATTAAAAAGATAATTGCCGGAAGCAGACTCATAAAGCTTCCTGCTACAGATTTTACTGCATTTGCCACAAATTCTGCTGCTCCAAGACTATCTGTCATTGCCTTCAGGGTCCATGCAAAAGTAAGGATCAGGATTGCCGGAACCATGGCCTTAAAGCCTTCGGGAATACATGCCATACAATCCTTAAAGGACATTACTCTGCGGAACATATATACAATCACAATAAGAATCAGTGCGCAGATACTTCCCATGCCAAGTCCGACCGAAGCATCGGAATTGGAAAACGCTTCTACAAGGTTTGCGCCGCCAAAGAATCCACCGGTATAAATCATGCCAATGACGCAGCAGATAATCAGGGTTATAATCGGAATTACCAGATCAATTACCTTTCCCTTTTCATTCACCGGGGCAACTGTCTGATCCTCCTGGTGTCCGGAAGTAAAGAGATCTCCCTTTAATGCATTCTCTTCATGCTTTTTCATCGGTCCGAAATCGATATGTAAAAGTACGATCAGAAACATCATTAAAATAGTCAGTAATGCATAATAGTTATACGGAATAGCACGAAGGAAAATAGAAAATCCGTCTTCTCCTTCCACAAAGCCTGCAACTGCTGCTGCCCAGGATGAAATCGGGGCAATGATACAGACAGGCGCTGCAGTCGCGTCAATCAGGTAAGCCAGCTTTGCACGTGATACCTTGTGCTCATCCGTAACAGGCTTCATAACGCTTCCTACAGTAAGACAGTTAAAATAATCATCAATAAAAATCAGAATTCCAAGTGCAATGGTCATAATCTGTGCACCGGCTCTTGTTTTAATTTTCTTCTTTGCATAATGTCCGAATGCAGCGGATCCTCCTGCCTTGTTCATCAATGCGACAATTGCACCAAGAATAACAAGGAAAATCAGAATACCGACATTATAGCTGTCCGACAGAACTCCTACAAAGCCATCATTAAAAATATGAGTAATCGTTCCTTCAAAAGAAAATCCGGAATACAGCAGACCTCCGACCAGAATACCTACGAACAGGGAACTGTACACCTCTTTGGTGATGAGGGCAAGTGCTATCGCTACAATTGGCGGCACCAAAGCCCAGAAAGTTGCATAAAAATCCATTTTAATGACTCCTTTCGTATAAAATCGACAACTAATTGTATCATGGTATACAATGTTTGACAAGGATGAACTCATAAAAAATCTACCCCAAAAGCTCTGCCTGTGCGCAGCCGTTCTCTACTTGTCCCTCTCACTAAACTCGGGCTGCACCTTCGGCTTGCTCTCGTTAAGTGTTCCGGACTGGTTCGCACTAAGTTCAAGCTTCGCCTTTGGCTCGCTTTCACTAAGTGCTCTACACAAAAGAGACTTCTGCAACTGCAAAAGCCTCTTCGCCGTTTTTACTTTGATTCTATTCGTCTATTATTTCTTTACCTTTTGCTGTTCTCGTAAGAATTCAGCAACGCTTCTACCGTAGTTCTCAGGGTAAAAACAATATATCCCGCGAACCGCTCCCTGTCAAACCGGCTCTGGTTCAAAAACCAGGTTACTAACAATCCATACAATGCATTGCTGTAAAAGCAACAGAGAAACCCTTTATATTCCTCAGAAAGTTCTACGTTCTGCCTTTCGGCAGCACTGTCAATCACATCCAGACTAACACGCTCAAAGCTGGAGGAAAAGAACTGCCCAAAACCATTTTTACCAATCGCGGAATACGCATGAACCAGCAGTGCACGGTTCTTATCCACATAATCCAGCAAGGTAAGAACGATTTTCTCATAGTCCACCATAACATCAAGCTGATTCACTACCACAAGTGATTCCTGTTCCAGTGTCCACTTTAGCAGATCATAAATATCCTTAAAGTGATAATAAAACGTTTTCCGGTTAATTCCGCAGTCCTCGCAGATAGCACTGATCGTTATTTTGGATAGTGACTTCACCTCCATATACCTTTTCAGGGAATCTGCCATCGCCTGCTTCGTTTTCATGGATGCTTCGGCATGTGTCATGGTTTTCTCCTAAGTCTATGCTGTCCTGGCAGCTTTCTTCTTTTTCTTACGACCATGAATTCCTATAATTAACACAAAGATTACCACCAGGCATATACCGGCAAGTATCGCAATCAGCGCAACCGGTACAGGTTCTGCCGGACGGTCCACGCAGGTAAAGGTAAACGCATCATCTTCACATTCAAATACCAGATAGCTGCCATCCTGCTCCGTGTCTATTTGGACAAAAGCTTTATCCCTGTAAATCTCAATCGAAGGATTTTCCATTTCAAGAGAAGCATCCGGCAGGAACCTGTAAAGATGCTTTCCGATATCGGATGTTTCAAGACGCACCTGATAACTCTCTGCCCTGGTTTCTGCATCCTCCGGGTAAAGCTCAACCTTCTTAATCTCTAAGGAATCATCCGTATCAAAGGTTCCTTCGGCCAAAAGCTTAGGAAGCTTTGTTCCATCAAGATTTGCCTCCAGTGTCGTAATATATTCAGTATATACGGCTTCGATCGTCTGGTCAAAGGTAATATTCTCCTGGGAGAAGTCTTCCCACACACCGGAGTATCCATCCTTCTCGGGTACCTCCGGGAGCTTGGCAATATCAAAGCTCTCTCCGTAATTAATGGTGATCCGGTCTACCTGGGAGTCATCTGCCATGAAGGTCAGATGAATTGAGCGGAATGAATCCGGAATATCCGGAAGCTCCAGGAACTCATCATAAGAGACAGGCTGTGCCTCACCCTCAAGGCTGATTCCGTCAATTCCGGGAGGACATCCTTCTACGAAATAGTTGTTCTCTACAGTTCCTGAATCATCAATCTGTCCGGCAATGGATCCCAGATAATAATTTCCCTCCTGAATCTCTATCATACTATAGCAGTCCGTAATGGTTTTACCTTTTCCGGCAATACCTCCAATCTGATTATCTCCGGATAGTGCACACTTCGAGCTGCTTTTGCGGATCGTTCCCTTACTTTCTCCGGCAATACCTCCTACTTTATCTTCATCACCCGAAATGCTTCCGGTATTCATACTGGAAATAATGCTGCCAAGGGTCATTTCACCGACAATCCCTCCGGCACATTCCTTCTTTCCTTCTACCTTTCCACTATTATAGCACTCCCGGATAACAATTCGTTCCTTGTACCTGACATTCAGTGTTGCGTTATCGGAAGAAAGATTTAAGTCATCCTCCGGATCAAGGTTGTTCTCACGGGACATGGTTCCGGCAATACCGCCGACATTGAGATCACCACAGATTTTTCCATAATTCGTACAGCTCAATACCTTGCCCTCGGTATCCTTGACTGTATCATCATCAGAAACATCCATAAAGATTTCGTCGGTATCCGGTGTATCTGTATCGGTAATAATGTTCGTAATCACCTGAACTTCATCATTAATTGCCTGTAAGTCATCCAGCAAAAGCTGATTGTAATCATCTGCCATATTGTTCAGGGTGCGTGTCTGATCAATGATCTTCGTAAAGCTGCTGCTTAACGATGTCCGCGCGGACTCAACCCTTACTTTGGCCCGGTCAGCCCGGTTACGGATCTCGCTTTCGGTATCGGAAATCGCACGGTTTGCATTCTCATAAGCTGCCTTCTGTGCATCATTAATTTCTTTTTCCAGTGCTTCCCGGTCAATCTGATCCCAGATATTAAAGGAAGAAAAGTCATATCCACCGCTTGGTGTGGGAACAAGAGGAAGACTCGGAAGATTATCTAAACTATCCCCATCATCCTTTGTATCATCCTTGGGATCCTTATTAGTATCATCCTTAGTGTCGCCCTTGCTGTCATCCTTGGTGTCACCCTTGGTATCATTATTAGTATCATCCGCAGGATCTGCATCATCCTGTGACAGGTTCTTCGTTTCCGTTATACCCGGCACCGGTTCAGAAAGTCTGTACGGAATCTGGTAAGCAATCTCCTCTTCGGAAGTTCTCAGATCCTGAATGGCAGTTCTTGCACCTTTTTCTCCCTCTGCAGAGTTCTGACCGGAAGCTTGTGCAGAATCCTCAGTGCCACTCTGTCCGCCTGTCGGATTCTGTGTCGGGGTCTGACCCTTGCCTTCATCGTTTCCATTTCCCTCCGTTGTCGTACCACTCGGAGTAGGCGTTGGCGTGGATGTAGGTGTTCCTGTCGGTGTTGTACTCGGAGTCGTAGACGGTGTCGTACTCGGAGATTCCGTTGGAGATGCACCCGGGCTCCATGTAGGGAGCTTATCCAGAAAATCCAGCGATACCGGTCTTGGGGAATTCAACCCTGAAATAGACAGGGAATTGGACATATTATCAAAATCACCGCTGATATCCGACATAATATTATCTACTGCATTCTGTGCACCTGCTACAGCATCCAGCAGCACATTAATCTGATCGGACAAAGATGCAGACATATCACTTGCATCGTTATCGAGCTTCGTTACAAGGTCGTGCAGCTTCGGAAATTCCCTGGACAGCTTTTCCATCGTGTCCTCTTCATATTGCATCTGGCTGCTCGGCTCCATCTGTCCGGCAATTCCGCCAACATCCTTACGTCCGTTCAGCCGTCCGTGGTTCTCGCAGCTCATAATAAAACCGGTCTGGCTTCCTGCAATACCACCAATGTTATAACCGACATGCTGATATCCTACACTGCCGTTATTGTTACTATAAAGAATGACTCCTTCATTGGAACCGGCAATTCCGCCAATATCCGTTACGGAAGCTGCATTTTCCGTACTTAAAATTTCCTGTACAGTCAGAGACTGGATATCAATTTTATTATCCTTGGCATTGGTGTTTACCAATGCATTGTTTGTGCAGTTGGTAATACCGCCCTTGTTCGTTCCAACCAGACCACCAATACGGTGATTACCGGAAACTATGCCATTTGCGGTGCTGTCCTCAATAATTCCGCTTACTTCATTTATTCCGACAAGAAGTCCGGCATCATTGTTTACATTCATTTTGCCATTGACGCTGCATCCGCTGATAAGTCCCTTATTCTGACCTGCCAGAATACCAATACCGGAATGTCCCGTTCCCGCTGTGGCATCCATCTGGATATTCAGATTCCATACCTGTCCTGTCTCCTGAATATAACGGAAAAGTCCGATATTATTACTGGTTCCCTCTATAGCAAAGCCCCTGATTGTATGTCCCTGTCCAAGAAAAATCCCACCAAAGGTCGGAATCAACGTAACTCCTTCGCTTGTAAAATCAAGGTCTGTATCCAGAATTACCACTTTATCCTGTGACCAGATATCCCGTGTACAATTGTTTGCAAGTTCTTTGAGATCTTCATTGCCGCGGATCCAGATTACCTGATCCTCGTCATAGGTAAGTGTTCCATCCTGCTCCGCTGCATCCTGCAGATGCTCCATAACGTCATCGGTTTTATTTTCATTGTCTTCATTAATTGTTTCTGCATGCGCACTTAAGGATATCTGCAAAGAAGGAAGGATCAGTGCAGTAATCAGGCAAACGACTAATGTTCTTTTCTTAAACTTCTTCATCTTCCGCACTTCCTTTCTCTTCTTTATTTTGTTCTTCGGACTTTGCATGATCATTTGTCCTGTCGTCCTTCTGAGGCAGTCCGGGCGGATTCTTTTCCTCTATGGCAGATACCTCTACTGCATCCGGTCCCGGATCCTCTTCATCGCTCACACTCTCCGCTCCACCGGTAATCAGTGTAACACTCATATCACCACGTACAAACCCGGAAAAGTTACCCTCAAGCGTACCGTTTACCTGTCCCCGGATCAGACCGTTCACACGGGTAAGACCGCTAAAGTTCTGTGGCGTAAGATTGATTTTACTCTTAAGCTGGAAGCTTGTTTTTTCAATAATAATATCACCGACAACCAGAATCTGTGGCAGTACCGCAAGTACAAGCACAATGGAAATAATGGTACCGCGGCTTAAGCAGTTACCGATAGATGCAATAATCGGGTTCGTTGTCAGCTGCTGAATCAAAGCACCGGCAACTGCCAGAATTGTTCCTGAGGTAAAAATAGTCGGAAATGCCTCGTTCAATGCAGCTACAATTGCCTGCTTCGGTTTCATTCTCGTCTTCAGATCGGAATAGTGGCTCGAAATTACGATTGCATAGTCAATATTTGCACCCATCTGAATGGAATTCACAATCAGGTAACTTAAGAAGTATAACGGAGACTTCTGTAAGTATGGCATGGAAAAGTTCATCCAGATACTGCCCTGGATCACAATAATCAACAGTACCGGAAGTCCTGCGGATTTAAAGGTAAACAGCAGGACGATAATAACGAACAATGCAGATAACACACTGATGATGATATTATCGGTTCCAAAGGATGAAGACAGATCCAGGTCGCTGGTCGAATTACCTACAATATAGGAATTATCAAGATCATAGTACTTCGCAACATCCTGATGCATCACCTCCAGGAAGTCAAAGGTTTCCTGACTCTCCTCCGGAAGATTTAAGTATACAACCATACGGGAATAGTCATCGGTCTTTAGCTGCAGCTTTGCCTTCTCCAACTGGTCAAACAGATCATCAAGGGTATCCTGCACTTCCCCATCCAGGGTAATATTATCCTCCTCCATCTGATCCTTTAAAAACATAAACATATCAAACAGCGGCACCTGGTAATTTTCAATACCGTTCACGATCTTGCCATACTGGTTTTCATTGACTGCATAAGCAGAATAAAGGAGATTTGCGATCTCATATTCCACACCGGCAAGCTCCGAAAATTCTCTTGGATTCAATGCATCCGTCAGCACATAGCCATCCATGGCCTCAATATTTCCAAGCCCCATGGCTGATTTTACTTCTTCATGCTGTTCCAGTGTCTTCAGAAGTTTTTCTTCCTTCTGGTAATTTCCTGCCGGTACAATCACGGCAACCATGTTGCTTGTTCCGAAGGTATTCTTGATCTTCTGATAAGCGATCTGGCTTTCGCTCTGCTTGGCTGTGGTCAGATCGGTATAGCTGTAACAATATGGACAATTATTGGAAAAATAAAATGCTACAACTACAATCACCAGAAAGACAGGTGGAACAATGAATCGCGTAAACACATCGAATTTACCGATTGCGGTAATCTTCGGAATAAGATTTTTGTGCTTTGTTTTATCAATCAATTTACTGAACAGCACAAGAAGTCCGGGCATCAGGGTGAACACGGACAGAAGGCTTAACATAATAGCTTTAATCAGAACGATGGACAAATCCATACCAATTTTGAAATGCATGAATGCAAGAGCACCCAGACCGGAGATCGTTGTAAGGGAAGATGCCGAAATTTCCGGAATAGCCTTACTTAAGGCCGCAATACAGGCCTCCCTCGTATCCAGTGTCTGATGTTCATCCGAAAAACGGTGGCACAGAATAATCGCATAGTCGATTGCCAGGGCAAGCTGCAGCACCACTGTAACTGAATTGGAAATAAAGGAAATCGTTCCACACAAAAAGTTCGTTCCCATATTCAGAATCGCCGCCATACCAAAGGTCATAATCAATACCGGAACCTCTGCATAGGAACGTGATGTCAGGGTCAGCACGATCACAATGATAACCGCCGCAATCACGACGATGACCTGCATCTCTGCTGCCAGATCCGCCGCCGAATCACTTCCTACTTCCGTATCATAATAGACATCATAATCTGCAAGCAGTTCCTTCATCCGGTTCATGGCCTGTAAGCTGATATCATCGGTTGCTGTCCCATCAAAAGTCACATCAAACAGGGCACTTGAATCGTGATAATGATCCTCCGTGTGATCAAGCTCTGCACTTGTGACACCATCCACTGCTTCAATCTCCTCCTGCAGCTCCAGCGCATGCTCATAGGAAATATTGGAAATCATGACCTTTGCCGTTCCATAGGTAACGAACTGCTCATCCATTACTGTAAGACCGCGCCTTGTCTCGGTGCTGTCCGGAAGATATTTCGTAATGTCATTTTCAACATTAACCCAATTTGTTGAAAAAATACAGAATACCAGCGCAAAGATATAAAGAAGGAAAAACAGGTTTCGTTTATCCACAATAAAGGTGGCCAGCTTTTCCATGGGCGTTGCTTTCGTTTCATTCATTGTCTCATTCATATGTACACCTTTTCCTAATCATTCCTTATGTTTCAGATTATTGATGTCCACTCAGTACCTTTACAGTTACAATTATTGTATCTATCCACAGTAATCTATCATAAAAGCATTATGATTTTTCTATTCAAAAAAAACAATACACAAACAACGCTTTTTGTCCGGTAAATTTCAAAAACAGATTAGCTTGTCAGAAATTGGGGAAAGTATTATACTAAGTAGGTTAACACCTATGAATGAATTAGAAATAAGGAGGAAATACACATGGCAGATATTACCAGGGATATGACCATCGGAGAAATTTTAAGAACAAACCCGAATGTAGCACCGATTCTTATGGAAGCCGGCATGCATTGCTTAGGCTGTCCCTCCGCACAGGGCGAAAGCCTTGAAGAGGCAGCTATGGTTCATGGCATGGACATCGAAGCATTAATGGAACAGATTGCTGCATTATAATTGAGAAGATTTCTCATATGTATGGCAGACAAAAAGCCCCTGCGATTCCGGTCAGTTGGAACTGCAGGGGCTTTTATAAAATGATCTTTTCTTTGTCTATCTTCTATTTTGCTTTCAATGATTCCTTATACGCCTTTTTATTCTCGTACATCCTGCTGTCGGCAAGCTGCGTACATGCTGCAAGGGACATATCTGAACTTTTACTTACACAACAGTAGCCTACACTCGCATGTACGGGATACGGCTTCGGATTACGATTCTGTTCCTCTTCAAGAAGTTTATACAGTTCCTTTATAAACTGCTCCTCACGTCCTTCCTTATTATAATAAAGAAGAACCATGAACTCATCTCCCCCCGTCCGTGCACAAATCTCATTCTCCTGTACCAGTTCGGCCAGTACTACAGACAGTCGGGACAATGCAGCATCTCCTTCTGCATGCCCAAAATTATCGTTAATATATTTCAGTCCATCCATATCAATACTTACAATGGTAAAATGACGGTTTTCCTCTTTACTCCTGCTATACAGAATCCGCAGAAAGTGCTCATAGCCGCGCCGGTTATAGAGTCCCGTCAGGGAATCCCTGTGGTACAGATTCCGGAACTGTTCGAGGTCTGCAATCTCCTTCTGTGCGGCACTGTTTTCCATGGCAAGTGCCAGTGCCATCATATACGCCTGTACAAAGGAAGTCGGCCACTCCGATTCTCTGACCGCCAACGCCAGATATCCAAAGATCCGATTTTTGAAATGAATTGGAAATACGATCATGCTTTGTCCCTGCACGGCACTGTTTACCAATTCAGGAAGCAGCATTCCACGTGGAAAGACCTCATGATAATCCTTCGAGGGTCTGTCTTTGATAAAGATCTTGCGCAAAATCATATTGTCTGTAAATGCTCCCGGCAACTGAGCATTCTCATCATTCTCCAGTTTCTGGCATAAGCAAAGGAATCCCCTGTCACATCCCAGCTTTCCGAAGTAACGCTCAGTCACCTTGAGATAATCCTCTTCGCGAAAAGCTTCCTGATAATCTGTATTTAAAAAAAGAGACTGGTTATAAATTTCTATTGCTGCGTCCAGTTTATTATACATCCGCCGCCAACTATGGTTCTCCACTTCCTGTTCATGGCAACCGCAGCTTTGCCGAAAACACAATTCAGGAACAAAGGTTGTAGCAGGCTCAGGTTTTTCTCCCTGTAAAGCTTCTTCAATAATCCGTACGGCTCTCTTTCCCATTTCCTTAAATGGAACCTTAGCCGTAGTAAGCGGCGGATAATACTCCCTGCTCTCTGTAATATCATCATAACCGGACACACACACATCCTCCGGAATCCGGATCCCCCGATGCTGTAATTCCTCACACACGGAAAGCGCCATATAATCATTTGAGCAGATAATCGCCTGTGGGTAATTTCCGGGTTTTCTCCCCTGAAGGAACCAGTCCACTGCTTCCTTCCCTTTCTCGCGCCAGTAATCTCCAAAGAAAACCATATGATCCGTAACTTCAATTCCTTCCTCATGCATTACATCCAGATAACCCTGATACCGGTTTCTGGCATCCAGCCGGTCAAAGGCTCCTGTCATAAAACAGACATCCCGAAACCCGTGGATTTGTGTAAAATGCCGGGTCATGTTCCTGATTGCTTCTCCTTCGTCCATCACCACACGATAAAATCCCTCTCTTGCCGTGCGCAGATAAACCACTGGACAGTCTGCGTTTTTCTTCAGATATACATATATTTCGTTACCCATTCCGGGCACATCAAACGTATCTTCCCCGACAATAATCCCGTCAAGCTGTGTAAGATCCGGCAGATACATGATGCCACGCTCACCTTCCGCATATAACACCTTATCCCCGTATGCCCCGAAATTGGCAAAACAAAACACCGTATAACCCAGTTCATTTGCTTCTTTAAAAATAGCCTGCAGAACATCCTTTTGATAGTTCTGCGTAATATACCCCATGAAAACTCCTATTTTTTTCACTCTTGTGTCTCCTCGAATTCCCAATATGTACCATTTTGTTGTATTATACCATATCCTTTCCGTTTTTTCTCTCCAAAATGTTAAATTGGGATGATAAATTTGGCAATAAAATTTTCCAAAAAACGCGCTTAGACCTTGTAAATATGACAGGTTTATATTACAATATAAATGATTGATAAAGAATTATCAATCACAGGTTTATGTATTTTATGAAGGAGGTTTTTACCATGGCATATGTTATTAATGATTCCTGCATCCAGTGCGGATCTTGTGCAGGTCAGTGTCCTGTAGGTGCTATTTCTGAAGGAGATGGCAAGTTCGAAATCAATGCAGATACATGTATCAGCTGTGGTTCCTGCGCAGGCGGATGCCCCGTAGGTGCTATTTCTGAAGAATAAGATTTCTTACGAATGAAAAAGGAGACGCATCCATAATGGATCGTCTCCTTTTTATTTTGCATTACCGGTTCATATCTCCTGCTGCTTTTCAGCTTTCGGTTTGCTGAAATTTTTAATCCTGGCAAAAACAGAGGATTTCTGCTTAATACTGTAGTTCCGCAGCATGTTATCCAGCTTCTTGTAGTGCTCCTCATTCCGGGCATCACGGTCTGCCTCACGCTCATCATCCTTTTCTTCCTGCATCCGGAACTGATAATCCAGCTCCTTCAGGATACTGCTTTTTACTTCCTGTATAATCTCCTGGCAGATATCCTGATTATTACTCTGTACTGCATCGGCAATCATGCTGTGTAACAGCTTCTGCAGGCGCATGCTTTTCTCTGTCTTTGTCTCCTCAACAGGCATTACCTCCCCGTTATGTACCATCAGCACATGACGTTTCCCCATATCCTCTGCCTCATTCCGGTTCATTTTTTCCTGTGAAGGATCACACAACAGCTCCTGTCCTTCCTTTTGGCCTTCCTGCTCTCTTTCCCTTGCCAGCAGATTCCGGATTGCCTTAAGCTGCAGGCCCTGATCCTTCAGATCCTTGATCCTTTGGAAGAGCTTAATGTCCTCCTCCGTATAAAACCGGTGTCCCATTTCATTACGCCTGACCGGAAGCTTTAACTCTTCCTCCCAATAACGGAGTACATGCGCCTCTACTTTAACATTTTTTGCCGCATCGGAAATCATATAGATTTTTTCTGTCTGCATTCTCTTTTCCTCCTTTTTATATAGCGAAAGGACAAGCTGATCCCCCAGCTTGTCCTCTTTCGTAATTGTTTTGATCTCTATTAACTTCTTTCCAGATTTGCAAATTTGGTATAATCCGGCAGCCATACCAGCTCCACGGTTCCGATCGGACCGTTTCTCTGCTTGGCTATGATGATTTCTGCTATTCCTTTCTTCTCCGTATCATGATTATAATAATCATCACGGTAAATGAACATAACCACGTCCGCATCCTGCTCGATTGCTCCGGATTCACGGAGATCGGAGAGCATCGGCCGGTGATCCGGTCTCTGTTCCACGGCACGGCTCAGCTGTGACAGCGCAATAACGGGCACGTGAAGCTCTCTTGCAAGCGCCTTTAATGAACGGGAAATATCGGAAATCTCCTGCTGTCTGGATTCCGAGCCACGGCCGGAGCCCGACATCAGCTGCAGGTAGTCGATGATAATAATCTTTAAATCATGCTCTAACTTATATTTACGGCATTTGGAACGAAGCTCCGAAATGCTGATACCCGGCGTGTCATCAATAATCAGATTGGACTTTCCGATCACACCGGCACTTTCAATCAGCTTCTCCCATTCTGCATCCGTCAGATTACCGGTACGCAGATGCTGGGAATCCACTCTGGACTCTAAGGAAAACAGACGGTTTACGAGCTGTTCCTTACTCATTTCCAGACTGAATATGGCAACGGTATAATTCTCTTTAAACGCCATATGCTCTGCAATGTTCAGGACGAACGCCGTTTTACCCATGGAGGGTCTGGCTGCAACCAGAATAAGATCTGATGGCTGCATTCCTGCAGTACGGAAGTCCAGATCCAGGAAGCCCGTTGCAAGACCGGTGACATTTCCGCTATTCCTGGAGGCCTGTTCGATCTTGTCCATCGCATTCATAACGACCTGACGGATCGGTACGAATTCTCCCGTGTTCCGCTTCTGAACCAGTTCAAAGACCCGCTTCTCCGTATCTTCCAGAATTGTTTCAAGGCTCTCTTTCCCGGTATAACAGGTATTCGCAATCTCTTCATTTAACCGGATCAGCTTTCGCAGGGTTGCCTTCTCTGCTACGATATTGGCATAATACCTGACATTCGCCGATGTAAAGTTGGCATTCAGCAGATCCTTTAAAAATTCCAGACTGCTGACCTCCGGCGGTACATCCTTTTCCTTCAGCTTATCTGACAGGGTAACGACATCTACCGGCTTTCCTTCGTCATTCAGTTCTACCATGGCATCAAATACGACGCCGTATTGTCTGCTGTAAAAGTCATCCCCACTGATGATTTCCGAAGTGACAGTAATCGCTTCCCGATCCATGATCATTGCTCCGATTACGGACTGCTCTGCTTCGATACTGTGTGGAAGAACACGTTTTAACAGCGCTTCTTCTGCTGTTGGCATGTTAACTCTCCTGGTAACTGTTTCAAATCTGTTGCTGTTCACTGCCTGGTAAACAGCAGCATAAATCTTTCATCTATGCTTCCTGTACCTTGACCTTCAGGGTACCGGTTACCTTCGGATGAAGCTTTACAGCAACTTCATAAACTCCAAAACTCTTAATAGGTTCCGGAAGAATGATTTTCTTCTTATCAATTTCCTTGCCGCACTGCTCCTTATATGCTGTTGCAATTTCTTTGGAGGAAACGGAGCCAAAGGTTCTGCCGCCTTCTCCGGCCTTGATGGAAACGACCACATGATCATTCTCCATCTCTTTGGCAAAGGCCTGTGCTGCTTCTAAATGCTCCTTAGCAACCTTTTCTTCATTGGCCTTCTGAAGCTTCAAATCATTCATATTTTTACCGGTTGCTTCTACTCCAAGCTTCTTCGGAAGCACGAAGTTTCTTGCATAACCATCATTTACATTAACAACCTCTCCCTTTTTACCCAGGCTCTTTACATCTTCCAATAAAATAACTTTCATTCCTGTCTGCTCCCTTTCTTTAGTCTACCACCAGATCTCCGTTATCAATCATCTTATCCAGCGTGCCTTTCAGAATACCGATAGCCTCCGGAATCGATACACCCTCCAGCTGACATCCTGCGGTATTCAGATGACCTCCGCCGCCCATCTTTTCCATGATAATCTGAACGTTGACTTCATCAATGGAACGGGCACTGATAAAGATCTGATTCTGGTATTCGGTCATAATAAAGCTGGCCTTCACACCCTTGATATTAAGCAGCTCATTCGCTGCCTGTGCTCCGACAACCGTCGGGCTTTCCAGATGCTCACTGCTGCAGGTAGAAATTGCAAATGCATTCCTGTAAATCTCTGCCTGACTGACAGCATCTGCCTTCGCCTTATACTGAAGGGCATCCTCCCGGAACAGCTTGCGCACACGCGTCACATCTGCGCCGTTACGCCGAAGAAACGCAGCCGCCTCAAAGGTCCGGACACCGGTCTTGGCCATAAAGTTCTGTGTATCAATCATAATACCGGAATACATACAATCTGCTTCCTCAGGTGTAATGCGGATCGTCTCTCCAATATACTGCAGAATCTCTGAAACCATTTCGCAGGTAGAAGAGGCATATGCTTCCACATAGGATAATGTTGCATTCTCAATACTCTCCGTTCCCTGACGATGATGATCCAGCACCACGATGGACTTACACATCCGGAGCAGCTCCGGGCACTCGGTAATACTTGGCTTATTCACATCTACAACGACAAGCACCGTATTACTGCCGGCAAGCTCCATTGCCTGCTGGTTGCTGACAATCTGCCCCTCCGCATAATCCTGATGATGTCTGAAGTGATCCACCATCGGCTTCATGGAGGTACTGACTTCATTAAGAACAATATGTGTCTGACGCCCCAGCGTACTTGCCACCCGGTAAATCCCAACAGCTGCGCCAAAGCTGTCCACATCCGGGATACGGTGTCCCATAATGAGTACATTTTCCTTGCCGGAAATAATTTCACGGAGAGCCTGCGCCTTCACACGGGCCTTGACACGGGTATTCTTCTCTACCTGCTGGCTCTTGCCTCCATAGTAAACGATATTCTTCGGTGTCTTTACAACCGCCTGATCTCCGCCGCGTCCAAGTGCGAGGTCAATCGCATTGCGTGCAAACTCATAATTCTGCGCATAGGTCAGACCATCCAGACCGATACCGATGCTGACGGTAACCGCCATTTCATTCCCGATATTAACGGTCTTCACATCCTCTAACAGATCAAACTTGTCCTGCTCAATCATCTCCATGGATTTCTTTCGGAGAACCACCATATATTTATCCTTCTCCAGTCTCTTACAGATTCCGTCGAAGGAAGAAATGTACTTGTTAATTTTACGCTCAATCAATGCCGTAAGCAGTGATCTTCGTACCTCTTCTACCGAAGCAAGCGCTTCCTCATAATTATCAAGGTAGATCATGCCGACTGCAAGGCTCTGATCATCCACTTCCTGTAACGCCAGACGAAGTGCCGTTTCATCAAAAAGATAAAAAGCAATCAGATATCCCTGATAATCTTCACTTGCAAAAACATCGCTGTTCCGTACCATTTCATCGGTCAGGATCTTACGCATCTTCGCAAGATAATTGCTCTGCCCATAGATGAGATTAATCTCTACCCGCTCCTCCGCATCCGGAAGCTTCTCTTTCGTAATCGAAGGAAAAATGGAGGTGATGGACTTGTGATAGCCGCGGTCCTTATGCACCACATTTTCAAACGCCACATTCATCCAGATCACATGCCCTTCATCATCCAGAATGGCATAGGGGATTTCAAGCTCCTGCAGCAGTACCTTCTGAATCTGTCCGTACTGCGTGGCGAAGCTGACCATCTCATTCAGGATCACCGGCTTATTATAAAACTGCATGGACAGCACAAGCGCAAAGTATATCAAAATAAAGCAGGTAAGAAGCAGCCCTGCCGGTATACTCAGCAAATAAATCACCAGATTAATTAAAATAAGCAGTATGCCCAGATACACGGACGTCTGTGTATACCTCTTTAACCGGCCTTTCAATTTGATTCTATGTTTATTAGGCGCCATGTTTCATCCCTCTGTTGTACAATTGTTGCATTCTAAAATGTACAGTGTAACTATTCAGCCATTCGTAAAACCGATGCCAACGCAGCATAGTTTACTCATGTGGTTACTTCGCCATATAAATCATGTCGCAGGTTCTTACAAATGCAGGCATTCGACGTACCTGTTTCCATGATTTTCATGACTCTGAATAGTTACAGTATATCATCATTTTTCTAAAAACACTATACTAAGATTTATTCAGTTACCGACGGAATTCGACGGGATGCTGCTGTTCACATAACCCTTTACCGATTAATATAACTCAGCACAAGTGCAAGAATCAGCATGTGAACCGGATAAAAAGCATAACAAAAATATTGGAATTTTTTACTGTGATACCCCTGTCTTCCGTGATACAGCCAGACAAGCGGCAGGGAAAGGAGGGCAAGTCCCTGCTGGCATAGTTCAAACTCTGCTCCAAACAGGGAAACCGGATACATCAGACCTCCAAGCATTTCCACGTTAATCCAGTACAATGCAGCAGCTTGTCCCAGCAGACACCACCAGCTCCGTCCCCGGAACAGATAAAAAACAAATACGGTCAGGACACCTGCACCATAGTAATCTACCATGCATACGGTTCCAAGCACTGCTCCTGCTATAAGGACAACTGCCACCACAATCACATATACCCATTTTTTTTGCGTTTCCCTTACAGCTTCCATGATACGGATACCCAGAAGCCCCATTAAAAGTGTCCATATCACATTTTGATGAAATGGATAAAACCATGTTCCACCATACATCAGATCAAAGGGAACCTCAGAAATCACAGCCAGCACCAACAGCCGGAGTGCATACCTTTTAAAGCTGTGCGTGTGAAAATAACCTTCTACCGCCATAAAGGCAAAAACAGGAAAGGCCAGTCGCCCGACACAGGTCAGCCAGTCCTGTGCCGGCAGCAGTGTAGCCCAAAGATGATCCATCAGCATGAACAGCATGGCAGCAAGATGCAATGTGGCCGCACTGATCTCACCATGTTTTGAGCTCAGTGCCTTTATTTTATCATTTAACATTCCTATACTCCTTTTTCCCCAATGCATTTATTTTATATTCTTTTACCAGAAATCCTCCAACAATAAACATCAGAGCGGATACTACAGCTAAAACCACTGTTTTTTGTGTGAAATATTTAACATTTAAATGTGATTTTACAGTCATTTTCATATTGGTATATTTGCACAGACAAGATCATATAATGCCCGCATAAGCTTTTCACCCTGACGGCATTCTGCGACAAGAGATACAACCGCATTCTTATCCGGAAGAATCATGGTAATCTGGGAATATTTTCCGTCAGCCCTGAAAGAATTATATTCTCCTCTCCAGAAAAGATAGCCATAATAATCGGTATCCGATGCCTTTGTACTTTCTTCTATCCATTTTTCAGACAAAATCTGCCTGCCCTCCCATTTGCCCTTGTTAAGATAAAACAGTCCGAATTTATGAAGTTCAGAAAGTGTAAGAAACAATCCACCGGCACCAAAATTATTTCCAAGAGGATCAATCTCCCAGGTCGGACGCTTTATGAAAAGAGGTGTAAAAAGCCTGGGCATAAGATAGGAAACCAGATCACAGCCTGAACGTCTTTGTACAAGAATTCCTGCAAGATATGGGCCAACATTGTTATATACAAAATGTGTCCCCGGCTTGTATTTAAAGGGAATAGCTAAAGCCATTTTCACCCAGTCATCCTCCTTATATAGCGGACGCTGCGCTCCCATAAGACTCCCCTGCTCCTGTCCAAGACACATAGTGAGCAGATCTCGAACGGTTGCCATTTGCAGATTCTCATCAATTACCTCAGGTAAATCTTCTGAAAAAGCGTCTGTCAGTTTTTCATCTAACGATATTAATCCTTCCTGAACCGCAAAACCGACTGCACAGGATGTAAAGCTTTTCGCCGCCGAATAAATATTTCTACGGCATTCCTCTTCACTATACCATTCATTCATAAGCTCACCATCCTTGGTAATTTTAATTCCAAGAACATGAAGTTCTTTCGCTATTTCTATAAAAGCAGAAATATCCATAAACTTGCTCCTCCTGATTGTGATCCTGATATCCTCATTATATCGTAACTATTCAGAGCCATGCAAAATTGCTTTCTGTGAATGCTTGCATTCATACAGAACAGCAATTTTATATGGCGAAGTAACCTCAATGAGTAAAACTTGAGCTGCGTTAGCAGCGGTTTCTAAGCTTTCATTTCAACGGCAGCATTGCGCCAACCGCAGAGACGATCGTAGAAACCATCATCAGCACCTGAAACGGAACCGTTCCAAAAATGCCGCAGATCGGACTGCTTCCCACCTTTTTCCTCGACTTTCCATAAGTGAGAACCAGCATAATACTTACCAATACCACAACTCCGCTCATAATTCTCGTCAGTACAATAAAGCTGCTCACCCCGAAAATGGCAAACAGAATACAGGGAACGGTTGCAATCAGCCAGCTTACCCGGTTACCGGTTCCGACCTGCTCATGCACCACATCCCGGAGTGCCAGTGTGTTTGACCAGAAGGTCGTAAGCAGGGCAAACAGGGAAAATATTCCGGCAAGGATGAGAGCCCATCCTCCGATGCTTTCCCCAAGCTGCATATAAGCAAGTTCTTTATCCACGGCTCCCTTCGTCCCAAGCAGGACGGTCAGCGTTACAACGAGGACAAAAAGAGAAGACAGGCCAAAGCCTGTGAAGATCGTCTTCCGGATCCTCTTCGAATCACCGTTTAAGCCCTTTACCACCTGAATTACTGCCTGATTTGCAGAGGTTGCAAATACAACCATACTGTAAAGAGCCAGCAGGTTATTGATATGAAAAGGGGCCGTATACAGGGTGTTCAGCGGATGCAGGAATGTTCCTGCACTCATCACCGCCACGATGATCAGTAAAAGAGCCACCGAATATTTCTGTGCAATTCCCACCGCTTTCATTCCCATAAACACAACACTGCCGGCTATGAGATAATAAATAAGCTGTGCCGCCCACAGCGGAAATCCGAACCAGTTCACGAAAATCTGTGCTCCACCGTTGATATTTCCACTGACGCCCACCATAATGGCCAGACCATAGACCACAAACATGATCCAGCTGAAAATCTTCTTCATCTTTCCATGAAACAATTCTCCCTCGAAGCTTTTCACAAGCTGGACACCACCATTATTATAGGAAAGCTCTGCAATAATCAGATGCAGAATCACATTCACAATATAGGCAAAAGCAACCATCCACACAACATCCCACATGCTGTTCCGGACAGCCAGATAGGGAACTGCAATAATTCCCGTCCCGATACTGTTTCCCACGATCATGCTGATTGCTTCAAATGTCGTAAGCTGTGCTTCTGAATTCATCTTTTTATTCACGTCTTTTTCCTTTTTCATTCATCTCTTTTATTTGCATTTTTACATGACACTACGCTCTTTATTATATTACAATATTCAATTAAATGAAAAGCCTTTCTCACACTTCGTAATTTCTCCTATATAATAGCTTCTGTTACCTTTCTTGTTCATTTCCCCTCTTGTTCGTTGCTATAATTACCCGAGAATCTGCTTCAAGTCTTCCTCCGGCGTGGTGATCGGCGCAATTCCATAATTTTCTACAAGGTAGTTGAGTACATTAGTTGAGATAAATGCCGGCAGGGTAGGACCGAGACGGATGTTTTTGATCCCCAGATACAGCAGCGTCAACAGAATACACACTGCTTTCTGCTCGTACCAGGAAAGCACCATGGACAACGGCAGCTCATTCACACTACAGCCAAATGCATCGGCAAGCGCAAGAGCAATCTGGATGGCACTATACGCATCATTGCATTGTCCGATATCCATTAGCCTAGGCAGCCCTTCAATTGTTCCAAGATCCAGGTCATTGAAACGATATTTGCCACAGGCAAGGGTCAGCACCACGGTGTCCGGAGGCGTCAGCTTTACAAACTCCGTATAGTAGTTACGACCGGGACGTGCTCCATCACAGCCGCCAACCAGAAAGAAATGCCGGATCTTGCCGTTCTTTACCGCCTCAATAACCTGATCAGCCACGCCAAGCACGGTTCCATGTGCAAATCCGGTCGTGACTGTGCTGCCACCGTTGATACCGGTAAATGCCTTGTCCTCCGGATATCCACCAAGCTCCAACGCTTTTTCAATGACCGGGGTAAAATCCTTATCCTCCCCAATATGGATCATCTCTGGATAAGATACCACCGCTGTTGTGAATACACGGTCCGCATAGTTTTTCTTCGGCGGCATAAGACAGTTGGTTGTAAACAGCACCGGAGCGGGAATATCCAAAAATTCCTTCTGCTGGTTCTGCCATGCCGTACCGAAGTTTCCCTTCAGATGGGAGTATTTTTTCAGCTCTGGATAGCCATGTGCAGGAAGCATTTCACCGTGAGTATAGATATTGATCCCCTTGCCCTCGGTCTGCTCTAAAAGGAGCTTCAGATCGTGCAAATCATGACCGGAAATAACGATAAACGGTCCCTTTTCCACGGTCAACGGAACCGTGACCGGTACGGGTGTCCCATAGCTTTCGGTGTTCGCCTTATCCAGAAGTGCCATGCATTTCAAATTTTTCTCTCCTACCTCCATGACAACAGGTAAAAGCTGATCCATCCCCCAGTCCTCTCCTACTACATAGAGGGCTCTTGCAAAGAACCGGTTCACTTCTTCGTCCGTATAGCCCAGTACCAGTGAATGATGCGTATAAGCAGCCATGCCGCGCACACCGAAAAGAATGAGGGATTTGAGGCTTCGGATATCCTCCTGTGCATTCCAGACATTCTCCATAGAGTAATCATCACCCTGTCCGCAAAGCCTTTCCGTCTCCTTATGCACCTGAGCAATCCGTTTGCGCAGAGTCTTTTCATTGAAATCCACATTGGTAACTGTCGCAAACAGCCCTTCAATCATCATCCGCCATGTATCCGTACCTACCTCCGGTGCCTCATGGATTCCACGCGCCAAAGCCACCAGTGCACCAGTCAGTTCATCCTGAAGCTTCGCCACATCCGCAGTTTTTCCACATACACCTGCTGCTCCCGTACAGCCGCCGCATCCGGCCGTCTGCTCACACTGATAGCAAAACATCTTATTATCCATTGTTTTTCCTCCTAATTTTCTTTTCTCACAATATTGTTTCCCCGTATTTGCGGACTTATTATGAGATTATTAAAAAAGCAGAAAGAAACTAAATCCGTGCGTTAGAGGATGCAGAGAATGCTGGTAACACTCCTTATCATGCCATTTTCTCTTCGCTCTATCAGTCGATTCAATCGGTGTACAAATGGATAAATGATCTTGTGGTAATTAAGCAGGTGTAAAGCGTCAAAAGGAAGAGCAGTTTCTTTAGAGAATTTTCTCTTCCTTTCAGTAGATGTTCATATTTAATTATTTAAGAAGTTCGTCCAGATAATGCTCGTCTTTATCATGGGAACCATTATGCTTGTGGTATTTTTTGATACAGTCTACAAGAAGCTTTGGATTTTCCCCGAAATATTCCGTGTAGAAGGCCGTACTGTTATCATAGTTTCTTTTTCCGAGGTATATATGTTCTTTGGCAAAGGTTTTTGCCTTCATCGAAGATTTTAGTTTTTCGAAGTCTTGTTCAAGGTTTTCAGCCAGAATAAAAAGCATTTCTAACTCTGGCTTTGTGCAATATTTATCCACGGAAAGTATTTTGTCTTTATACTCCGATGGAATGACAAGCTTATCACTTTGCTTATCACCGATTCTGAGGATCCGTACCTGACCTGGATAGATATTCAATTCCGTTTTTACCTGTCCGGAGCTCTTTATTTGCCTTGCGTGGTAAGGTGTTAATCCGAGCAGATCATCTTCAGTAAATTTTAGAAGATCATTTTCAAGAAGAATTTTTATGATTTCTTTCTCGTTTGGACCTTCGCACATGATCAGGAGTTTTTCCATACTTTCAACTCCTTTTTAAGCTGCATCAGTTCATCGTAATTGACAGCGGTTCGGAATACGTTATTATAAAACTGCCTGCTTTTTATCAATTCCGATCTGATATTGAATCCATCGTACATATTGGTAAGATAAACCTTATCGTTGGACTTGGCAATATAGATATTATCCTGCCGGTTAAAAAGATCCAGAAGCTCGCAATAGTGTGTCGTGAAGATAAGTGTTGCATTATTTCTGTTAACGGTTTTGTCCTTATAGAGACTGATCATGTTCTCGACCAGCGTTTTGTGAAAATGATTTTCGATCTCATCAATAATTAAATCGAATCCCTGCTGGAGAGATGCAGCCATCAAAATATATAGAAGCATCCCTTTGGTAGTGCCGCTTGACAGCATATAAATCAGTTCCTTGTCAGAAACAGTTCTTGTTTCGTTGCAGAAAGAAAGTTTAAAGTTGTGATCATCCAGCATTTGAAGATCGTGGATGTTTTCGTCAAATATGGAGATAACCTTTACTAAAAGCGCCGGGCGAATATGGTAATCTTTCAGGGTTGCAAAGATGAGCCGATAGGTGTCGGCACCATTTCCAAAACTGTCAAAATAAACTGCCCTTGTTTCTTTCTTTTTTAAAACAAAGAAAAGAATGGAGGTATCTTCGGGAAGTTCACCGGTTATTTCTACATCAACAAAATCTTCGTCATGATAGAGAGCCTTTACTTTGCTCTTATAGTATTTCTTTTTGCGAAGTCGCTGTTTCATAAAAATCGCCTTGGAAGCAATACTGTCTGCGTTTTTTAATGGTTTCATAGCGGTAAATAAATCCATCGTGATAAAAATCTATCTCGAAAGAGTCATTAAAATTTTTAAAGTTATTTGCAATTACATGCAAAAGTTTCATGGTATATGCCCTCCTTTATCACTTATTATAACAGCAAATCTAACTTTAAACAAGAAAGATGTTTAAAATTCATTTTAAACTTCAAAACACTCATTTTGCAGATGATATGATGTGGATTCTGTTTTAAATCAGTTTTTATACAGGATATCCAAATCGCTGGGCTTTACCAATCACGTGCTCTAGAGGGCGCACAAGATCCGGGGGATCTTGGTCTTGCGCCGACCGGAGCGGAGATACGAACCCGGGTTCGTATCATCCGAGCCCGCTTCTAAAACAAAAAAGAGATGCTTCTGCATCTCCTTTTGTTTTACAGCGTGCGCTAGAGGATTCGAACCCCCGACCTTTTGGTCCGTAGCCAAACGCTCTATCCAGCTGAGCTAAGCGCACATTTCTTCATTGTCATATCCGACAACAAAAAATATTTTATTATATGAAACAAATTTTGTCAAGCGTTTCGAAACATTTTCAAAATATTTTTATGAATTATTTTTTGCAACCATTTTCAAAATATTTTCCAGTTTTTTCAAATTTATTTAGCTTTATTTATCCCTGAACGACATCGAAACCAAATTTGTTCTTTGCCGCATCCTGAATCAGGGCCGCCACCTGCTCTACGGTATAGCTTCCGGTATTAATACACAGATCACTATCCAAGGTTGCATTCTGGTAACCAGGAATATATCTCTTATGATAGCTCTCTCTTGCCTTGTCTACCGCAGAAATCGTTTTAACTGCTTCCTTCTCGGTCATGCCAAGCCGTTCCACACAGTTCTTCAGACGTACCTCATAGGGAGCATAAAGATATACCTTAAGAAGATTCTTCTCATTGCGGAGACAGTAACCACCACAGCGGCCTACGATAATGCAGGATTCCTTCCTGGCAAAATCCTGAATAATGCTCTGCTGCACCTTAAAAAGCTCGTCCTTCACTGCCGGAACACCAAGTCCTAACGGGTACATCCGGTAAGAAAACTTGGAGCTGATACCCTCCTCTTCATCACTGATCTGACGAATGGAAGCATTCATACGCTTTGCCGTTTCATCTACAATATCTCTGTCCAGGAATTCAATGTGAAGCTGTTCTGCCAGTTCCTGTGCAATTGATCTTCCCATAGAAGCAAACTGTCGGGAAATGGTAATTGCATATTTTTCCATTTTTGTCCTCCTGCTTTGCCCTTAAAGCACCTTGTTTAAGAAGCTGATGGTTCTTGGCTCCTTCGGATTTAAAATCACTTCCTGCGGAGTTCCTTCTTCTACAATATAGCCGCCGTCCATAAAGATAACACGGTCAGCAACCTCTCTAGCAAATCCAATCTCATGCGTTACGATCACCATGGTCATACCATCTGCGGCAAGCTGCTTCATAACAGCCAATACCTCACCAACCATTTCCGGATCCAGTGCAGAGGTCGGTTCATCAAAAAGCATGATATCCGGCTTCATGCAGAGTGCTCTTGCGATGGCAACACGCTGCTTCTGTCCACCGGAAAGCTGGGACGGATAGGAATCTGCCTTTTCCAGAAGATCGACTCTCTTAAGCATTTCTTCTGCGCGGGCTCTTGCTTCCTTCTTATCCGCTTTCTTTAATTCCAGCGGAGCAAGCATCAGATTGTCCAGAACATTCATATTATTAAACAGATTGAAGTGCTGGAATACCATTCCGATGTTCTCACGCACCTTATTCATGTTTACTTTCTTTGCTGTAATATCAATATCATCTACAATAATCGTTCCTGCCGTTGCGTCCTCAAGACGGTTCAGACAGCGGAGAAAGGTCGATTTACCGGAACCGGAGGGTCCAAGAATAACCAGTACCTCTCCTTCTGTAATTTCTGTAGAGATATCCTTCAGCACTTCAAGATCTCCGAAGCATTTACGGAGCTTATCCACTTTAATTTTGATTTTCTTATCTGTTGATTCCACGGTTCATCCTCCTCTCTACGAGCTTAGCCAAATAGGAAAGAATCGTAATCACGATCAGATACATGATACCGACAATTGCCCATGTTTCAAACGCCTTGAATGTATTTGCCTGTACCTGCTTGGCTGCCAGAACGAGTTCCGGGAAACCGATAACAGACAGAATGGAAGTATCCTTAACCGTGATGATGAACTGGTTAATAATACTTGGAATCATGGTACGGATTGCCTGTGGAAGAATGATCTTTCTCATCGTCTTCCAGTACGGAAGTCCGAGTGATCTGCCGGCTTCCATCTGGCCGATATCCACAGACTGGATACCGGCACGGATGATTTCAGCCATATAAGCACCACAGTTTAAAGCGAGACAAATGGTTCCTGCCTGCAGAGCCGATAAGGTAAAGCCTCCTCCAAATCCCAAAATCGTATTAATGAGATAAGGAATACCGAAGTATATGAAAAACGCAAGTACAATCATCGGAACACCACGTATTACAAATACAAAGATATTCGAGATAATATTGCACGCTTTATTTTTCAATACGCTGAGCAGACCAAAGATCATACCCAGTATACATGCAAAAACCAGACCTAAGAATGCCAACAGCAGGGTACGCCCCATTGCTGTAAGAAGCATATTTCCGTAGACAGTAATAATTTTAACCATATTGCCTCACCCTTTTTATTATTCGCCTAAATACTTAGCGATGATTTCGTCATAAGTGCCGTTAGCCTTGATGTTAGCAAGACCCTTGTTGAACATATCAATTAATTCCTGATTGTCTGCATTGAAGATTGCAAAGCCATATGCTGCAGGATCATTTCCTGTACCGTCAACGATTTCCATTCCGATACCGGTATCCTTAATGTTGCTTGCCATGATCGGTGTATCATCGAAGCATGCTGCAACCTGGCCACCTACAACTGCCTGATACATGGTCGGTGAATCTTCAAAATAAGTAACCGTGAAGCCATACTGATCTGCAAGGCTTTCTGCATAGGTTGCACTCATGGAAGCTGTCTTAACTGCAACAGACTTGCCATTCAGATCTTCAAAGCCTTTAATGTCAGATCCGGCTGCAACAGCCATACTCTGGTTTGCATCATAATATCCATCGGAGAAGATCCATCCGGATTCTTTACGTTCGTCAGTAATGGAAGCGCCGGCGATCATACCATCAGCCTGGCCTGCCTGACATGCTGCGATGGAAGCATCCCATCCAAGAGACTGTACTTCATACTGGAATCCCTGATCCTTAGCGACTGCAGCAAGAATATCCATGTCAATACCTACGAAATCTCCGTTGTCATCTGTGTACTCGAAAGGCTTGAAAGCTGTATCAGTTGCTACAACCCATACCTTGTCAGAAGCTGCTGCATCTGCAGTCTCTTCTGTTGCTTCCGCAGTGGTGTCTTCTGTCTCTGCTGCGTCTGCTGTTTCTGTTTCAGCTGCTTCTGTTGTGGTGTCTTCTGTTGTTGTGGTGCTGTTAGAGCTTCCACATGCAGCAAGACCCATTACCATGGCTGCCACCATAATAAGTGCAAGTGTTTTTTTCTTCATAATATTGTCCTCCTTTTTATGAATTGTGAAGCTTGCGTCTTCACAAAATCTATCCCAAACGGCGCTATGCCGTAACAGGATCATCTTAACAGGCATCCACGAATGCCTGAACGAGCTTTAAGCATTCCGGATCCTTCTCAAAAGCAAATTCCGGATGCCACTGTACACCTACGATGAATTTCTTATCCGGGATACAGATTGCTTCTATAAGGCCGTCCTCGGAATAAGCCATTGCTTCCGCACCGGGCGCCAGCTCCTTCACTGCCTGATGGTGATAACTGTTCACACTATGCTCTCCTGCTCCGATCATCCCGGCAAGAAGACTTCCTTCCTTCACGGTTATCTTATGGACTCCCCGGTCGTAAGGCGGTGTCATATGATGCTCTGTCTCTGACGGATGCTGGGTATCGAGATCCTGATATAAGGTTCCTCCAAGACTCGCATTCATAAACTGAATACCGCGGCAGATGCCAAATACCGGAAGATCCTTCTCTACTGCGCGTTTCAACAGATATGCTTCCATGACATCACGGGCATGACAACACTGACCGCATTCGGGAATAGCTTCTTCTCCGTACACAGCAGGATCCACGTCATGCCCACCTGTCAGAAGCAGACCGTCACACATGCCTAAGCACTGTTCCAGTTCCTCTGTATCTTCCGTAAGGGGAAACATGACCGGTAATGCGCCACAGCGTTCAATCACCTTCATGTATCCGGGAAGCATCCAGTAGCTTTCCTTTTCTTCATCATATAACGGTATCAGACCAATTACCTTTTTCATTCTGTATCATCTCCTGTGTCAGAGGCCCCTGGCTGATGTTCACCCAAAAGCCCGCTACCTTCCTTTGGGGAATATCTCTGCGGAGCTTTTTGCTTTACAGAAAATACCGACGGAATTTTCTGTAAACAAAGAAAAAGGGGGCTGCAAACTGTAGACCCCTTCGTCTGTTAAAAGATTATCACATTATGTTATTGATTTCAAGAGTTTTTTGTAACTATTCAGAGCCATGCAAAATTGCTTTCTGTGAATGCTTGCATTCAAACAGAA
>OLSQ01000836.1_pt1 | contig 28199 bp, 5 predicted proteins | sample 1672561 | NCBI WGS metagenome assembly OLSQ01 (sample SAMEA3136699, study PRJEB25190) | human gut metagenome | biome: human gut; feature: human-associated habitat; material: faeces | place: Austria | collected 2013
TTAAATAAAAAAATAGATCAATCTATTATAGATAGTGTTTCTATATCATTAAAAGTAAATACTACTAATTTTGCTTTTTCATCTACAAATAAAGATACTGTAAGTACATTAAAACAAATTGTTACTTTAACTGAAAAACGAAAGGATGTTCGATCTGGTCAAGAACAATTAAAAACTCCTAAACAATATTTTTTAGATATAAATAGTATTTCTGATATTACAAATCAAAGTATTCCTTTTAATAAAATATTAAATGTAGATAATTCTATTAATTTAATAGTAAAAATTACTAAAGAAGACAATACTACTGAAAAAGTTATATCTATAGATTCTATAACTATAATAAAAGATCCAAGTGATAATTCTACTCTTTCTGGATATTGTAAAATAAAAATAGGAGAAGATGTTTATGATTCAATAGAATATTGTTTTGAAACCGATGTAAATAGTGACGCTAATTATACAAATTTTAAAATATTTGATGCTACTAATTATATAATTAGTTTTCAAAAAAAATGTATAGATACTATTAGTTCATTTAATGATAGATTAAAAGAATCTACATTAATTCCTGGAGAAGTATATAGTTTTTATATTCATTATATAGATAAATATGGACACGCTACTAATGGATATAAAATAAATAATAAAACATATCTTACTACTAATACTGGAGATGGATATTTTATACCAATTAAAATATATTTACCTGTTCAAAATTTAACTGAAGGATATATAGCTGTTAATGAAGAATATACTTTAAAAGAATTTAAAAATATATTAAATAGTAGCGGTAATTTAAATATATATAATCTTGATAAATCTAATAATAAATTAATTAGTTCTGGAAGCGCTGCTGATAAAAAAGATATAAAAAATTATTTATTATCTTTATATGGAGATTTATTTGCTGATAGTACTACTAAATACGATGATGTAAAAATAGCTAATATATTTAATAGCGGAAGTGTAAATGGAGTTAGTACTGGTAATTTTGGAGTATATATTAACGAAAATAATGAAAGACTATTTAAAATACCTGAAGAAGAATATTATTCTACTTATGAAGGAATAGTGAATTATAAATACGGATTGCAAGTTACAGTTAAAATACCAGAAGATTATATAGGTTATTTTATTAGTTATGAAAAATTTGAGTCTACTAAAAAAGTAACAGGTTTTCTTACTAATAAAGATGCGAGAGAAATTAGCGCAATCGAATATAATATTGGGCAAGGAGTTACTTTTAAAAATTATGAAAATAATAAAGTAAGCTCTGATATGTATTTATATAGTAGTACATTTGATATTAAAGATAGTTTATCTACTGATTATAATTTTATAAGAATAAAAGCTAAAAGTACTAAATATTGTAAACATAATAATAGTGGAAATATAACTGTTACTACTGAAGGAAATGATGGATTTATCGCAGAAATAAGTAAATCTGATATTCTTTACAGAAACAGTTCTATAAATTATGCTTATGATTTAAATAAATCTTTAATTAGTTATACTGCTATACAAGATAAAATATACCCTATTGATAATTATAAATTAGTAGTAGCTGATTCTGTTAAAGACGATAGAGGAGGATTAAGTACAGCTATTAAATTAAAAAATATAGAAAGTTTATTTATTTCTGATGATAAATATAGAGTAAATACATATATTGCAAGTCTTTATAATTATCATAATAAATTATATGTAAATAAAGAAAAAACTCTTATTAGAATAGGTAATATAATTTATGGATCTGGTACTATAAATACTGACATAAACGATGGCTTTAACGGAGTATATACTTATGATGGTGTAATTGTATATAATGGAAATGGGATTACATTTAATTCTGAAAATAATAATTTATATAATACTCGTGGAAAAGTAAGTAAAAGTATTCCTGATAATTCGGATAAAAATATAGGATTATCTGTACTTGATGAAACTTCAGAAAGAGTTTTTCATTTAAATATTCCATTTTTAAATTATATTCAGTTTCCTGTTATAGATACATATTATTACGAAAGTAAATATTTTAATAATAATCCTCAGAATGTTATATTCTCTATAATGAAACCTAATGAGCAAGACGTTGATGCTAAAGGATATTGGCCAGGTTTAATTGTAGAACCAAAAAATTCTATTGATTTATTTAGTAATTCTCAAGGATCTCAAGATGACTTTATTCCTACTGTTTATAACAATTATAGAGATGATATATTAAATATTACTCAATTTAATAAGACTATTAGAAGAAGTAATGTTATTCAAGATGAAAGTGCTGTAAATGCTTGGAGACAATTTCCTACTGAAGGCTATAAAAATATTAATGAGAATAAAGGTATTATTACTAATTTAGTAGGTATTGGTGTTTATTTATTAGTTCACACTGAGCATAGTTTATTTATGTTTAATGGTGATGCTACATTACAAACTAAAGACAAAAGTTTACAATTATTACAACCTGATGCTTTTGATACTAATTATGTAGAAGTATTTACTTCTGATTTAGGATTTGGAGGATTACAAGATGATTTAGCTTTTATTGTAGATCAATTTGGTTATATATTTTATAATAATGATTTTACCAGATTTTATAAATTTGATAATGGCCAATTATCTTTAATAGATCAAGATATTTATTTATATTTACAAGATAATAAACCCACTAATGTTAGATTTGGTAATGATAAATTTAATAAACGTTTATTAATTAGTTTAAAGTTATCTAATAATACTACTAAAACTTTAAGTTATAATTATGAATTAGGTAATTTTGTTAGTTTTCACGATTATAATTTTATTCAAGGATATAATACTAAATCTAAATTATATTTAGTAAACGGGAATAATTTATATAACGACATATATAATTTTACTGATACTAAAAGTTATGGTACTTATGAAAGTTTAAGTTTTTCTACTACATATCCATCTTCTATAAGTATTATTCTTAATGAAGATTATGATGCTATAAAATTTTTAGAATTTATTAAATATAATGTTCGTAAAGTAAGTAAATCAAATAGTCTTGTTAGTATATCCCCCGTAAAGGAAGGTATGCAGCCTTATGCTGGAGATATATTAGAAATATTTAGTGAATTTACAAATACTGGAGAAATAGATATTAATATAGATACTACTAATAAATTTAATAGATATTCTAAACCTTGGTTTGAATTAGGTAATTGGAATTTTAATTATTTTAGAAATAAAATTTCTACTTATAATGGTAGCGGTTCTGATAAACTTACTCGTATTTATGGAAATTATATAGTTATTAAATTTACATTTGATAATAAAGATAAAGTTTGTATTGAATTTGAAAATTTAAATGGCAGTGTTTCTAAACAAAGAAAATTATGAGAAAAATAGTTAAACGTGATAATAGAAAAAAAGCTTTTCTTGGCGCTTTAATTGGAGGAGTTGCAGGTATTGCAGGTTCGCTTATTGGTGCAGCTAAAAAACGTAAAGCTGAAAGAGAAAAATTGAAACAGCAACAAATTGAACAAAATCAAAATGATGCTAAAGCCCAAGCTCAAGCTCTTACTGCAAGTGTAGCTGATCAAGATTATGTAGATGAATATAATAAAAAAGTTACTTTAAAAATGGGAGGAGATAAAAAATTTAATGATAGAATTAAATCTAATAAAACTAAATCTAATCGTATATTTAAATGCGGTGGTCAAAAGAAAGCTAAAATGGGTTCTTTAATTGGGCAAAATGGAGTTGGTGGAGAAATTGGAGATGCTATGTCTGGAATTGGAGGATTGGCTAATTCTTTATTTACTCCAAGTTCTGCTCCTAAACAAGTAAAGAAAGCTGATGGATTTAGTACTACTGGCCCTAAAGTTGAAATAAAAACTCCTAATTATATGAATAATACTAATAATAACGATATTAATAATAATATTAATACTGCTACTAATCCTACTACTCAACAACAAAATAATCAATTTGTCGATCGCTCAAATACTTTACGATGCGGGGGCAAAAAACGTATAAAGCATAAATAAAAACTATTTTTAGGCTGTTATATTGATTGAATATTGAAAATAATATAAATATATCTAAATTGAAATACATTAAATTAAACAGCCTAAAATTTATTTATTAACTATAATATTATATGAAGAAATATATTTTAAATCCTAAAGTTGTTCGTGGAGGAAAAGCTATTCCTCTTGGAAATAACTTTTATTATATGCAAGGCAGAAAGCACGAACAAGGAGGTATTGATTTAGGTGCTGATGATAAGAATGGTCTTGAAGTTGAAGGTGGTGAAGTAGTTCACACTTCTAAAAACTCTATTAAAGTTTTTAGTGCAGTTCCTATGCTTAATGGCAAGAGTCCAGCTGAAAAAATAATTAATGGTGAGAATGCCAATAAAGTATTTAAGGAACAAGAAGAATTTAAAGATAGAAATAATTTTAATGATGATGGAAGTAAAAAGTATCAAAATGGAGGTAAAAGAAGATATATTGGAGGTAGTACTAATGAAGCAAGACAAAAATATTTTGATACAGATAAAGAACTTACAGATAGTGTAAAAGTAATTGCTAAAAGATATAATATTAATCCTAATCTATTAGCAAGTAGAATGGCTAAAGAAGGTCCAATAGATAAAGCTATTAATTATTATAATGATACTAATGGAAAATTTGATAGAAGAGAAGTTCATGGAAGCGATTGGGGATTAGATGATACAGGAAATAATTTAAATGAAGGAATTATTACTTTAAAAGAACCTTATTTAAGTTATTATGATGAAGAATTTTTTAATGAAAAAGGTAGAGAAGTTAATTCTGTATATTCTCCGAATTGGAATTTTGGTATTTCTGCAACTGCCGCTGAATTAGAATATAGAAGAAATGAAATGAAAAAAAGATTTCCTAATTTATCGGATGAACAATTAGATGCAGCTGCATCCGCTGCATTTAATAGAGGTATATATGGGGCAACTAAATATATAAAACAAGGTAGAGATTTAAATGAATATTCGCCTTTTATAAATATTAAAAAAATGGGTGGACAAGTTAAAAAAAATATATTTGTAGAACTTAATGTTGGAGGTAAAAAGAAGTTAGTGCCTGCATCTTCCTTTACGGGGGAAAGACAAAAAGCTCTACTTGGTAAAGAAGATGATAATATTAATTATATTGAAACTCCTAAATATAAAAATATTCTTGATACTATTGTATCAGAATCTCCTAAATCTGATTTATCTAAAAGAATTATTGAAGATAAAAAATTTTCTACTTATTTAAAAAATGGAATTATGCCTCCAATGAAAAAATTAAATTCTGTTGGAGTTCCAAGAAGAAATCCTAATAATTCTAAATTTATTAATGCCGCTGGTCATTTTAATGAAATTACTCTTGGAGATATTATAAAAGGAGTAACTAATACTATTGGATCTATTACTAATTATAATAGTAATAGGCGTGCATTAAATAATATGAAATATAGTTCTGCACCTCTTCCTATTCAAGCAAAAAAACTTAAAACTCGATTTAATATTAATCCTCAATTAGATAAAATTAGAGAATATCTAAAAGCTACTAATAGAGATATTGATGCAAATACAGCAAGTTCTCGTGTGGCTCTCGCCCGTAAAGGAATAGCTCGCACTAATGCTTTATTACAAACTAATAATCTTTATGCTACTAAAGAAAATGCTGAAACCCAATTATTAAATCAAGATAATATGAATCAACAAAATGTTGCAGCTCGTAATGTTGAAATGTATAATAGGTGGAGAGAAGGTAAAAGTAATTTTGATAATATGTTATTAGAAAAACATGCTGAAAATACTTCTGATTTAATTAGAGGTTTAACTACAACAGTACAAGATATTATTGGTGGAGTTGAACAAAGAAAAAATATTAATAATACTTTATCTACAATTGCTGCTGCGAATCCTAATGTAACTGCTGAAATATTAAAAGATTTAGGTGTAGATTTTAGTTATTTGATTAGAAATGGTAAAAGGATTAAAAATAAGAAAAATTAATTTATAATATTATGAAAGGTTTTAATCCTATTATAAGACAACGAGTATCTCCTATTAATTTAGAAACTGTTGCTAATACTTATAGAGAACTTGAACAAGGCCATCAAAAAAGTATGCAACTTGCTTCTCAACTTCAAACTGCAATGGCTCAGCTTCCTCTTAATGAAGCTGAAGATGAATGGAGGCAAAATAAAATTCAACAAATTAGGAATACTCTTGATAATAATTTAAATTATGGAAATGCTGCTGGGGCTTATGATGATTTAGTAAAAGCTCAAGGTGATATTACTTCTGATCCAGGTTTAATAGGTCGTATTAGAGCACAACAAGATTATACTGCATATTTAAATAATATTAATGAGCGACAAGATTTATCTGAATATCATAAAAATTATTATAGAGCAAATACTAAATATAGATATAATGATATTTATAATGATAAAGGACAAGTAATTGGAGGTACTAAATGGGAACCTAATGAAAGACCTGTGTCAAGTATAGATATGAATAAAATATATAATGAAGCTCTTAAATATGTTTCTCCTGATGCTGGAGGATATGAAAATACTACTTTTATAGATATTTCTACAGGTAAAGTATCTAATACTTATACAGAAAATAGTACTATGGCAAGATATAATTCAATAACTGGAAAATATGAGATTCTTCCTCCAGAAAAAATTAGAGCTGCTGTAGATGCTGCAATTAAAGCAAATCCTGCAATTAGAGCAAGTTTAGAACAGGATTATAAAATTGATAAATGGTATCATAGTCAAAATCCTAATATTGCAAATGATGTAATTGATCCAAAAGGATATACTAAATCTTTTGATCAATATGTAAATGATAAAATAGATCCATTTATTAGAGCTAAACAATATAGACGAATATATACTTCTACCGCTTATAATGATTCTATGATAAATGAAATCGCTAAAGCTAAAGTAACAGCTAAAGCAAATAATAGTGGAAATAATCAACAAATAAATAATTTTTTAGCTAATACTATTGTTGAAAAGGGCCCAAGAGCTCAAGTTAAAATCGATCCTGGATTAGAAGTTTTAACTGGAGTTAGAACTATTGGAAGCACTTATACTGAAAAATTAAATGAAAAATATCCTAATGTAAATATTCCAGAATTTAATTTATATACTACTCCAGATGCTTTAAGTACTTGGGCAAAAAATAATAATATTTCTGGTGAAGTAGCTATAGATGTTATGAGAGAATTTGATAATTTTAAAAGAGCTACTTTACCATATAGAGCTACTATTAATAATGTTATTGGAGATGTAAATGATCCAAATAAAATAGACGCTTTTAATTTTATATCGCAAGTAAGTAGTGGAATTATTGATGATATATCACCAGATGATACTGATACTATGAAAGAATGGAAACAAAGTTTTGCTAATATTACTGATAGATTATTCGGAGATAATTCTGCTGGCATAGCTATAACATTAAAAAATCAAAGAGATTTAGATACTTTTAAACGAAATATTGGAGATTTATGGGACACTTATGAAATTAAACAATATAATACTGAAAATGGAGATATAAGATTAGTTCTTTCTTCAGATCATAAAGATGGAACTTATAAATTTGTTCAAGCTGCAAAATCTACAAATTTAGATAGTAGAGTTTTTGGAGGAGGATTAAGAAGAGAAAAATATACTTCAATTAGACGAGTAGACGAAAATGGAAATATTGTCCCTCTTGAAGTTCATTTTAATAATCCAAATAGAGAATTACTTATATCTCAAGCTGATTATCTTTATACTGATATAATAAAACAAGCTAATAAATTACAAGAAGATATTCTTCCAGTTGGTGATGAAGTTGTTGTTGATACTTCAGTTTCTTCTCATACAAATCCTGAACATTATATGAGAGATCAATTATATCAAACTATTAGTAATCCTGCTGATGCTAAACTTGAAAAAGATCGTAGAGATGATATTGTAAAAAGATATACTAATATATTTAAAGCTAATCCTCAACTTATGATTTCAGGTGATTATTTAGTAGTTGATAAAAATGGAACATTAAGAGATATGACTTCTGACGAAATAGAAGATGCTCGTATTAAAATTCCAACTTATAATGATAGTAATATAAAGCATCAATTAACATATGTTCCTACTATGGGATGGAAAATTAAAACTACTGTTACAGATGACAGTGATGTTAAAGAATATATATTAAAAGAAGGACTAAATGATCCATCTATTGATGCTGTTAATAATAGTATAAGCACTCAAGCAAAATTATTATTAGATAATGTTACATATGCTTATCAAGCGTTTTCTTATGATACTCCATATAGTACAGATATTGTTGTTAAAGATAAACATACCGGTAAATTTATATTACAAGATGAAGATTTAAGAACTATAAAAGAAGATATTTCTCTTCAAGATGTTGAAAAACTTGCTTTGTGGAGTGTTGTAGAAAATAAAGTACGCAATGGTGAATATACAGAAAATGATAAAGAAGCAATAGGTCAGGCTTATTACAATTCTCTTATAATTAAAGGTTTTGATCCAGAAACAGCAATGATATTTACTAATGAGTATATAGAAAAATTATGAAACTTACACGTGAAGAAATGAATAGAATAATGAAAGGAGAGGGTAATAAACCTTCTCCTTTTTCTGGTTTCGGAAATACTGATAATAAACCTTCTCCTTTTCAAGATCCTTATGGTTTTTCAGCTGTTAATAAACAAATTGAGAATCTCCCTCGATTTTCTGTTAGTAAAGAAGATTATGAAAATTTTGCTGATTATGATGTTTATTTAAATGCTTATACTACAAGAGAAGAAGCTGAAAAACAAAGAGCTAAAAATCAAAGTTGGATTGAACAAACAGGTCGCGCTATTACACAAGCTGTTGCAAACGAATTTATTCTTGGAACGCTTTCTGGATTTTCTAATATGTATGATGCTGTTTATAATCTTATAGCTAATGACGGTTATAATGATTATACTAATGCAGTAAGTACAGCACTTGAAAAAGCTCAAGATTCTATTAGAGAACGATTTGCTATATATCAAGAAAATCCTGGAAAATCATTTGATATTGGAGATTTTGGATGGTGGGCTAATAATGCTATTAGTGTTGCATCTACATTATCTATGCTTATTCCGTCTACAGGTATTGTAAAAGGAATTAAAGCTCTTGGAAAAATAGGTAAAGGAACCAAAACTGTTGAAAAATTATATAATAAAGGAATTTATGGTATAAGTAAAATTGCAGAAAAAAGTCATTTAACGTCTAATCCTGCAAGAACTGCTAAAAGTATAAATACTACTTTAGATCTTGGCGCAACAGCTGTATTAAGTAGAACTATGGAAAATTATATGGAAGCTCGTGAAGTTTATAAAGATATTTATGATACTTCCATAGAAAGATTACAAAATTTTAATGATATACAAAGAGAAGAATTTTTTAAAAATAATCCTGAATTTGTTGGTTTAAGTAATGATGAAATAGCTAAAAAAATTGCAAGTGATTCTGCTGGAGAAACATTTTTTAATGATTATGCTATGGTATTAATGGATTTTGTTCAATTTAAAGCTATTAGTAGTCTATGGAAAGGAGCTTTTAAACTTAAACCCACAGCTAAATTAAAATATATAAATAAACAAGCTGCTAACAAATTAAATGCCGATGCAGCTAATATAGATATTGAACAACAATCTTTAATTAAAAGATTATTACAAGGCAATTCTACTTTTCTTGCAGAAAATTTATCTGAAAGTTTTGAAGAAGGTTATCAAGGTGTTCAAACTGAAAAAGGAAAAGAAGTTGCAGAACTTATATTTGATCCTACTTATAGACCAAGAGATTTAAGTTCTTATTTATCTGATCCTAAAATATGGGAGCAAGCTGTTTGGGGTTATCTTGGAGGAGTAGGTTTTCAAGCTGCTGGTAGAGGTTTAGGAAATCTTCAAAATAAAATTCAGGGAAAGATTAATAAAAAACATATGTCTCCTGAAGATTATAATCGTAGTCAATTAACTTTTGAAAAAATTAGAGAAGCTGAAATTCTTGGTCGTAGAGCTAAAATTAATGATTATCTTGAGCAATTATCTTTACTCAATGAAGGAAAAAATCCATTTAAGCCTATTACGGAAAATGGAACTATTTCTGATTATGAAAATATAACTCAAGATGAAGCTGATATTATATACGATAGATTAGCAAATGAATTTGTAGTAGATATGGTATTAAATGCAGCTGATGCAGGAAATATTGAATTATTACAAGAATATATTACTAATCCTGAATTTAATAAGTTTTTTGATGCAGCTAATATAAGTATTGCTAAAAATAAAACTAATTTTACTCAAGAATTAGTTAATAAAATGAATAATACTATTGAATTATATCAAAATGAAATATATAAGGGAATTCATTCTATTGATGGAGATAACGATCAAATAATTAGAAATATTGCAAGAGAAAATGTTAAAAAATATTTTAATTTAGATTTAATTAATCAAGCTATTAATAGAATAGATACAGATATTACTAAATTAGATCCTAATGGAGAATTTAATAGATATGAAGCTATTGATGAATATCAATTTGGAATACAACAATTAGTTGAAATTAATAAACGTATTGATGATATATATAAACTTAAAGATACTGATGATATTGTAAAGAATCAATTAATAAAAGAATTAAAAGAAAAGAAACAAAATATTGTTGATAGATTAAATAAAAATACTATTGTTGCAGAATTAAAAACTAAAGACTCTGGAAATATTATTATAAATGCTGATGAAAATTGGTTATTAAATAATGTAGATAATGATTATTATAATAACGATTTTTCAAATGTGCCTGACGCTATTTCTAAATTTATAGGAAATAAAACAGTTTTATTGTATCAAACTGATGATATTCGTAATTCTATTCCTACTACTAAACAACAATTACAAGATAGATATAATCAAATTAATAGAGTAGTAGATCAAACTGTTTCTAAAGCACTCAATGATGCTTTTACTAATATAGGACATTATATAGAAACTTCAGTCGATCCAACTAAAGCGTTTAATGATGTTCTTGCTAAAAAAGTTCCAGAATTAGAAAAAGATATTGAAATTTTAAATCTTGGAGCAAGTAATGATCTTGAATATTATTATTTGCTTAAAAAAATAAGAGATGAAGCTATTAACAAAATAGAATCTATAAAAAATAATAATAATGACAATGAAACTGTTAATAAAGAACGAGAAGAAATATTAGAAAAACATCCTATTCCAACTGAAAAAGAAATTATTGATAATAATAATGAAACTACTAAAATTATTAATGATGTACAAAAAGCCACAGGTGAGCCTTCCTCTACGGGGGAACAGGTAAAAGCTCCAACCGAAAGTACTAATCCTATTATTCCTGATTTAATTGAAGATAGAACAGTAGTAGGTTTTGAGGAAGAACAAAATCCAGCTGAAGCATTAGCTTTACAAGATGCTATTAGAATTAGAGAAGCCATAAATATTCCAAGTAATGATGAATTAGGAGAAACTGATGTTACATCAAGTGCTTCTTTGTTTGCTCTTCAGATGTATAGAAATAATAAAGATTTATATAAGGGCCTTGATGGAGAAAATTTTAATAACGATAACGCTAAAACTCTTCTTTCTCAAATAGAAGATAAACTTGAGTTAGAAGGTTATAATAAAGATCTTATTAAAAGTGGAGCTATTAAAGGTTTAAAAATAGCTATAAAACACATTAATAATAGATTACATGCTAAAGGACTTCCTAATCTTGCAGCTCAAATAATTGATAACATTGATGTTACTAAAAACGCTATTAGTTCAGCTATTCCTACATCTAAACTTAATGATACTATTGATAAATTTTTAGATGAATATATAAAATCTGTAAATATTAAACCAAATAAAAATGGTAGTACTCTTATAGATATTGTTCAATTATTTGATTATTTAATTAATAATAAAGATATTGGTTACGAACAAGCAAAATTAATTTATATTAATATGTATGATTATATAATTAATCATACTTCTAATAAAGAATATAATAAATATATATTTAAAAATATTAGATTAGTAAAAGATAATTATATTTCTAATAAATCTTTTGTTAATGCTTTAGAAAGAGCTAATTGTTTTCTTCAGCAAGTTCAATATGCTAAACGAGAATATGAAGTAGTTAATAATAGATTAAGAACTGCTGTTGCTAATAAAGTTAGAACTGATAGTAAAGCAAGAGAAATATATTATAATCTTAAACCTGGAGATAAATTAGATATTGAACGTAACGGTAAATTATTGTTCTTTAAAAAGGATGGCGTTGAAATTGGATATTCTATTATTCCTACTACAAGTTCTGATGGTAATACAGTATATATGCCTAAAGAAAAAGGTTTTAGATATAATATTACTAAAGGCGGCTCTACTTATAGTAGTCCTTATTTTGATGAATTATTTATTAAATTAATAGAACAATCTGAAGATGTTCAAGATTTACTTAATATATTAAGTATTTACGAATCTAATATTGAAGTTGGCGCTATAATTAATGAAAGTCTTTCTGAACAAGAAACAGATGATATTTATAACTCTATTTCTGAACAATCTAAAAAGCCTTTTGAATTTGTTAATAGTAAAGGTACTCCTGTAAGTAATATAGATGGAGCTAAAATTATTGTAAATCATCCTATAATTAAAAAATTAATAGATGATGGATATATAGGAGTTGATACTTATAAAGTTGTTGATGCTGCTAAAATTATTGCTAATGAAATATTATCTGTTCTTAATTATGATAGAATAAATATTAGTCCTGAATTAAAGATTAGAAGTTATAGAAGATGGTTATCTTCTATGTATGCTAATTTACAGCAAACTAAAGATATTGCAGATAATGGATTAAATTATAAAATAACTGTAGAAGATACTGTTACAGGAGTTCCTATTACTTCTCAGCAATCTTTGCCTATTAATTCTCCTGCTTTAAAATTTACTTATGAGAATAATCCTGTAATAGCTGTTATGAATAGTGGTACTGTTAATATTGAAGGATCTAAAACTACTTATCCATCAAGAGGTATGACTATAAAAACTATGGGATTATTAATTCAAGATAATAATGGAAGTCCAGCTTATGCTTTATTTACTGAAGAAAATAAAGTAGATAAGTCTAATCAAATATATAATGACCTTAAAGAAGAACTTAAAAATATTATTAAAGAAAGATTATCTGGAGGTAATTTTGATGAATTTACAGATAAATTAGCTTCTTTATTTGGAGGAAATAATAGAGGATTTAATAATTTATTTAAAGGCTATAGCGTAGCTTCTATTGGAGATATTACGGCTTTAGCTTTTAAAGGAAGAAAGGATAATTATACATTAGTTGCTTATAGATATAAAAAAGATAGTAATGAAGAGAGTACTGCTATTAGATATTATAAGAACGGGAATAGTTCTTCTCCTGGTAAGATTATATCTAAAGTGGAGGGAAATGAAAGAATTATTGATGATATTGTTGAAGAAATATTAAGTAACACTCAATATTTTAAAAGTTTTGTTGCTATAAGAAATCAAGATGTTATTAATGGTAAAATTAATAAATATCTTTCTAAAAGAAATGGTAAGTTAGTTCTTACTCTTAATGGAAAAGAATTTGTTTATAATAATTTTACTGAATTTATACTTAAAAATAATGCGTTTAATACTAATCAAGATGTTGATAAATTTGGCCATTATTTTGAAGTAAATAAAAAAGGATTTTTTATTAAAGCTGAAAGGAGCACGCCCGTAAAGGAAGAACAACGCGATCGATTACTTACTCCTGATGATATTTTTGATGGCGATAGTTCTAAAACTGTTTATTCTGGAAGATCTATTGCAGAAAAAGTAGGAATTGATGAAAGTATTATTAATATTGCAGAAGATTTAGATTTGCTCCCAAAAGAAGTTAGATATAGTAAAAGAGATACTAAAGCTAAAGCACAAACTAATAAAAATAGTATTCTTTTATTTAAACATTTTGTTACTGCTGTAAATAAAGATAAATATGAAGCTATGCGTATTCTTATTCACGAAAGACTTCATCAAATTCTTAATGAACAAGTTGGAAATCGTAAACAAGAATATGTTAATGAAATATTAGATATTTATAATGAAGCCAAATTAGCTATTAAATCTAATCCTGATAAATATGGTCATTTAATTTCAGCTTTTGATACAATTTTAAATCCTGATACTTATTTTAATTATCTTGATAAATCTGCTCAAGAATATTGGAATAGTAGAAGTAAAGAAGAAAGAGATTCTTTATTTGCAGAAGAATTTCTTGTTGAAAGTCTTACTCAGCGTTCTCTTATTGATGCTTTAAATGAAATTAAAAGTACTTCTGATAAAGCTATTATTGATAAACAAACTCCAAAAACTCTTTGGCAGCGTATTATAGATGCTTTAATAAAAATATTTGGTATAAAATTTGATAATATAGAAAATAATACTATATTAGCACGTGAATATAATTTATTTGGAAATTTATTTAATGACACTATTGCTGAAATTCAAACTGTTGAACAACAAAAAGACACTACTATTGAAACTAAAGAAGAATCTGCTGATATTATAACTAAAAATCAATTAGAAGATATTGAAACTGATACTTTTACTGAATTTGAAGATGATGTTTTTGCTGTTACTGATAAACTTATTGAAAGTAATGAAAATATAACGGCATCGGTAAATGAATATTTGAATAATTATAATGAGCAAGATAAGCCGTTAATGGCTCGTTTTGTTAAAAATGGCTGGATGAAAATAGTTTGCTGATGATCTATATATAAATAAATTTTAATTATAGGAAACGGGCTAAAAACGGCTCGTTTCCTATAATAATTTTCTGAACATATAAGGTTAAAATCTTAATGTTTATTCTGGTGAAACTAATAAACTTAAAATTATGCCGTGTACAATTAAAGGACTTAATTTAAATCCTAAAGAATTTGCTATCGTAGAAGGTGTAGCAAATGGTAATGACAAGAAAGCTGCTATTATAGCTGCTTATTTGAAAGAAGATGCTAATTTTATTGAATTTGCATCAAAAGATTCTAAATGGAGAGGTAGTATTGAAAATACTCCTCATAATACTTGTGTACGATTACTTAATGAATATTATAAAAAACAACATCCAAGTGTTGTTAATTTTCGTCGTAGTCGTATAGGTACAGAATTAAACGGTTTTAGTTCTGTTCATGCTAAATATATAGCTTATCGGCATACTGCTGGTATAATATCTGCTTTATATTACGATTTAGCAAAAAATAAAGATGTTAATCGTAAAGATAGGGCAGATATTTTGCGTAGATGTGGTACTACTATTCGTTCTAAATTTGTTACAGAATATATTAATCCTTTGATTAATTCTGATGAATTTAAGAATAATTCTACAGGTAAAAAATATATTGAAAAAATTAATGATCTTCGTAGAAAAGCTAATCAATATAAAGCTATTAAAGATAAAGAAAATTTTGAAAATACTATTAAAGAATTATATACTATTTATGGCAATATTGCAGCTAAATATGGAGATATTAAAACTAAAAATTATGGAAATCTTGTAAATAAATTACTTGAAAATAAAGAAGCTTTTTATGAAGAAGTAATTAATAATAGTAGTATTACATTTTTAACTAAAACATTTAAGGATGTATCTGATATTATTAATGCAGAAAAAGCTAATAATGAAGAAGATATTAATTTTGTTGATGAAGAAAATGATGGTATTGATGAAATGATGAAATCTCATATTGAAGATTTAACTTCAAGAGGTAGTTATTTAAATACTGTTTCTCAAAGACTTAAATTATATTTTGAAACTATTCCTAATTTAGAAAGTGCTGAGTCTAAAACTTTAGATCTTAATAATGAATTAGGAGTAGAAATTCCTATTGGATATAATAAAGCTATATCTGCAATATATAGTTTTTGCACTTTTACTTCTCCTAAATCTTTAATTGAAGAAATTAAAAATGTTGCTAACAATATTTCTCATTATGCGGGTTTAATTAAACTTGCTGAAGATATGGAGAACGATATAGTATTTAGAAATTATGTATTTGGGCAATTAGCTAATCCTAAAGTTAATAAAACTATTATTAGTATTTCTGAATCTGGTATTGAATTTAGTAATAGTAATGCAACTGCTGATCCTATTACTGCTATATTTTATCAATATTATAATGCTATAAAAGGTACTATTCGTACTAATTATCCTGCTCAAGATTTAGAAAATATTCAAGAATTATATGATTATATTAATTTAGCTAAAAAAGAAGAAACTGGAAGTAATGCTCAAAATGATATTTTATTAAATCTTCATAATAAGTTTTTAAATATTTATCTTAAATATTTTCCTAATGCAGAAGTTTCTGCTATAGATAAATATATTAATGATGGAAATAAAATAGATAATTATACAAAATTTATTAGTATATTTGATGGTTTCTTAAATGAAGCTAAAAAATCTAAAGATAAATATGAACAAGAAATTTTAAGAAATAATAAAAATTTAGCTGATTATTATAATAGAAAAAAATATGCTATTGAAGCTGGAATAGGTTTTGATGAAGAACGACCGGTTTTTAAGATAGATGACACTATATTTGGTGATGCGTTTATTAATTCATTATATAGTATAAGTAATTCATTAGTTAAATATAGTGTTGTAAAAGTTGATTTGAATAGTAGAAACGCTGATGGAAATTTAGGCGCAGATTTTATTGGAAATAGTTGGATTACTAATTTATTTAAACAAATCAATTTTTCTACTGAAGAAGATCTTAATGCTGGTCTTAATAAATTAAGAGAATTTGTTTCATTAAGTGATCAATATAAATATAATCCTATACTTTTTGATCAATATGATGAACGAGGTAGAAAAATTAGTAGGGGATTATTTGATATTAATGAACAAGGAGAAACGTTTGTTAATACTTATGCAAGACAATTATTAGATTATACATTATTTAATGGTATTAAAGATTATGTAACTGATAAGTCTGCATTATATTCTACAATGTCTAAAACAGACTATCTTATAAGCCAACTTATTTCTTATACTACTGATGATAAAATTGCTGATATTAATAAAGGATGGTATTTTATGAGAACTCCATCTGACGCTCCAAAGAATTTTATTATAAAAGCTCCTAAACATAGTATTTCTGGTTTATTTAATGAAAAATCTGTTAATAAAAAACATCCTATTTTTAGAATATTTTATAATTATGTTCTTGGAGAATTAGAACAAGGTTTTAAACAACTTACTAAAGTTGGCACTATTGATAATAATGGTATATTTACTCCTAAAGATAATACAGATGGTTTGTTTGAATATTATCATTATAGAGGAAGTATTATTAAAAATGGAAAATTAACTGGTAATGTTTTTCAATTTAATAGATTATTCCCTGTAAATGGATTTAATCCAGCTGAAATATTAAGTAATGAAGAAGCTGGAGTGCCTTTCCTTTACGGGGGAAAATTCATGAATACTATTTATTCTCCTGATGGCGCTAATGGTTATACTTTAAATCTGGATGATGGTTCTAAACAAACTATTGAAAATATTGTTGAAGAATGGCTTATTAATTATAGTAAAGAAATAGAAAAAAGAATTAGTCAATATACAGAAGCTATTGGAGATAGATATAATATAGATCAAATAAAAGAATTTGCTATAAATTATACTATTAACACAATAGCTTTTGATAACATATTTGAAGGTGATAGTAAATTTTATAAAAGTTATCAAGATTTTCTTAAACGAGCTAAAGAAGTTCAAGCTCAAGGAAAAGCATATACTGGATATGATCTTTTAGATGATTATAATGGTGGATTAAAAACAATAGATCAATTGTCCATCCCCCGTAAAGGAATAAGCACTGATAATATTACTATTCCTATTAGAAATGGATTTAAAGCTATTACGATTAATAATACTGTTAGAGGCTCTAATAGATATGTAGCTATTAAAAAAGAACTTATTAACATATTTGAAAAAGAATATGGAAATAAAGAATTAACTGATAAAGAAAAAAAGAATATTGAAGATAGAGCTGAATTTATAGCACGAGGATATAAAGAAGGTATTATTACTAATGATGCTCAATCTTATATAACATTTGAAGAATTTATTAGACGTAGAGTTGCTGACGGCACTTATTATGAATATGCCGATTTAATTACTCAATTATTAGATCCAAATATAGATGTAAAAGATATTGATTTGGATAGAATTAATGCTAAAATTCAAGTACAGAAAAACTTTTATTTTGATCATGCTTATGATGCTACTACTGAAACTTATTATCCTCGACAAATTAAAAATGCCGAATTTGTATTAATTCCTAAACTTTTACCTAAAGATAGTAGTTTGTATCAATTATATGAATTAATGACTGAATATGGTATTGATCAAGTAAATACTAAAGAAACTGATAAAGCTGCTAAAAAAGATGTATTAACATTTTGGGATAATGAGGGTAATGTAACAGAGGATAATTTAACAGTTTTTAAAGATAAACTTAATGAAGGCAATGTAATAGGAACATATTATTATAGATATTTATATAAACAACAAGATGTTCCTCAACATATGGTAGATGCAAGTAATAAAGTTGCAGTTCAATTATTTAAAAAGATTATAGATAATACTACTGAAGAAACTGCTAAATATGTTAATACTTTATTCAAGGCATATTGTAAAAATATTGAAGATAGTTTTAATGAATTACTTAATAATTTAGACTTGAAAGTTGATAAAAATAGAAATATTGTAAATAAGAATAATTCTGGAGATTTAATTGATTTTAATTCTTTTTATAAAAGAGCACAAGAAGAAGCTAAACGATTAAATTTAGATAGTAATTTTTTAGATTATGTAACACCTGATCCTGTTACGCATATTCCACGTATGCCTAATTTTATGAATTATGCCTCTATTAAATTACAAAGTATCGCTCAATCTATATTTAATAATTCTATTACAAAACAAAAATTACCTGGATGGCATGCTGCGCAAATTACTAATGTTGGATTTAGTAAAAAATTAGAATATCATCCTACTGTATATAATGAAGTAGAAAATCCTTATAAAAATGTTAAAATAGAATTAACTTATACTCCAGATACAGCTGATGCAAATGGAATGGGTGCTGTATTTATAGGTCGTGATGAAAACGGTAATGCTATTGGAGAATTTTATATAGATGCTTATTATGATTTTAATACTAAATCTGCTAAATCTTGGAGAAAAAAAGATTTAGATGAAAATAAAGTTTCTCTTGCTTCTATTGGACAGGCAGTTACTATTGACGAAGAATTTAGAGGCAAAGGTTATGGTAAAGCGTTTTATTATCAAATAGCTGTTGAATTAGGAAAACAAGGTAAAACTTTAGTAAGCGCAAGTAATTCAAGTAGAACAGAAGATGCTAATAGAGTTTGGAAATCTTTAGTAAAAGACGGTTATGCTAAAAAAGTTAATGATCATTATGAATTTATAAATAATAAAATACTTTCTGTTAAACAAGAAGCTTATATAGAAGTTATGCTTCCTCGTTGGAGTAAATTACTTCCTAAAAATCTTACTAAAGAACAATTAGATCATATAAGTAAAGAAGGACTTGATTTACATTTAGGCTATCGTATGCCTACTGAGGGCAAACAATCTATTGCTATACTTAAAGTAGTTGGGTTTCTTGATGATTCTCAAGGTTCTACTATTGTTGTTCCAGACGAATGGGTTCCACAAACAGGTTCTGATTTTGATGTAGATAGTGTTTATGGCATTTATTATGAAATGTATTTTGATCCAGAGGATGCTTTAATTCATAAAATAGAATATAATGATGGTAATACCGATGAAGATATTAAATATAGATATAAAATTTATAAGGCTATAAAAAATCCTAATATTAGTTTAAAACAATTTAAAAAGTTAAGTATTGAAGATCAAAATACTCGTGAAGCAAGAAATAATTTAATTTTAGATTGTATTATTAATATTTTTAAATCTCAAAGCGCTAAAGAAGAAAATTATTCTCAAAGTAATTTTAGAGCTTTAGAAGATGCTAAAAATAATATTGATAAACTTCGTGAACATTATGAAGAACTTATAGAAAGTTCAGATGCTGTTGCCAGTCGTTCTACATATAATTTATTTGACCAATTAGATTCTATGGAGAACGCTATGTCTGGTGCTCGCCTTAAAGCCGCATCTGTAAATAGAGATACATTTGTAAGTATATGTAATTATGCTAAAACTAAATTATCTAAAAATCATATTATTACTATAAAATATCCTAATAATGAAATTTATAATTTTGATGAAATTAAAAAAGCTTGCCCTAATGCTAAATTAAGTGAAGATAATAAATATATAATTGTTGAACACGATAGTATAGGAAATACTGTTAATAATAAAAATATTGTAGGTCAATTACTTACAACATACGGTTCTCAAACTACTGCACATATTCTTGATGCTATTAAATCTGGTACTGTATATAATGAAAATGAATATACATTTGGTGTATTTAAAACTTTGTTAGATATAGGTTCTGATTATATTACCGCTATTGCATTTTTACAGCAACCCTCTGTAACAGAAATTGTTAATGCTTATTTTAAAACTAATTCTATATTTACTAATATAGGAAATAAAAGTCCTATAAAAGTTGCTATTACAGAACTTGCTAAAAAATATAATATAAAAGTAGATGGTAAAGAGATTGCTGATTTTACTTCTACTAATGATATACTTGGTGAATTAACTAAATTATATGGAAAAGAATTTAAAAATAGATTTGGTATTGATTTAAATATTGATTATTTACATTTAACAAATAATGTAAACGTAAATTTAAGCCAAGAAGATTTATTAAATAGATTTTCTGTAAAAGATGATTTTCTATTTGATTTATATATTATTATTCAATTTAATAAATTAAAAATTACTTCTAATAATATTGAAAAAATTCTTCAAGTTACTAAACCAGATAAATTTGGAGCAAAACAAACTATTAGAAGTACTCGTCGTATACTACAAGATGCTAAAAAATATACTTCCAATAGAGATTTAGTAGGTTCTACTTTATATGTAAAAGATAAAACTTTTGTTGATGCTTTATATCCTAATATTATTGATGAAAATATAAATATTGAAAATAGTGTTTATCCATATTTAGCTGCATTTATGCAATATGCGACTATTCCATCTATTAAAATAAATAGTCAATTATTTACTATGGAACGTGAAGACGTTGCACAAATAATTGATAATATTGAACAAAAATTAAATGTTAAATTAAATGATGAACAATATATTGATTTAATTCAATATATGGTTTCTTATCTTTATAAACTTACTCCAATTCTTACTACTCCAATTACACTTAATGAGATGGGTAAGTTTATAACTGATACTAAATATGGAGAAGAGTTAGCTAATGAAAATATTGATTATTGGAAAAGTGAAGAAGCAAGAATAAATGGTTTTACTTATTATGAAACTACTAAATTTGATACAGTAGATATAAATAATCCTACTCAAGAAGAAATAAATAATTTTGCTAAACTTACTCCTGTTCAAAAAGTTTTATATATTAAAGAACATTTTTCAGAAGATCCTGGAATATTTAAATATATTGATGTAAATACTTATAATCAACGTAATGTTAGAGAAAAAGGATATACAGGACAAAGTTTATATTTTCACGATAATATAGAAAATATTGAAGATATTCTTATTCAATCTAAATTAGATTCTTTTAATAAACATCCATATATTAAATTAGCAATGCTTGATATAGTTAAATATGCTTTTATAGTAGATGGATTTAGATTTAAAAGAAATTCTATTACAAAACTTGTTGTTAATGAATTTTTATTAAAGCCTATTCAATATAATGGTACTAATATTGTTCCTACTATAATAGATAATTTTGCTACTTTATTTAATGTTAATGATTTTGATTCTAAAGGCACTGATATTTATAATATGACTGAACGATTTGTTAGAAGTCATAGTGGTATTATTAAAAATGTATTTTTAAGTAAAAAAGATAATAGATTTAATAAATTCTTTAAATCTGATAATATTGTTCAAATTCCTTATACTAAAGATGGAATAAGTTTTATTGAATATACAGGAATTGGTAAATGGGTTGAAGAAGATACTACAGGTGAGTCTTCCTTTACGGGGGATATACAACCAGGATTTATTTCTTCTGATAGTCTTTCTTATATTCGTATAACTCGTAATATTAATAAAAAATCTGTTACTACTTTATATAAAGTAATAATTAAAGATAAAGGATTATATTTAGCACCTCTTAATTTATTAGATAATAATGAAACTAATGAATATAGTATAAATCCTAATCATAATAAATTTAAAAGATTAGAATATTATCTTGGAATTATTGATGCTGCTGCTTCTACTGAATCTGATATAAATATAATTATTTCTCAAGAAGATGGACCTGCAAGTGCTGAAAATAAAGCTAAATATACTATTAAAAGATTTATTCAACCTAAAATAAATGATATATTAAATAATAGAAATTATTTTACTGAAAACTTAAGTAGTACTGATCCTAATGGATTTATTAATAAACTTATAAATAAATTTAAAGAAAATTCAGATAAAGCATTAATAGCTGATAATAACAAAATTATTAATTTTGCTTTACCTAATATTGATAGTGCTACTATACAAACTATTAATGGAGAAGATTATTATATTAAAAAAGTTAAACCAAGTAATAATTTAAAATTATATTTTAAAACTAAACAAGATAAATATTATAATAAACTTAATGAACAAGAAAAAAATATAGCTGATACTGTTGGTCAATATTCATTAATAGTTCCTAATATTTACGAAGTTTCTCAATACTTTTCCCCCGTAGAGGAAAACATCGAGGACATAGCTCCATTTGCTATTACTGATATTATAGGCGATAGTTATGAAACTATTGATTCTTCTAAATTAACTACTGTTGAAGAAATATCTCTTAAAATTATTAATGACATTAATCGGCAAGGTATTAATGGTAATGAAGTTGCAGAAAAAGTTGCTGAATTATTAAAAGAAAGTGATATTGATAGATATTCCGCTGTTTCTATAAAAAATCATACAAGAGAAATATATTCTCGTGCTGCTGGATTTTATAAAACAGTTTCGAATATGCTTAACAAAGAAATTAATAATTTTATTCAAGATGAAAATGGCGAATGGTTATCAATTGATAACCCTAAAGTTATTGATATTATAAAAAATAAACCTGGAGAATTAGATAGATATGTTAGAACACTTCTCAACGCTCGTTCTTTTGGCACTTCTTTAAGTGGATTATTTGAATTTGATATTGCAAGTGTAGATAAAGTTATTTCAGATCAAATTCAATCTATTAGAAATTCTATTAATAATATTCGTAATAATCCTAAAATTGTTTCAGCAATGAAACTTATTATGGATAATTATTTTGGAAAAGAAGTTTCTACTAATCCTTTAATTCGTAATAATATAATTAGTATTCGTACTCAATATTCCGATGCTGATATTTTTGATAGTTTATTTAGTTCTGTTTCTGAATTAAGTAATAGTGAAGTTCAAGTTATTGTTAAATTTATTGGTGGTATTATTAATGGTGCTAATTTAGTAGATGCACCTAAAGCTCGTCAGGAATTTTTAAGAAAGTATGATGAAATAATGAAAATGCCTGGTAAATTTGTATGGAACGATATCGTTAAGAATGGTAAATTTATTACTCCTTATACTCAGAAATTTATTACTGACAGAGATCAATTAAGAGATGCTGTTAGAGAAGCTAAAGACAAATATGGTAGATTTAGTATAGAATACTATAAAGCACGTCTTAATAGAGATAAATGGTATGCTGATAACGTTAATATGGAGGTTGTTCCAGAATATTATATTGCTAAAAATAAATTAGATGAAAGTATTTTAAAAACTGCTCCAGAATTATTTGTTAGATATAAAGAAATAATGACTACTATTTATGAAATGACTCCTGGAGAAGATAGTGAATTAAGTATTGAACAACAACAAGAAAAAATTGCTCTTATTAATGAAATTAATTTTATGACTTCTTCATTAAATAAAGATTATAGTCCTAAATCTGATGAAGAAATCGTTAAAGCAAATGCGCTAAAAGATTATATTGATAAAATTAAAAAGCTTAATGGTGAATATTTTGAATATTCTCCTATTGCTGGATTTGATGAAGACTTAAAATATTATCTTGATATTATTAAGAAATATGATGAAAATAATCCTAATGAAGTTCTTGAAGAAAAACTTAAAGATGAAAATTATAGAAATGCCTTTAATTGGATTAATTTAAATGCTCGTAAAACTATTAATAAAGAACTTAAAGATAAAATTGATTGGGCATTTAAACAATTTAAAGACAATGCTGATAGACAAAGTGAAATTGCTACTATTCTTGATAGTCATCCTGAATATAAAGATAAATTAGGAATTATTGATGGTAGAAAGTTTACTAAAGAACAAAAGCAAATTATTAAAGATGCTGCTCTTAAAAAATATGGTTATGATTATGAGTCTTCTTTAAGTAATGAAACTCTTATAAAAGAAATTCCAGCTAATCTTCCTATATTAATTTCAAGATTTTATACTGAAATTAGAAGTAATGATGAAGGAAAACGTAGTCCTGAAAGAATTGAAACTATTAGTAAGATAAATGATATTTTACAACACGCTGTTGATAGAAACGGAGAAATAAGTACTAAATTATTATTTAATCTTCCTAAAGAACGTATAGAAGAATTAGCTAATTTATATGATGTTCTTCGAGATATTAGAAAAAATAGACCCGACGATGATTCTCTTGCTGAAAGATTTAAAGATAGAGTAAATTTTAGAGTAAATAGAAAAGCCTTTAATAGAGAACTTTCATATGCTTTACTTAATCTTAAAGGTACTGCTAATTATGATTTATGGGAACGTATATTTTGTGCTATTGGTAAAAATGGAGAAGTTATTATTAAAAATAAGAAAATTGTTCCTAATAGCGATTTATTTGGATATTATGAGCCTAAAAGTCAAGACTATATAGATCATAATAAAACTCTTGCTAAAAAGATTATATCTGATAATGTAGATTATATTACTACTGAATATTATGAAAGAAGTAGAAATGAAGCTATAGCTAATAATAATTTTGAAGAATGGTTTGAAGAAAATCATGTATTTAATCCTTATACTCGAAAATATGAACCTCTTCGTATTTGGACTACTTTAGATGTTAAAAATAATCTTGATAAATATGATCCAAAATATTATGATGCTATTGGTTCTAATAGAACAAGATATGTAAAAGAAGAATATAAGAATAAAAATTATAAACCTTATAGTGTTAATTATAATGGTTCTGAAAAATATAATAATAAAGTAAATCTTTCTTCTAAAGAAGTAGCTATGATTGAATTACTTCAGTCTACTTTAAATGAATATGCTACCACTAATCCTATGAAAAGATTTATTGATAGAGGGTATCTTCCCCGTAGAAGGAAAGATGATATAACTACTCAGAGTCTTGCTAAAGATCTTATTGGTTTAACTGGATATACTATTAATACTCCATCTGAAAGAAGATATGAAGATGATGTTGATTATGCTCACGATAGAGAAGTAGATTTTCCTATGCTTCAATTATTAAAAGCTAAAGGCTATAAAAAACGTATTATTCCTCGTACTAAATTATCTACTGAAAGTCAAGAAAGTTATAATGAATATCTTGCAGATATTAAAAAACAAAATAAAGAAATTGATGAAAATAATGAAAAATTAGATAATGCTATATTAGATGATAATTGGAAAGAAGTATTTCAAGAGTATATTACTAAAGCTATTGATTATAATGCTCGTCAAAGAGCTAAATATTATATTTATTTATTATTAGATGAGCTTAAATCTAATGATGCTTATAAGACTTCTTATTTTAGTGGTAAACTAAAAAGAGATAATGCTAATTCTACTGATATTGAAACTAAATATCAAACTGAAAAACAAACTCGCACTATTGAATTAATTAATAATTTTTATAATCGTGTTGTTCTTGGTGAATTTAAAAAAGGCAGTAAATTAGATAGATATGCTAATTTAATGCAAAATATTACTTCTGCGAAGTATATGATATTTAATGTTACAGGAGGTATAGGTAACGTATTGACAGGATGGACTAATATTGCTGGAGAAGTATTTGCGAAAGAATTTTTTGATAATAGTACTTGGAATAAAGCTCAAGCAAGATATTTTGGAGCTTTACCTGCTATTATTGCTAATTTATATTCTCCCAAAGCATTAAATCTTACTGATGGAATTATTAAATTATTAAGAGTTGTAGATATTGATAACATGCTTGAACTTAAAGGTGTTGAAAGTGCTACTGATAGAATTAGAAAAATTCGTGATAGTCTTTATGGATTACAAAGCTCTGGCGAACATTATATGCAAAATACTGTAATGCTTGCTATGCTTGAAAGTCACAGAGTTATTAAAGATAATAATGGAAATTGGTATATTGGTAGTTTTGCTAATTTTACTCGTGATTTAGAAATTCAAACTATGTGCGATCTTGTTAAAGACGATCCTGAATTGCTTGCTTCTTATAGATTATTTATTGATAATATTCGTTCTGATGCTAATGAAGCAAAAAGTTATGCTGAATTTAGTAAAGATATGAACGCTGAATTTATTAAAGCTCATTGCAGCAAAGCTTTTGCTAATGAATATATAAAAAATCGTGATGCTAATCTTAAATCTGCTAAAAAAGAATTTGAAAGGTTTGATACTCTTGCAAGTCAATTTGAATTAGTTGATGGTGTAGCAAGAATTAAACCTGATAGTGTTATTACTAAAGATATGTTTGGTAGATTTAGAGATAAAGTTATTAATGTTAATAATAAAATTCACGGTATTTATGATAAAATTGGTGCTGCAAAAATAGAAGCTGAATGGTATGGAGGATTAGTAATGCAATATAAAAAACATTTATATCCTGGTATTCTTAAACGCTGGAGAGTTAGAGGCTATTATAATGAAATGCGTGAAAGTATTGAAAGAGGCTCTTATATTGATCTTATTAGTTTTCTTGCTCATGAATTTAAAGATGATATTAAAAACGCTAAAGCTAAAGGAGGCACTACTACTGATATAGTTCTTCATAGTATTCAAAATATATTTAAATCTTTTATTGATACTTTTATTAATTTTAGATTTAATTATAAAATGCTTCCTGATTGGCAACAGCATAATCTTCGTAGAATTTTAGGAGATAGTATTGCTATTGCTTCTGCAATATTAATGGCTATTGTTCTTCATTTAGCTACTGATGACGACGATGAAGAAGTTATTAATAGTACGTGGTATAATTTAATATTATATCAAGCTGATAGATGGGCTACTGAAAGTAGAGCTTATACTCCTTGGGGGTTTGTTGCTGAAGCCAAAACTCTTTATAGCAGTCCAATTGCTGCATTATCTGGTCCTAAAGATTTATTTAAAGCTATGAGTCTTATTATTGACGCTATGATTGATCCTGAATTTGATCCAGTTTATGATAGAGGTCTTTATAAAGGACAAAATAAATTTACTATTTTACTTGAAAGAAATATTCCTTTATTACGTGTTATTAGAAGACTTCAAAATCTTGATAAAAATAATCAATTTTATCGTTTAAGCGATAATAATCTTCCTATGGATATTGCTACTAATGTTGCTAATTGGATTGAAGATTAGTGGAACCTAATTGTTAAAAAAAAGAGAGTTAATACAGTTTTTAATACTGTTATTAACTCTCTTTTTGTTTATAGTAATGTTTATTTATGCTTGAACAATACTGAATAAATAGTCTGTATTTACGAATAAACAGTATTTATAAGCTATTATATCAATTATATATTAAAAGTAAATAGTTTATATATCTTTATAAAATAGTTTGCCAAATCAAATGATTCTCAATTATTTTCTATAATATTATATTTCGTACTATTAATAATTTTATAATAAATATTAGAGAAAGTAAAAGCATCCTTTCTTGCTCCTTCCTTTACGGGGGAAAA
>OLSQ01000838.1_pt1 | contig 28169 bp, 16 predicted proteins | sample 1672561 | NCBI WGS metagenome assembly OLSQ01 (sample SAMEA3136699, study PRJEB25190) | human gut metagenome | biome: human gut; feature: human-associated habitat; material: faeces | place: Austria | collected 2013
ACTCACCCTGCTCGAACCGCTGCTGAGCGGCCACACTACAATCGTGTGCCACGACGTCAAGCGGCTCATGGTCATCACCCGGCGCCTGGGCCTTACCTGGAGCGCCCCCTACTTCGACACATCGGTGGCCCACTATCTGCTGGCGCCCGAGACACCCCACGACCTGCCGACGGTGGCTTTCGCCATGCTGCGCCGCCGCACGTCCGACTACGGACTGTCGGCCACCGAGCGGAAAAAGGTGCGGCACGCATCCGCTGCCGAAGCCGCCGCAGCCACGGGCGAGCGTGCCGCCATAGTCCGCGCGCTCCAGCCCGTACTCACCGGCAAGCTGCAGGCCGACAACTTGTGGAAACTGTACACCGACATCGAGGGTCCGTTCATCCCCGTGCTGGCCTCGATGGAATACGAGGGCGTGCGCATCGACACCACGGAGCTGCAGCGGCTGTCGGAGAAACTGACCGAACGCCTCGCGGCCGACGAACTGCGTGTCTACGAACTCGCCGGCGAACGCTTCAACATCGGCTCGCCGATGCAAGTGGGCCGCATTCTGTTCGAGAAACTTGCCATCGACCCCAACGCAAAAAAGACCAAGCGCGGCGCATGGTCGACCACCGAGGAGATTCTTGAAAAACTGGCGCCGAAGCACCCGATCGTGGGCCTGATCCTTCAGATCCGCGGTCTGCGCAAGCTGCTGGCCACCTATGTCGACGCGCTTCCCGCACTCATCAACCCCGCCACGGGCAAGATCCACACCACCTACAACCAGATCGTGACCGCCACAGGCCGCATCTCGTCGACCAACCCCAACCTGCAGAACATCCCCGTCCGCACCGACGACGGCCGCGAGATACGCCGCGCATTCATCGCCGACGAAGGCGACCTGCTGCTCTCGGCCGACTACAGCCAGATCGAGCTGCGCCTGATCGCCGACATCAGCGGCGACCCGGGCATGGTCGACGCCTTCAACGCCGGAGCCGACATTCACCGCGCCACGGCCGCCAGGATCTACCACGAGGAGCTTGCCGACGTCACCGACGAGCAGCGCCGCAACGCCAAGACGGCCAATTTCGGCATCATCTACGGCATTTCGGCTTTCGGACTGTCCGAGCGCCTGGGCATTCCACGCGCCGAGGCCAAGGAACTGATCGAAAACTACATGAGGACCTATCCGAAAGTGAAGGAATACATGGAGCAGTCGATCGCACGCGCCCGCGAACAGGGATTCGTCACCACCATCCACGGCCGCAAACGCTTCCTGCCCGAAATCGGCTCGCGCAACGCAGCCCTGCGAGGCTACGCCGAACGCAACGCCATCAACGCCCCGCTGCAAGGATCGGCCGCCGACATCATCAAGATTGCCATGATAGCCATTGCCCGCCGCATTGAGCGCGAAGGCCTGCGATCGCGCATGATCATGCAGGTGCACGACGAACTGGTGTTCAATGTCCGCCCCGACGAGCTGGCGCGCCTGCAGGAAATAGTGGTCAGCGAGATGGAGCACGCTTACCGCGGACGAGTCACCCTCGAAGTGGCCGCCGGCGTTGGTACAAACTGGCTCGAGGCGCACTGACCGTAATTAAACTTTATTTCACTTAATTTGTCTTAATTATATACCACCTCAAAAAGAATAAGAAAGTGTCAGATCAAGATAAAATTAATGAAATAAAAGAAACGCAGGAACACCGGGATCACGATCCGGAGGTAAACCCGCCACAGGCCGCGGACACCTGCCCGGCCGGAAAATGGCCGTGTGAGTCGCGCAGATTCATGTGGCTGGCCATTGTGTCTATAATCATCACCGCCCTGTCGTGGATATCAGCCGGATTCAACGCATGGCTCGGCATCGGTCTGAGCGCCGTTGCCGTCGTAATCGGCGCGCTGGCGCTCAAGAGCCACCGCCATTCGATCCGCAACACGGCCATAACGTCTATCATCGCCGCCACCGTGCTGCTGGTGGTCATCAGCGCCTTCCTTATAGTCATCTATCTCGGATTGAAGACCGTCAGCTGAACAGCCGTCAACGGTCCGCCGGCTATTTCAGCCCCTTGAGCAAATCGGGGCGCAGGCGTGCCGTGCGTTCGAGCGACTGTTCGTGGCGCCATTCGGCTATTCGCGCCTCATGGCCGCTGAGCAGTATGTCGGGCACGCGCCAACCCTTGTAATCCGCCGGACGGGTGTAGACCGGCGGCTCAAGCAGATTATCCTGAAACGAATCGCTCAGCGCGCTCTGCTCGTCGCCGATGGCGCCGGGAATCAGGCGCACGATGGCATCGGCGATTATGGCCGCCGGCAGCTCACCGCCTGTCAGCACATAGTCGCCGATCGAGATTTCCTTTGTGATCAGATGCTCGCGTATGCGGTAGTCGACACCCTTATAGTGGCCGCATAGAATTATGATGTTGTCGAGCATCGACAGCGAGTTGGCCATCGGCTGCGTCAGGATCTCGCCGTCGGGTGCTGTGAATATCACCTCATCGTAGTCGCGCTCGGCTTTGAGAGCCGCTATGCAGCGGTCGACCGGCTCGACCTGCATGACCATGCCCGCATCGCCGCCGAAAGGGTAGTCGTCGACCTTGCGGTGCTTGTTGGTGGTGTAATCGCGCAGGTTATGGACCTCGATGGTTACGAGCCCCTTGTCGCGGGCGCGCTTCAGGATCGAGCATCCGAGCGGCGACTCAAGCATTTCAGGGAGTACGGTGATTATGTCGATTCGCATGGCTATACATTATTATAATTATAATTACAAAGTGTAGCGCCTCCAGGGTTCCGGGAGCGCCCGTTTAGACAATGGCAAAGTTACACATAATCCGCGAAACAGGCAAACACAGCAAACGTTTAACTTAAATACCGTTCAAGAATGCTAATTAATGTTAATTAACAGTATTAAAGGGGCTGTAGTATTGAAAAAACATTTAAATTTGTGTTCTGAAAGGGCAGACTATGCCCCGATTAATAAACCTTAAGTCATATTTCACAAACAAAAGTTAACAAATTTAAGAAACTAAAACCTTGAATACCAACTAATAAAGTAATTATGAAAAAACAGCTATTTTTACTGTTATTTTCCCTATTCGCGATCGTCGGCCAAGCCCGAATCGTGACAGGTACGGTTACCGAAGCTGAATCCGGCGAACCCGCAATAGGCGTGTCCGTTGTAGTCAAAGGCCAGAAAGGCGGCCAGGTAACCGATATCGACGGAAAATACTCAATCGACGTTCCGAACGACAAGGCCGTATTGGAATTCTCTATGGTAGGCTTCAAAACAGTCTCCGTAAATGTCGGTAACCAGACCGTCATCGACGTTGTGCTCCATGGCGACACCGAACTTCTGAACGAAGTGGTCGTGACCGCAATGGGTCAGTCTCAGGAAAAATCAAAACTTAACTTCTCGGTGCAGGAGCTCAAGAGCGACGACGTAGTCGCCGGTCAGTCGAGCAACTTCGTCAACGGCCTGCAGGGCAAGGTGGCCGGCGTCCAGGTATCTATGGCCGGCGGTTCGCCTAACTCGGCCTCGCAGATCGTGATCCGCGCCATCTCGTCAATCAACAACGCCCAGAGCAACGAACCGCTGTTCGTGGTCGACGGCATGCCTATCCGAGGCGGTGCCTCGTCGATGGCCGACCTCAACCCCAACGATATCGAATCGATGTCGGTGCTTAAGGGTGCTGCCGCATCGGCTCTTTACGGCCAGGAAGGTGCCAACGGCGTCATCCTTATCACCACCAAGAGCGGTAAGGACGGCAAGGTCACCGTGACCGTAAACGGCGGATGGGAACTTTCCCACACCGCACACATGCCCAAGCTCCAGACCGAGTTCATCGGCGGTAGCAACGGCTTCTATATCACAAACTCCACCGGCGGCTGGGGTCCCCGTCTGAATCCCGAAGCCGGCGACCGCTATTATGACAATGTAGGCGAATTCCTCGGCACAGGCTTCATGCAGAAATACGACGTATCTGTATCGGGCGGCAACGAGAAATTCTCGGCTTACGCATCGGCTAACTTCATGGACAACCAGGGCGTCGTACCCCACGACTACAAGAAGCGCCTCGGCTTCTTCGTCAAGGGCGAATTCAACCCCTCGGAGACCGTGAAGATCATGCTCTCGACCAACTACATCGACAACACGGCCCGCGGCTTCGGCAACTCGATGTCGACCGTCTACGGCTGGGCCATCAACCGCAACATGGCCGACTACGTTCTTCCCAACGGCCTGCCCAACTGGTCATGCCGCTACGACGACTGGGACATCCTCAACGACGGCCAGCGCCTCGGCGCAGGGCTGTCACCCTACTACAGCCGCTACATGGACGGCTCTAAGACCGAAAGCCAGCGTGTGATCATCAACTCGCTCGTTTCGTGGGAACCCATCAAGAACCTGACTTTCACCGGTAAGTTCGCCTATGACAAGGGCTGGAGCACATATCAGTCGTGGAGCGTACCCCGCTACGCACAGGACGAATTCACGTTCGACGACCTCGGCCTGTCGGCCGACGGCACCGGTTCGAAGAATGACTGGTACAGCCGCATGGGCGGATACAACTTCAACACTTCGCGCGGCCAGCGCATCACCGCACAGTTCCTGGCCAACTATCTGTGGGACATCAACGACGACTGGAACCTCAACTTCTTCCTCGGCGGTGAATACTCCGAGACGCAGGGCATCGAAGGCAGCTTCGGCGGTCAGCACTTCCTGCTCGAAGGCGACTTCTACTCGTTCAACAACCTCGACCCTGATATCTTCAACCTCAAGGACAACACCTTCTACCGCAGCACCCGCAACAAGTACGGCTACTTCGGCGAATTCCGCCTCGACTGGCGCAGCGTAGTACAGCTGTCTGTCACCGGCCGTCTCGATGGTTCGTCGAGCCTCCGCCAGACCAACAAGCCCACCTACTTCTATCCTTCGTTCACCGGCGGTATCATCTTCTCGGAACTCTTCAAGATCAACAGCCCCGTATTCTCCTACGGTAAGATCCGCGGTAACTACGCCAAAGTAGGTAAGGACTGCATGGCCAACCAGTTCTCGAACAACTACAAGCAGTGGCTGACCATTCCCGACCCCGGCTTTGCCGTCGACCCCGGCATGTCGCGTGCTATCACACTCGAGCCCGAAATGACCTCGACCTGGGAAATCGGCGCCGACGTGCGCTTCTTCAAGAACCGCACCCGCCTCGACATCGCTTACTACAACACCACGGTCGACAACCAGATCATGATCGTGCGCGTGTCGCCTACTTCCGGCACCATTCTCCAGACCCGCAACGAGGGCTCGATCGAGAACCAGGGTATCGAAGCGACCTTGAACCAGGACATTATCACCACCAAGGACTTCCAGTGGACCGCAACGCTGAACTTCTCGATGAACCGCGGTAAGGTGAAGGGTCTCCCGGATGACATGAAGTACATCGCCGGCGGCGATTCTCAGTACAGCGACCTTTACACCACTGCTTATCTCGGCGAAGCCACAACCGGTATCGTAGGTTCCGACTATCTCCGCAACGACAAGAACGAAATCCTTATTGACGAGAACGGTTACCCGCGCATCTCGCCCGAGAAGTACATCTACCTCGGCAACCGCGAGCCCGACTGCCTCATCGGCCTCGGTTCGACCCTCAACTACAAGGACCTGTCGCTGTCGTTCCTGTTCGACGGCCGTATCGGCGGTAAGGTGGCCAACGTCACCGGCCGCGGCCTGATGAGCAACGGCATGAGCAACTACATCGCCAAGTACCGCAACCACAAGATTCTCTTCCACGGCGTAGTCGAGCAGCCCGACGGCACCTACACTCCCAACACCAACGCCGTAATCCTCGACCAGCAGACCTACAATAACTACATCGGCAACGTCGGCTCGAACTTCATCGAGGACGGTTCATACCTCCGTCTGAGCTACGTGACCATCGGCTACGACTTCTCGAACCTCATGCGCAAGCTCGGCTCAAGCAATCCCGTAAAGGGCCTCCGCTGCTCGCTTACCGGCCGCAACCTCTTCCTGCTCACAAAGTATAGCGGATGCGACCCGCAGGTAATGCCCGGTGCAGTGAACGGTACCGGCGCCATGGGTATCGATACCTACAGCGTCCCCGCTCTGCGCAGCTTTAACCTCAACGTTACTGTAAACTTCTAATTCCGAGAAATCACTATGAACAAGATAAAAGCCTTTGCACTCGCAGTGCTCACCGGTGTGGCTTTGACCGGATGCAACGACATCCTCGACGACAACGTCAACATCGACCGCGCCCACTCCAACACGGCCGACCTCGGACTCTCGCCTTTCATATTCTTCGCCAATCAGATCGTATATGACCACGCAGAGTACGGCACATACCTGTCGCAGTGCCTTACCACCATCGGTAAGAACGAACGCGGCGACCGCACCTACAAATACGGATGGGGCGGCTTCCTGATCATGCAGCGTCACCCGCAGTGGCGTCGTCACTTCTACGATATCGGCGTGAACGGCAAGGAGCTCATCGACAACTCCCGCGCCATCAACTCGCCCAACTATGAGCTAATCGCACGCACCGTTATGCTGATGTCGACCCAGCTCACCACCGACGCTTTCGGCGACATGCCACGCGAAGAAGCATACCAGAGCAACTCGCCCAAGTACGACACTCAGGCATCAATCTATGCCTGGATGTTCCAGGAGGCCGAAGACCTGCTGGCCATGTATAATGACCCCACCATCGTCAACTCGCCCGAAAACCGTCTGATCGACGTCAAGCGCGACCGTATCTACGCCGGCGACCTCAACAAATGGAAAGGTCTGGTGCTCGCCGTCAAGGCCCGCCTCCTTCTGCGTAACCTCCCCAATATCGACCGCTCGGCAGCCACCTGTCAGAAGATCATCGCCGCAGCAGACGCCGCCATCGACTGCTGGCGCTCGGGCGATCTGCTCTACGGCAACTGGTTCGGCAACGAGCCCCGCTACAAATTCGACGGCGGTACATATGCCCAGTCAGCCTGCTGGGGCCCCGGCGACACCCGCTTCGACACCTGGCAGTCGTACGCCAACAACCTCGACCAGGCCTGCCCCTCGAAGTTCTTCATGCAGGATCTGCTCGGCGTAGTATATCCCGGTGAAGAAATGAAGCAGGGCAAGTGGGACCGCAACCTCGGCTACGGTGCCGACCCGCGTCTGAGCCTCCTCTTTGTTGCCAACGAAGGTCCTGTTTCGGCCTCGAACGACTTCAAGTCGGTAATGCTCCGCTATGTCGAGAACAACATCGGCGCTGGCCAGGCATTCAAGCAGGTTCACTTCCCCAACCTCTATGCCGGTGCTTACGCAGCTGCAACCGACGCCTACAACGTACTCTTCACCATGGAGGAACTCTACTTCATCAAGGCCGAGGCTTACTACTGGATGGGCGACAAGGTTACCGCCTGCCATCTGGCCAAGGAAGCTACCGAGATGAACATCCAGCGTCACCTCGACCGCTATCTGGCAGATAACGAAGGGCTCTATCCCTACACCGACGGCAAACCCGGCGCTTTCGGTGAAAAGTGGTGGCCTCTGTACGTGAACGCATTCCTCAACAACGAGGACGGCCAGGATCCCGACCGCAAGGCTATCCGCGTCACCAAGTGCGAGGAAAACGGCCAGAAGCACTGGTACTTCAACGAATCGACCTTCTCGCTCAGCGACCTGATGATCCAGAAGTACATTGCCATGTATCTCCAGCCTGAACAGTGGACCGACCTCCGCCGCTACCACTACTCCAACAACCGCAACAACTACGGCATCGGTGACGCCAACGAAATCGTATACCCGACCCTCCGTCGCCCCTACAACCTCTACAAGCCCTACTTCGTGGACGGTCTGAGCAACGAGGAGCAGGAGAACACCTGGATCCAGCGTATCAACTACGACCCCGAGACCGAAGAAAAGTATAACCAGAAAGAACTTCAGCGTCTGGGCGCCTCGATGAACCACAAGTGGCTCCTCAAGCCGATGAACTGGGCTCAGGACTACGGCGTGCGTACCTCGCTGACCGCTGAATAATCTGAATTATCTCTCAATCATCAAAAAACGAAAGACAATATGAAAATTCAATATAAGATAGGACTTCTGGCACTGGGCGCACTTGCCACTTCATCGTGCGCACGTCACGACATCATTACCGAAGTCGTTGATCTCGGCCAGGAAGTTCCCGCAGCTTACTGGGAGCTGAATTCGACCGTCTGCAAGGCCGGTGAATCATTCGGCTTCCAAGGCAAATACTCGGTTGCGCCGGGCAAGACTCCCGACCGCAGCGAGGTATGGTATCAGATCGTCCGTAACGAAGAAGCTTCCGTACTCTCGAAACTCGGCGGTACATCCCTGGGCTACACCCACAAAGCGACCAAAATCGATACGATCCGCACGTACCAGTCGATGGCCGTATTCCCGCACGACGCCAACTATTGGGACGGCCGCGAATTCATCGTCGACGGCACCGTGCCGGTATCGCGTACTCTGTCGCCCGTGAAGTGGGCAGATATTGCCGAGTGGGATGAAGACAACTTCCAGTCGTACTTCCCCGAAGGCTTCAAGGAAGGCTTCCTCAGTACTGTCCTTGGATATCTTACCGACGCCGCAACGGCTCCCAGCTATTACAACTCGCTCCGCTCAGTCTACATATCGTATGACTTCACCAACGAGCAGTTCGCCGCTATCGGCCTGCCTGAGATCGACATGGAACAGCCCGAAGCCGACAAGTCCGACAAGTGGTTCGCCACGACTCAGGCCAGTGATGACGCTATCGTAGGTTACTACTACTACACCGTCGAGAACGGTGTCAACGTCGTTCACGAGATCAGCATCGAGGAGAACGAAACATTCACCGCCGCGCCCACCTATCCGGTTTACAAGTCGGCTGAATGGGTATTCTGCCGCTACGACGACAACGCCGGTGCCATCGTCACCAGCGTCCGTACCGAATGGCTGCCCAAGTTCCGCACCCTGCTCGAATCCATTCCTTTCCAGGACTGGATCTACGACTCGGCCAACGGCTGCTACAAGGTCGACTTCTCGCGTAGTTACTCACTCAAGGCCCAGTTCCGCGTCTACGACACCGAGGGCAACGAAGGCCGCGCCTACGACATCCGCGAAATCAGTATAAATTAATAAGCCACCCCACCATTGAAAGTCATGAAAATACTCAATAAGATAGCATTGGCCGCTTTGGCCACGTCGGCTCTGACCGCCTGCACGGAAGACTATGTTGATCCCGTGCACATCGATGGGGCTGCCGTTGACTTCACCTACAATGTAGACGGCGACGAATATCTGCTCGACTACTACGTAGTGTCGACAGTCAAGTTCAACAACACTTCGGCTAAAACCGGCAATTTCGTATGGGACTTCGGCGACGGCACCACATCGACCGAAGCTTCACCCACACACAAATATGAAGCCGCTGGCAACTATAAGGTTACCCTGACCCTCGAAGGCGTAGGCTCGCGCACATATCCGCTGATGATCAACGATATCGCGCCTGTGCTTAGCGTAGCTACCCAGAGCGACGACATCATCGAGTTCAATAAGACCACGATGACCTTCAACATCGAGCTTCCGAATCCCGAGAACCTCCAGACACGCTATGTGTGGACCTTCCCCGAAGGCACCACATATGCCGACGGTACCGAAGCCACCGAATTCATCGGTTACAGCCATGAGGACGGCTCGATCGACTATCCGCAGCCTGTGAAGTTCCGCAACATCGGCTCGCAGCGCGTTTCGATCGTCACCACCTTCGACATCGCCGACGGAGGCCAGAACCGTCGCCTCGCCGACACCTATCTCAACGTGCAGGTAGGCTGCGACAAGCCCGCTTCGACGCTCTACTACGCACAGCGCGGCGGCAACATCAAGGCCATCAAGCTGCTCGACGAGATTCCCGAAGGCACCAAGGTAATGCCTTACGACATGGGTGTGCCCACCGGCTCCACCGTATTCAACCTGCTTTGCAACAGCACTCCGGGTATCGTCGACAGCGAGGATCCCGACGCAGTGGCCGAAGATATCGACTGGATCTATATCCTCGACGCCGGCAAGCAGTACTACTACGTGAACGATGAGAACGGCGTTCTCGGCGACGGCACCATGACCGCCATGCACGCCGACGGCACAGGCGTAAACGTTGTTGTCAGCAACGTCGGCGGCCCCGCCTTCAACGACCCCTTCCGCGGCGTCATCGTCAATAGTACGATCTACTACTCCGACCGTAACACCGGCTTCACCGGCATCGACTGCACCACCCGCGGCGCAGTCGAAGGCAAGGGCGACAGCAACCGCCGTGCATCGTACGTGATGACCAACGAGAACACCCCGTTCAAGGATCAGGGTATCTCGTGGGGCGCAATCACCAACGGCCTCTACCGCGACCGCAACGGCTGGTGGTGGATCGGCAAGAACTACAACGGCTTCGGTATCTTCCGCTTCCGTGACTCCGACGTCTATCCCACAGAAACAGAGGCCAAGAAGCACGCTCTTCCCTCGGCCGTACTGCTGAGCGGCGAGAAGACCTCAACCTTCACCGTCGACGAGGACCGCAACGCCATCTATGTATACCACACGTTGCCCAACCAGGGCTTCATGGTATTCCCGCTGGTTGACTATCAGACAGCTTTCGCAAGCAAGGACGCCACTTTCTACAAGGCCCTCGACTGCGCTCCTGAGAACACCACCGGCGACGAAGGCCTGTACGTGACCCAGCTGGCTGTCGATCCCGACAACGGCAAGGTTTACTTCTGCTACCGTCCCGAAGCAGGCGACGACTCAGGCGTAAAGGCTGGTATCGCAGTCTTCGATCCCGCCACCCAGACGATCTCGAACTACGGTACGACCAACGACCTCGCCACCGGCTGCGTGATCAACACTCACAAGACCAAGCTCTTCTAATATTCCCATAGAAGTTACTTTGCAAAAGGTAACCCCCGGCCGCTTAGCCGCGGGTTACCTTTTGCCTTAATAAACAACTATTTTTTGGGCCAAGCGCCCGTCCTCACCACATTCACACCACAAAAATGAAGAAAATCTACAAGACCCTGCTATGCGCAGCACTCGCAGCCGGACTCACCGCGCCTCAGGCCCGCGCGGCAGAGATGCGCGAACACCGCTCGGTATGGGTCACGCCGTACCTGGGCGAATGGCCGGGCAACGGCATCACGACAAGTAACGCCGCTACCTACCTGAGGATCCTCGAGCAGCTCATGGACGAGCTGAAAGCTTCCGGAATCAATGTCATATACTACCATGTGCGGTCAATGTGCGATGCTACTTACAAATCGGCCTACGAACCCTGGTCAAAAGGCGTGGCCGGACGCCGCGGCACGGAACCGGCCTTTGATCCGCTCGAAAAACTACTCGAAAGCGCTCACAAGCGCGGCATCGAGGTGTACGCATGGTTTAACCCCTACCGCTACTGCGGCGTCTATGACCATGACGACCATCCGCTGAACTATACCAACACTCACCCCGAATGGCTCATACGTCAGCCGGGAAAAGAGACAATCCTCAATCCGGCTCTCGAGGAAGTCAAGCAGCGCATCTGTGACGTGATCGTGGACGTTATCGACAACTATGATGTCGACGGCGTCATCTTCGACGATTATTTCTATTCCAACCCAACTCCCGACGCACTCGACGACGATCTCTACAACGCCGCAAAGGCTGCCGATCCGTCCGTCGGTACCAAAATTCAGTGGCGCGTAAACAATGTTAACTCCATGGTCGAGCGCGTGTCACGCGTAATCAAGGAACACCGTCCCTACATGCCATTCGGTATATCGCCGGCCGGCTCGGCATCCCCGGCCAACATCCGCACGGAATACGGACTCGAACCCTCGCCCGAAGGCGACTGGCAGTACAACGCCATCGCATCGGACCCGCTGTCATGGCTCAAGAACCAATGGATTGACTTCCTGGCTCCACAGATTTACTGGCCGAATAAATTCGACACCATGCAGAACTGGTGGAACATCGCCGCCCGTAAGTTCGGCCGCCATCTCTACTCGGCCGTCAGCCTTTCAAGTTACCGTACTTACGGTGGAGAGGAATTCGCACGCGAGGTTGAATTCGCACGCGATCTGCTCGCACCCGGCGAAAGCGGCATCAGCTTCTTCCGTCTCAACACCATGAACGACTCTTACATCAAATACGATGGCAAAAGTGTCACGTTCACCCGATATATGGGACTGACCACCTACTCCACTCCGGCCCTTACTCCGCTGCGCCCGTGGAACAATGTCTACGCACCCGCATATACCTCCAACATCCACCGCGAAGGCAACACTCTGCAATGGGATGCCGTCGAAGGAATGCGCTACACGGTCTATGCCTTCGCCGACGGCGAGGAACGTCAACCCTTCAGCAACAGCCTCGTGCAGATATGCTATACAAATTCGCTCGAAATTCCGGCTGATCTGTCAGACCACACATTCGGCGTATGCGTCTACGACCGTTACGGCAACGAATATCCCATGCTGCTCGAAGGGGCTGTTCTCGGCGAGGCTGTCAAAGCCGAGCTGACCGATCCCGCCGACGGCGAAAAAGCCGCTGACCTTTTCGATTTTACCTGGAAAGACAACGGACAGGACAACATCCTCGAGGTTGCGACCGACGCCGCATTCACCGACATTGTCGCCACAAACCAGACGCACGGCTCATCCGTCAATTCTTACCAGATATCCGGGCTTGAGGAAGGCCGCACATATTACTGGCGCGTACGCACGCACGGCGTCAACTCGGCCGCCGGCGTATCGGAAGTCCGCTCATTCGTGGCATCACGGATCGCCGTGACCGGCCCCACAGGCAACGATGAGACCGTGACACCCCTCGTCAGCTGGACACCGGCCTACGAAGGGTCTCTCTACCGCGTCGAGATCTCCCGCAACAGCACCTTCACCCTGATCGACTTCAGCACCGAGACCACCGAATCGTCCCTGACAGTCGACGAAGGATGTCTCCTGCCCGGTCTGCGCTACTACTACCGCGTGACAGCCATGCGCGACGGCCGCAGTTCAGTCAGCGACGCCGGCCAGTTCTGGACAGCCGACCGCGTGCCTGAAATGCCCCGCTACGTCACCCCGGCCTCCGACGGACAGACCCTCTGCGCCAATCAGACAGTGGAGATAGCACCCGTAGCCGGTTCAAGCTCCATGCAGATACAGATAGCCGCCAATCCCGAATTCTCCGGTCGCCTCTATCAGATCACGCTCAAGGACGGAGAGACTGCCACCAGACCGCTGTCTGAAGTCCGCGTGGCAGGAAAGAAGCTCGTAGCCGGCGAGACATACTACGTACGCGCCTGCGCGAAATACTTCATCCAGTCCAACCAGACATCCGAGCAGAGCACCGACTATTCGACCACAACCTTCGTCTACAGTGATTCCGAAGGCGTCGGTTCTGTCACAGGCGACGAAGCCGACGTGACGGTAAGTGCCGAAGGCATAGTCTCCATGCCTGTCGAAGGAAACACCGTACGTGTCTACCGCGCCGACGGCACATGCGTATTTACCCGCGAGCGCGCTCCGCATTCGGTCGACATCTCGTCGCTGCCTTCCGGCCTGTACATAATCAATGTACAGGGGCCGACACCCGCCGTTATCAAATGGGAGAAATAACCATGCATCAAATGTGAAAGAATATGAAGAAAATTCTTATAACCCTCGCAGCCGCCGCGGCAGTAGCAATGTCACTGCCTGATACCGCCTGCGGCGCGGAATTCCGCGAACACCGCGGTGTGTACATCTCACCGTATGTATCCGACTGGCCAAGCGGTCCGATCAACGCACAAAACGCCGAAACCTATAAAAACATACTGCGCAATGCACTCGACACATACCGCGACGGCGGCGTCAACGTCATCTACTTCGCAGTGCGCCCCCTGTGCGATGCCGCCTACAAATCGGCCTACGAACCCTGGTCATCCACTATAAGCGGCACCCGCGGCGTGGCCCCGCCATTCGATCCGCTGGAATTCCTGATCCAGGAAGCACATGCACGCGGCATCGAAGTATACACGTGGCTCAACGCCTACCGCTACTGCACCCGCTACAAGCACGGCGAAAGCCCTCTCGACTATGAGCTCACACATCCCGAATGGCTGCTGGTACAGGACCATGAGACGATCCTGAACCCGGCTCTCGAGGAAGTCAAGCAACGCGTCTGCGACGTTGCGGCCGACATTGTCGACAACTACGATATCGACGGCCTTCTCTTCGACGACTATTACTACTCGAATCCCACCCCGATGGAAGTCGACAAGGAGTTCTACGATGCCGCCTATGCCGCCGACCCTTCCGTGGGGACACAGCTCGAATGGCGCGTATCAAACGTCAACGACATGATCCGCCGCGTACACGACACTGTCAAATCGCACAAGAACTGGGTGGTATTCGGCACTAAGCCGGCCGGTGTGGCATCTCCGCCCCATGTCACCACCGAATATGGCCTCGACCCGTCGCCCAACATCCGCGAACAGGACTGGCAGTATAAGGCTGTGGCCGCCGATCCGCTGTACTGGTACAAACACCACCTCACCGACTTTATGGCGCCCCAGATATATTGGTGCGACCTCTTCGATCCGCTCCAGGACTGGTGGGTGATCGCCTCACGCAAGTTCAACCGACACCTCTACTCGGCCGTATCGATGTCCAAATACAACGACTTCGGCGGCGCTGAATTCGCACGCGAGGCCGAATACGCACGCGCCGGCCAGCCCGACAACGTCAACGGCATCGGATTCTTCCGCATGCAGTTCTACTCGGGCAGCGCAATCAAATACGAGGGCAAGACTATGTATTTCCCGAAATACATGGGTCTGACAGCATTTGCCACACATGCCCTCACTCCCATCCGCCCCTGGAACAACCAACTGTCGCCGGCTTCCGTCACAAACCTGCGCCGCGAAGGCAACACTCTGGTCTGGGACGAAGTCGAGGGCATGCGATACACTGTCTACGCTTTCGCCGACGGCGAGGAGCGTCAGCCCTACAACAGCAATCTGCTCCAGTGCCGATATACCAACTCATATGATATTCCAAAAGATCTGACCGGTCATACATTCGGCGTTGCCGTATACGACCGCTATGGCAACGAATATTCTATGAGCATCGAGGGCGAGAGCGCCGCACAGCCCGTACAGGCCGTCCTCACCTATCCCGACAACGGCGAAAAAGCTGCCGATCTCTTCGACTTCACATGGGAGGAAAATGGACAGAGCAACGTTCTTGAAGTAGCCACCGACGCAGACTTCACCGATTGTGTAGTGAACGTTCCCGTATCGGGCAACAGCGTCAGCTCATACATCATCTTCGACATGCAGGAAGGCCAGAAATACTACTGGCGTGTGCGCACATCGGCAGTAAACGCACCCGTAGCCTATTCCGAGACTCGCACGTTCATCGCATCGCGTGTAGCCGTCACCGCTCCTGTCGGAAAAGACGCCTCCACGACACCCACAGTCTTCTGGACTCCGGCCTACGACGGATCCGTCTACCGCCTCGAAATCGCCATCGACAAGACCTTCAAACAGATCGTATACTCGGCCGACTGTGCCGAAGCCTCGCATCAGGTCGAAAGCTATAGCCTCATGTCGGGCTTCCGCTACTACTGCCGCGTGACAGCCATGCGCGACGGCCGCAGCTCTACCAGCGACCCTGTTGAGTTCTGGACCGCAGACAATGTGCCTTCTGTGCCGGTATTCGTCAATCCGACAGCCGACGGCGAAGAAATCCATGCCAACGAATGCATCGAGATCGAACCGATTGAAGGTGTCAACTCCGTACAGCTCCAGATTGCGAACAACGCTGAATTCAGCGGACGACTCTACAGCCTTACGCTGCGCGACGGCGCTACCGAATCCAAGCCGCTGTCCGAAATTCGCGTAGCCGGAAAAGCACTTGTATCAGGCGAAACTTATTACGCACGCATCCGGGCCAATTACTTCACGCAGGACAACATCACTGCAACAAAAAGCACCGAATACAACGTAAAATCATTCGTCTACAACTCGTCGAACGGCATCGGATCCGTCACTGACGACACCGCTCGTCCATACGTTACGCCCCAGGGCGTCGTTGTAATGCCGGTGATCGGCAACAACATCGAGGTATACCGCACCGACGGCACTCTGGTACACGTCGACCGAAGCGGCCTCGCGTCGGCCCACTTACCGGCACTCCCCGCCGGTCTGTACGTGATCCGCGTCACAGGCCCGTCGGCAGCCACTCTCAAGTGGGTTAAACCCTGATATCTCATCCCTTGATACGACAGCCGGAGACAAACACCTCCGGCTGTTTTTTTACCACCCCATACTTTATTTATGTGTGAATCCGCATTACTCATATGAGACAAATCGCTGCAATACACACCTGATAATTGTCCAATTCAGAAAATTATATTAATTTTGAAAATAAAATTCGGGGGCTCATGCATCACTCCCCCGACTGAAACATACGTAATATTAATCAATAAACCGATTTTGACAAATGAAAAAAGCATTTTTAGCACTCGGCGTGGCTTGCATGATCGGCCTTGCCTCCTGCAGCGAAAGCGTTGACAGCCAGCTCGACAAATTAGAAAAACTCTATGACCAGGTAGCCGAGCTGTCCGAAAAAGTTAAAGAGGGCGACACCGACGCGATGAAAGAAACCGCCGAAGTGGGTGCAAAAGTAAAAGAATTAGCCGAAAAACTCGAAAAAGAGGATCTCACCGACGCCCAGAAAGAGCGTCTGGCCAAAATGAGCTCCAATATGCTTTTACAGATTGCAGAATAAGGCAACTCTCTACTGATATTCCGGAGGCTTTGTCACACAATGACTTAGCCTCCTTTTTTATATATTACTACCCCGATAATCTTGGCCTCAGATTTTCATAATGAGTGGTTTTACTCCATATCCCCCCTGTAATGGAATATTTTCATCCCAAATATGAAATTCTATTGCACAGATTAAAGATTTGGCATATCTTTGCTTTACAAGTCAATTATGAAAGTCAGCCGGTCATCCCCGGCACCTTTCAGACAGATTCAATCAATTATTAACCAACCTGACAAAACTAATGAAAAAGGTATTTTTAACACTCGCCGTGGCTTGTATGATCGGCCTCGCTTCTTGCGGAAACAGCGTTGACGGCAAGATCGACAAACTCGAGAAACTCTCTGAAAAAGCTACAGAACTGACCGAAAAAGCCAATGATGGTGATCAGGATGCAGCAAAGGAGCTAATCGATGTGGCTGCGGAAGCTCTCAAAATTTCCGCCGAACTCTCTAAAGAGGAACTCACTCCCGAACAACAGGAGCGCCTCAAGGATCTGCTTACCAAATAACAATCCGGACCCGGTCCTTAACATCTGTATCTGCCGTCCACTGCACACGGCATTACAAAAGAACAATAACTGATGAACAAGATCCTGAAAAACCTCAAGTGGATCATGCTTCCCGTCACGGTGCTTGTCTTCTTGATGTTCATTGAAGCCGGCACCGACTGCGACGGCATCACAAGCAGTGAAGAAGGAATAATGTATGCGGCATGGCTGCTTCTGATTGCCAACGTCTGCCTCTTTGCTTTCAACAGGAAATGGCAGCACCTGGTAAACCAATGGTTCTGATCGCTACGGTCTGAATCCGGCTATCGGCATTGTCCGTCGGCAATATTCCCTTCTGTTAATAAAACGCAGCGGCCGCCCGATCCGTGAAAGGAAAGGGCGGCCGCCATTATTTTATCGCCGGAGCTTAGTCAGAGAACTTCGCGTTGATGAATTCGCGGTTGAGGCGGGCGATATTGCTCAGAGGGATAGACTTGGGACACTCGGCGGCGCATGCACCGGTGTTGGTGCAGTTGCCGAAGCCCAGTTCGTCCATCTTCTTCACCATGGCGCGGGCACGGCGCTTACGCTCCACCTGGCCCTGGGGCAGGAGAGCGAACTGGCTTACCTTGGCCGATACGAAAAGCATGGCCGAGCCGTTCTTGCAGGCAGCCACGCAGGCACCGCAGCCGATGCAGGTTGCCGAGTCCATGGCCACGTCAGCCACTTCCTTCGAGATCGGAGTAGCATTGGCATCCGGAGCGCCGCCGCAGTTGAACGACACATAGCCGCCGGCCTGCTGGATCTTGTCGAATGCCGCGCGGTCCACCATCAGGTCGCGGATCACGGGGAAAGCGGCCGAGCGCCACGGCTCGATAGTGATGGTATCACCGTCGTTGAACTTGCGCATGTGAAGCTGGCAGGTGGTTATGCCCTGCACCGGGCCATGGGGATGACCGTTGATGTAGAGCGAGCACATGCCGCAGATACCCTCGCGGCAGTCGCTGTCGAACACTACGGGCTCCTCGCCCTGCTCGATCAGTCGCTGGTTGAGCATATCGAGCATTTCAAGGAACGAACTGCCGGTCGACACATTGTCGAGGTGGTAGTTGACGAACGCGCCTTTCTCTTTCGGACCACGTTGACGCCAAATTTTCAGATTTACGCTGATAGTATTTTCCATATTAACTTATTCTTTGGCTCCCGCCGGGGCGGGACGCGTGGTTATTCTTACGACTTGTAGTTGCGGGTTTGAACCTTGATGGCCTCGTAGTTGAGCGGTTCCTTGATCAGGATAGGCTTCTCGTTGTCGCCGGTGTACTTCCAGCAGCTGACGTACATGTACTTGTCGTCGCGGCGGGCGGCTTCGCCGTCGGCCGTCTGATACTCTTCGCGGAAGTGGGCGCCGCACGATTCGTTGCGGTTCAGGGCGTCGATCGCCATCATGCGGGCGATTACCAGGAAGTCCTCCAGGCGCAGTGCCTTCTCAAGCTCGGTGTTGAGGTCGTCGGCACGGCCTACGATGCGCAGATCCGTGTAGAACTCCTTGCGCACCTCCTCGATCTCGTCGATAGCCTTCACAAGGCTCTGCAGTGTGCGGCCCATGCCCACGAGATTCCACATCACGTGGCCCAGTTTCTTATGGATCTCGTCGGGCGACTTGGTGCCCTTGATGTCCATGAGCTTCTGGATGCGGTCGCGCACATCTTTCTCGGCCTTGTCGAATTCGGGGGTATCGGTCGTGAAGTGAGGCACCTTGATCTGATCGCTCAGATAGTTCTGCATCGTGTAGGGGAGCACAAAGTAACCGTCGGCCAGACCCTGCATCAGTGCCGACGCGCCGAGGCGGTTTGCACCGTGATCCGAGAAGTTGCATTCGCCGATGGCGAAGAGGCCCTTGATCGAAGTCTGCAGCTCATAGTCAACCCAGATACCGCCCATGGTATAGTGCGATGCGGGGAAGATCATCATCGGAGTCTCATAGGGGTTGTCGTCCGAGATCATCTGATACATGTCGAACAGGTTGCCGTAGCGGTCGGCCACTGCCTGGCGGCCGTCGCGTTCGATGGCATACTTGAAGTCGAGGTATACGGCATTGCCCGTGCCTACGCCGTAACCGGCGTCGCAGCGTTCCTTGGCGGCACGCGATGCGATGTCACGCGGACAGAGGTTACCGAAGGCCGGGTAGCGGCGCTCCAGATAGAAGTCGCGGTCTTCGTCGGGGATATCGGTCGGCTTGAGCTTGCCGGCGCGGATGGCCTCGGCGTCCTCTTTCTTCTTGGGCACCCAGATGCGGCCGTCGTTGCGCAGCGATTCGCTCATCAGGGTCAGCTTCGACTGGTCTTCGCCGTGAACGGGAATACAGGTCGGGTGGATCTGAGTGAACGCGAGGTTAGCCAGGTAAGCGCCCTTCTTGAATGCCTGCACGGCAGCCGAGCCGTTGCAGCCCATGGCGTTGGTCGACAGGAAGAATGCACGGCCATAACCGCCCGTAGCGAGCACCACGGCGTGAGCGGCATAGCGCTCGATCTCGCCGGTGATGAGGTTGCGCACGATGATACCGCGCGCGCGGCCGTCGATGATGACGATATCAAGCATCTCGCGGCGAACGAACGACTTCACCTTGCCCTTGTTGATCTGGCGGTTGAGCGATGCGTAGGCGCCGAGCAGCAGCTGCTGGCCCGTCTGGCCCTTGGCGTAGAACGTACGGCTCACCTGCGCGCCGCCGAACGAACGGTTGGCCAGCAGGCCGCCGTATTCGCGGGCGAAGGGAACACCCTGCTCCACACATTGGTCGATAATATTGTTCGACACTTCGGCAAGGCGGTATACGTTGGCCTCGCGCGAGCGGAAGTCGCCGCCCTTCACAGTGTCATAGAACAGACGGTAAACGGAGTCGCCGTCGTTCTGATAATTCTTGGCTGCATTGATACCGCCCTGGGCAGCGATCGAGTGAGCGCGGCGGGGGCTGTCCTGAATGCAGAAGTTGAGCACGTTGAATCCGAGCTCACCCAGGGTCGAGGCGGCCGAAGCGCCTGCCAGACCGGTACCGACCACGATGATGTCGAGATGACGCTTGTTGGCCGGGTTAACGAGTTTCTGGTGAGCCTTGTAGTTGGTCCATTTCTCAGCGATGGGGCCTTCAGGTATTTTCGAGTCAATCTGATACTCAGGAAGTTTTGATGATTCGATGTCGGCAAAGTCCTGCATGATAGGGCTCGAATCGATCATATCTTTGATTTTATTAAGGTCTATCATCTTTCTGAGAGATTATTGGTTGTTAGTATTTTCGGTTTGAGTCTCCTCGGCAGGCTGGGCCTGTACGGCGGGCACTGCAGGCACGGGCGGTGCGGTCTGGAGCATCTTGGCGCGCTCTACCATCGGGCCGAAATTCTGTACGAAGCTCGACAGGGTTGCGGTCGATTCGTTGGCCTTGGCATATTCGCCGGCATACTGGGTCAGGTTGTCGACGATCGCCTGAGCCTTGGGCATGAATTCTGCGATAGTGGTGGCGAAGAACTTCTGCTGAGCCTCGGCGGTGTTGAAGTCGGGCTGCTGCTGGAAGTTATTGAAAGCGGCTTCGATCTGCGGAAGCAGCTCGTCGGCCTGAGCGTTGAAATATTCGCTCCAGTATTCGCCGTACTGAGCCTTCAGCTCGGGATTGGTGGTATAGTAATTGTTGTGGGCGTGTACCGTGAACACGATAGCCTGAGCTATGAACAGAGCCACTACGATCGAGGTCCACCAGCAGCCGATAGTCTTCAGACGGTTGATCCAGATATTGTTGTCCCAGCCTACGGTGTGGAACATCGACCAGAATCCGTGGGTCATATGGAACCACAGAGCCACGAAGCCGATGATGTAGACGATCGGAGTCCACACTTCCGAGAATGCCATCTGAATGAACAGGGTACCCATTGCCGGCGGGCACGGTGTGCCTTCAAGCTGCGGCAGCACGGCAAGTTCGGCGTGGCGCAGTTCCATCCACTGCATCTTGGCCCAGAACTGGATCAGGTGCACTACAAGGAACGCAAGCACCACGATACCAAGCACGAGCATGTTCTTCGACGACCATTCCACCTGCGGCGGACGCGAGTTCACTGCATAGCGGTCAGTTCCGCGGGCCGCACGGTTCTGGACTGTCAGCCATACAGCATAAATGATGTGGATGATGAACAGCAGGGCAAGACCGGCCGACGCCACCAGTGCATACCAGTTAGCGCCCAGGAACTCGCACACCTGATTGTAGGCCGTCGGCCAGATCAGGGCTACCGCATTCATCAGCACGTGAAAAGTTACGAATAGGACGAGAGCGACGCCGGTAATGGCCATCACGAATTTACGTCCTATAGATGAGCTTGTTAACCACATAGGATGATTGATTTAGTTATTATTGGATTGTTTTGGTTGACATTGCTGGTTGCCCGTCCGGGCGTATTTCACTGCAAATTTAACACAATTTGACCAAGCGGCCAACAATTAAAGAAAAAATTCGTTAAACACACCGTAAAAAATCTTCCCCCGGCACATGCAGGCTATCCTGATCTTTTCGTTCCGCACGCGTCCATTGATTACGCGCAATGCACGTGCGCTCCGGCCGGCTCTGTCGTGCCATAAAAAACGTCGTCCGGTGCATGTTGCGCCCGGACGACGTCCCGTTACCTTTTTTATACCAATCTTTTATGAATTCATTACCTTGAATTTTGGATAAGATGAGGGGAGTGTGCGTGTGTTTTATGTTGCGTATTTTATTTCTGAGTGTTACACTCACTCCATTAAACGTTGAGCGTCGGCTTCTTAGCGGTAGTCGGAGAAGCGGGTCTGCAATTTCTTGCGGGCGAAGTGGATGCGGCTCTTGACCGTGCCGAGCGGCAGATTCATGTGGTCGGCGATCTCGTTGTACTTGTAGCCTGCGACGTGCATCGAGAACGGCACGCGGTATTCCTCGGGAAATTCGTCGATGGCCTTGGTGATCTCAGCGGCGTGCAGCGATTCTTCGGGAGCTTCCAGCCCCGAGTCCTGCGACAGGTTCAGGTGGTAGAGATTTTCGGTGGTGTCCACCACCGTGGCGGCGCGCTGGCCGCGGCGGTAGTTGTTGATGAAGATGTTGCGCATGATCGTGAACACCCAGCCCTTGAAATTGGTGTTCTCGGCGTACTTGTCTTCATTGTCCAGGGCCTTCAGGGTCGTGTCCTGGAGCAGATCGTAGGCGTCGTCGCGGTTTGAGGTCAGCATATAGGCAAAGTTAAGCAGATTGCCCTGAAGCTGCATGAGATTCGACTGGAATTTTTCGCTCTTCATAACGTTTAATTTTTAGAGGTTTTATATCGTTTTTTCGGATGAATTTCTTATTGGCTTTTTTTGTTTTCTGAGGCAAAATTAGCGCGCCCGATTTTTTTGTCAAGAGTTTTTATGTTAATAAGTGTTAACAACTGAAAATTTCCCAAATTGCATTTTTATTATATTGTTTATCAATAATTTAAAATTGTTTCAAATTGTTACATCATTGTTACAACTGGTGAAATTTTATCGAAATGACATTTGTTTGTAACATCTTTGTAATATTGATTTCATCGACATACCGGGCGTTGACCGACCAAAAGTCGTGACCACCTTTTAGAGCCTGATCAAAGCCCCATAAATCATATACAATTCAATGTGTCCGCAGGCCTCCTTCTTGCAAAATCGATAAAAAACAGCTATCTTTGCGGTAATTTTTGAGAAACGACAATAAACCGCCACAGACACAATGAATATTCTTGAACTTAGCGAACAGGAGATAATCCGCCGCAACTCTCTCGAAACGATGCGCTCAATGGGTATTGATCCTTATCCTGCAGCCGAATTTCCCGTAACCGGCTACAGCGATGAAATCAAAGACACGTTCACCGACGACGCGCCCCGCCGGGAAGTATCGGTAGCCGGACGCATCATGGGCCGACGCATCATGGGCAAGGCATCGTTCGTCGAACTGCAGGACTCGCACGGCCGCATCCAGGTGTATATCTCGCGCGACGACATCTGCCCCGGCGAAGACAAGGAACTGTACAACACTGTGTTCAAGAAACTTCTCGACATCGGCGACTTCATCGGAGTAAAAGGCTATGTGTTCCGTACCCAGACGGGCGAGATCTCGGTACACGCCGCCGAACTCACCGTACTGAGCAAATCGCTCCGTCCCCTGCCGATCGTAAAAGTCAAGGACGGCGTCACATACGATGCATTCGACGATCCCGAACTCCGCTTCCGCCGCCGCTACGTCGACCTTGTGGTCAACGACGGTGTCAAGGATATATTCCTGAAGCGCACGAAAGTCTACACCTCCATGCGCGAATACTTCAATTCCAAGGGCTACATTGAGGTGGAGACTCCGATCCTGCAGTCCATCCCGGGCGGTGCGGCCGCACGTCCCTTCATCACCCACCACAACGCCCTCGACATTCCGCTCTACCTGCGTATCGCCGACGAGCTCTACCTAAAGCGCCTGATTGTAGGCGGATTCGAAGGTGTGTATGAGTTCTCGAAAAACTTCCGCAACGAAGGCATGGACCGCACGCACAACCCCGAATTCACCTGCATGGAGATCTATGTCTCATACAAGGACTACAACTGGATGATGGACTTCACCGAAAAGATGCTCGAGAAGATCTGCCTCGACGTCAACGGCACCGACTCCGTGAAAGTAGGCGACAACGTCATCTCGTTCAAGGCCCCGTTCCCGCGCGTCACCATGGCTCAGGCCATCAAGGACCACACCGGATACGACATCACCGGCATGTCCGAGGACGATCTGCGTCAGGTCTGCAAGGAACTTGAGATCGAAGTCGATCCCTCGATGGGCAAGGGCAAGCTTATCGACGAGATATTCGGCGAGAAGTGCGAGGGCAAGTACATCCAGCCCACCTTCATCACCGACTACCCCATCGAGATGTCGCCGCTGACCAAGCGCCACCGCGACAATCCCGAGCTTACCGAACGCTTCGAACTCATGGTCAACGGCAAGGAACTCGCCAACGCATACTCCGAGCTCAACGACCCCATCGACCAGTACGAACGCTTCGTCGAGCAGATGCGCCTTGCCGAAAAAGGCGATGACGAGGCCATGATCATCGACGGCGACTTCATCCGCGCCCTCGAATACGGCATGCCTCCCACATCGGGCATGGGCATAGGCATGGACCGCCTCGTCATGCTGATGACCGGCCAGACCACAATTCAGGAAGTGCTGCTTTTCCCGCAGATGCGTCCCGAGAAAGTCGAAAAGCGCGACAAGCCCGAGGCATTCGAGGCTGTAGGAGTACCCGCCGAATGGGTAGCCCCCGTACAGAAAGCAGGCATACTCACCGTCGACGCACTCAAAGGCGCCGTAGCTGGCAAACTGTTCCAGGATCTGCTGGCCGTCAACAAGAAATATAAGCTCGGTCTCAAGACCACTCCCGCCGAGATCCAGGGATGGATCGACGCCGCAGCTGCCGCAGCGGCAGAGTGAGCCGACCGCCCCGCAGCGCCTGTAGGCGTCTGCGGGCGCGACATCGCGTCAAGCTCTCTCCGCCCGTAGCTTAACCAACCTCTTTTCATTTAAAAGCAAGCATTATGACTGCACTCGGCAACATCGCACTTCTCGGTGGCGGTTCATGGGCTACCGCCCTGGCCAAGCTGTTGCTCAACAACTGCGACACGATCACATGGTACATGCGCCGCGACGACCGCATCGAGGAGTTTCTCCGTCTCGGCCACAACCCCGCCTACCTGACCGACGTCAACTTCGACACATCGCGCATTCACTTCTCGTCGGACATCAACGCCGTATGCTCCGAAGCCGACGTACTCGTGCTGGCCATGCCGTCGCCCTATTTCAAGTCGCATACCGACAAGATCTCCGTGCCGCTGGCCGGAAAAATCATAGTGTCGGCCGTCAAGGGCATCGTTCCCGACGAGAACCAACTCATCACCGACTATATGGTCGACCGCTTCGGCGTATCGTCAGCCCGCGAGCTGGTCATCTCCGGACCATGCCACGCCGAGGAAGTGGCGCTCGACCGCCCCAGCTATCTCACCATAGGATGTCACGACCGCTCGCTGGCCGCCGACTTCGGTCGCCTGATCGTGTCGAAACGCTCGCACGTCATCACCTCGACCGACGTCGAAGGCATCGAATATGCCGCCGTGCTCAAGAATGTCTATGCCATCGCCGCAGGTATCATCCACGGCATGAAGCGCGGCGACAACTTCCTGGCCATGCTCATATCCAATGCCATCCGCGAGATGGAGCGCTTCTGCGCCGCAGCCGCACCGGCCCCGCGCCAGATCTGCGACTCGGTCTATCTGGGCGACCTGCTCGTGACGGCCTATTCGCGCTTCTCACGCAACCACAACTTCGGATCGATGATCGGCAAGGGCTACTCCGTGACCGCCGCCCGCATGGAAATGGAGCAGACAGCCGAAGGCTACTACGCCGCCAAGTGCATTACCGACATCAACGCCCAGTTCCGCGTCGAAATGCCCATCCTCGAGGCCGTATACGATATTCTTTACCGCAACGTGTCACCGGCCAAGGCAATCGGCCGCATAGCCGAGAGCTTCTCCTGAAAACAATCCGAAATCCGCTGACCGATGGCAAAAAAGATCGTTGAGACGCCGCTTATGAAGCAGTACATCGAGATGAAGAAAAAGCATCCCGATGCAATACTGCTTTTCCGCGTCGGCGACTTCTACGAGACATTCTCCGACGACGCCATAACGGCATCCGAGATTCTCGGCATCACGCTTACCCGCCGTGCCAACGGCTCCGCCCAGCACGTCGAACTGGCCGGATTCCCGCACCACGCTCTCGACACATATCTTCCGAAGCTTGTGCGTGCCGGCAAGCGCGTGGCCATCTGCGAGCAGCTCGAGGATCCGAAAAAGACAAAGACCCTCGTAAAGCGCGGTATCACGGAACTTGTCACTCCGGGTGTCGCCATGAGCGACAACGTCCTGTCGCACAAGGAAAACAACTTCCTCGCCGCCCTGCATTTCGGCAAATCGCAGGTAGGCGTCGCCTTTCTCGACATTTCGACCGGCGAGTTTCTTACCGCCGAGGGATCGGCCGACTACGTCGATAAGATCATCTCGAATATGGCGCCGAAGGAAGTCCTCGTGGAGCGCGGACTCCGCCAGCGCGCCATCGACGCGCTGAGCGAGAAATACTTCATGTTCGAGCTGGAGGACTGGATTTTCACCGCCGACGCCGCCGGCGAACGCCTCCGCTCGCAGTTCGGTGTCGCCTCGCTCAAGGGATTCGGCATACAGGGCATGCCCGAGGCCATCATCGCCGCCGGCGCCATCCTCCACTACCTCGACATCACCAAGCACTCGCGCCTGAGCCACATCACATCAATAGCCCGCATCGAGGAAGACCGCTACGTACGGCTCGACCGCTTCACCGTGCGCAACCTCGAACTCATAGCGCCGCTCGACGAAGGCGGAAAAAGCCTCATGAGCGTGCTCGACCGCACGGTCACCCCCATGGGCTCCCGGCTGCTTCACCGCTGGCTTCTCTTTCCGCTGAAAGATCCGAAAGCTATCAACGCGCGCCTGAGCGTGGTCGACGCTTTCTTCCGCTCGCCCGACGACCGCGACGACCTCTGCGACATGCTTCAGCGGGTCGGCGACCTCGAGCGGCTCGTGTCGAAAGTGGCTGCCGCCCGCGTCACGCCACGCGAACTGCTGCAGATCCGCAACGCACTGGCCATGATACAGCCCGTCAAGGACATATGTCTGCGCAGCGACGAGCCCGCCCTTCAGGCTCTGGGCGAGCAGCTCAACCCGTGCGCCACAGCTGCCGACCGCATCTCCCGCGAGCTTCGCGACGACGTTCCCCTGTCGAAATCCGGCACCCCCGATTTCATCATGTCAGGCGTCAGCGACGAACTCGACGAGCTCTGGGCCATCGCCTATTCCGGCAAGGACTATCTGCTGAAAATCCAGGCCCGCGAAATCGCCGCGACCGGTATCAGCTCGCTCAAGATTGGATTCAACAATGTCTTCGGATACTACATCGAGGTCACCAACACCCACCGCGAGAAGGTGCCGCAGGAATGGATCCGCAAGCAGACCCTGGTCAACGCCGAGCGCTACATCACCCAGGAACTCAAGGAATACGAGGAGAAGATACTCACGGCCCAGGAAAGGATTGAATCGCTCCAGAACGAAATTTACAACCGCCTCGTACAGGCTGTCACCGAATACATACCTGCCATGCAGCTCGATGCGGCGCTGCTGGCCCGGCTCGACGTGCTCAACGCCTTCACTCGCGTCGCCGCCGAGAACCATTACTGTCGCCCGCAGGTCGACGATTCGCTCGAAATCAGCCTCACCGAGGCCCGACACCCGGTCATCGAACGCCAGCTGCCTCCCGGCGAACCTTACATATCCAACAGCATCCGCCTCGACAACGCCGGCCCGCAGATCATGATGATCACCGGCCCCAACATGTCGGGTAAGTCAGCCCTGCTCCGCCAGACTGCGCTCAATGTCATAATGGCGCAGATCGGCTGCTACGTAGCCGCCGACAGTGCCCGCATCGGCTACGTCGACAAGATCTTCACGCGCGTGGGCGCGTCCGACAACATATCCTTGGGCGAATCCACGTTCATGGTCGAGATGAACGAGGCGGCGGCCATCCTCAACAACATGTCGGAACGCTCGCTGATCCTCTTCGACGAACTCGGCCGCGGCACATCCACCTACGACGGCATATCCATCGCATGGGCCATCGTCGAGTACATCCACGACTACAGCGGACTGCACCCCAAGACACTCTTCGCCACCCACTACCACGAGCTCAACGAGATGGAGAAGACACACGACCGTATCTCGAATGTCAACGTTT
>OLSQ01000840.1_pt1 | contig 28137 bp, 22 predicted proteins | sample 1672561 | NCBI WGS metagenome assembly OLSQ01 (sample SAMEA3136699, study PRJEB25190) | human gut metagenome | biome: human gut; feature: human-associated habitat; material: faeces | place: Austria | collected 2013
GTGCCGAAATGGTCGCCGTCGAAGGCCCGCACCCGGCCGGCAACGTAGGCATACAGATCGCAAACATCGCCCCGGTCAACAAAGGCGACACCGTGTGGGCCCTCGATATCGTCACGCTGTACAAGATCGGACACCTGCTGCTTACCGGTAAGGTCGATCCGCGCGTCACTGTGGCCGTCACCGGCCCCGAAGTAGCCGCCCCCGCGCTTGTGGCCACCGTGGCCGGAGCCGACATCAAGGCTATGACGGCCGGACGCCTCAAGGACAACGGGCGCCACCTGCGCATCATCAGCGGCAATGTCCTCACCGGCATCGCCGTCAGCGAGGCCGACGGGTACCTCCGCTATCCCTACCGCCAGGTGACCGTCATCGCCGAGGGCGACGACGTCGACGAGTTCATGGGATGGGCCTCGATCGCTCCATCGAAACTCAGCGTCCACAGCGCCCTCCCGCTCCGCGGACTGCGCCGTCTCTTCAGCCCCGACGCCCGCCTCAACGGCGGCCGCCGCGCCATGATCATGAGCGGCGAGTACGACCGCGTCCTGCCGATGGACGTGATGGCCGAATACCTTATCAAGGCCATCCTGTCGCACAATATCGACGACATGGAGGCCCTCGGAATATATGAGGTAGCCCCCGAGGACCTGGCCCTGTGTGAGTTTGTCGACACCTCCAAGCTGCCGGTGCAGCAGATCGTGCGCGACGGCCTCGACTATCTGCGCAAAGAAATTGAGTAAACAATCAAAAATACTGCAATGAGCAAGTTGCGAAAATATCTCGACCGCATAGAACCGAATTTCCGGCCCGGCGGACGCTTTGCCGCCCTGGAGTCGGTGTTCGACGGCTTCGAGACCTTCCTGTACACGCCGCGCACCACGTCGGCGCGAAAACTTACCACCCATATTCACGACAGCATCGACTCCAAGCGCACGATGATCATTGTCATCCTGGCGCTGTTGCCGTGTTTCCTGTTCGGCATGTACAATGCCGGCTATCAGCACTGGCTTGCCGCCGGAGCCGAGGAGTTTCCGTTCTGGTCGCTGATGCTCTATGGCCTGCTGGCCATTCTGCCCAAGGTGATCGTCACTTACGTCGTCGGTCTGGGCATTGAATTCATAGTGGCGCAGATCCGCCATGAGGAAATCCAGGAGGGCTTCCTGGTCACGGGCATCATCCTGCCGATGATCTGCCCCGTCGACGTGCCCCTGTGGATGCTTGCCGTGGCTACTGCCTTCGCCGTGATCTTCGCCAAGGAGGTCTTCGGCGGCACGGGCTACAATATTGTCAACGTGGCCCTGACGGCCCGCGCGTTCCTGTTCTTCGCCTATCCGGCCAAGATGTCGGGCGACGCCGTGTTCGTGGCTGCCGGAAAGATGCTGGGCTTCGGACCGGCTGTGGCCGACGGCTTCACGTGCGCCACACCCCTGGGCCAGATAGCCACCTCCACCGGCGACGCCGCTCCCGTGCTGACGGGCATCGACGGACATGTCATCTCGGCCTGGGATGCCTTCGTAGGTCTGATTCCCGGCTCGTTCGGCGAGACCTCGGTGATCTGCATCCTCATCGGCGCCGCCATCCTGCTGCTGACGGGCATCGCATCGTGGCGCATCATGCTCTCGGGCGTCGCCGGCGCTCTGGCCATGGGATGGATCGCCCACACATTCGCCACCCCGACCTATCCGGCATCGTTCCTGACCCCGCTTGACCAGCTGCTCTACGGCGGCTTCGCATTCGCGATCGTGTTCATGGCCACCGACCCGGTGACCGCCGCGCGCACCACCGTCGGCAAGTACATCTACGGCTTCCTGATCGGTGTCATCGCAGTGCTGATCCGCACCTATAACAACGGCTACCCCGAAGGCGCCATGCTCGCCGTGCTGCTCATGAACGTGTTCGCGCCGCTGATCGACTACTGCGTGGTGAACGCCAACAAGCGCCGCCGCCTGGCACGTCTAACCTCTAAGTCCTTACAGTCATGAACAGGCAGAGCAATCTTTACACGGTAATCTACATTATCGTCATGGTAGTGGTGGTGGGAGCCGCACTGGCCTTCACCTCGATGTCGCTCAAGGACCGCCAGAACGACAACATGGCGGCCGACAAGATGCGTCAGATACTCGCGTCGGTGCATGTGGTGCCGGAAGCATCGCAGGTAATTTCCGATTATAAGAAATACATTACCGACAGCTATGTGGTCGACGCGGCCGGCAAGCGCGTCGAAGGCGATGCCTTCGACATCAACGTGGCGGCGCAGAGCAAGCTGTCCGCTCCGGAGCGTCGCCTGCCCGTATATGTGGCCACGATGCCCGACGGTGCGGTGAAGTATATCCTTCCGGTGTACGGCGCAGGCCTGTGGGGACCGATCTGGGGCTATGTGGCCCTTGATACCGACGGCTCGACCGTGTTCGGCGCCTACTTCGCGCATCAGGGCGAGACTCCCGGCCTCGGCGCCGAGATCGCCAAGCCCGAATTCAGCAACCGATTCATAGGCAAGCATATGTTCAAGGACGGACAGTTCCTGCCCGTCGCCGTAGTGAAGACCGGTCAGAAACCTGCCGGCGACGAAGATTACGTCGACGGCGTGTCGGGAGGCACCATCACCTCCAAAGGTGTAGGCGCCATGATCGACGACTGCCTGCGACCCTATGCGGCATTCCTACAATCAATCAGAAAGTAAGCCATGGCAGATAAAGTATCAAACAAAACGGTATTCTTCAATCCGTTCTCGAAAAACAATCCGGTCGTAGTCCAGATTCTGGGCATCTGCTCGGTGCTGGCCGTCACGGCCAAGCTTGAGCCGGCCATAGTGATGGGTCTGTCGGTGATCGCCGTGCTGGCTTTCAGCAATGTGATCATATCGCTTATCCGCAATACGATACCCACGTCGATACGCATCATCGTGCAGCTCGTGGTGGTGGCCGGTCTGGTCATCATAGTGAGCGAGCTGCTCAAGGCCTACGCCTATGACGTGAGCGTGCAGCTGTCGGTATTCATCGGACTGATCATCACCAATTGTATCCTGATGGGGCGTCTCGAGGCATTTGCCATGGCCAACCGTCCGTGGCCGTCGTTTCTCGACGGTATCGGCAACGGCATCGGCTATTCGATAATCCTGGTCATCGTCGCCTTCTTCCGCGAGCTGCTCGGCAGCGGTACGCTGCTGGGCTATCAGGTGATCCCACAGGCCGCCTATGACGCCGGCTATGCCAACAACGGCCTGATGATCCTGCCGCCGATGGCTCTGATCGTGGTGGCATGCATCATATGGGTGCACCGTTCGATCAACAAGGACCTCCAGGAATGACAGACTTTCTAATTCGCTGACATTATGGAAAATCTCAATATTTTCATCCGGTCGATCTTCGTCGACAACATGATATTCGCCTACTTCCTGGGCATGTGCTCGTTCCTGGCGGTAAGCAAGAATGTCAAGACAGCCTTCGGGCTGGGCATCGCCGTCACGTTCATGCTCGTGATCACGCTGCCGATCAATTATCTGCTCAACACTTATGTGCTGCAGCCGGGCGCACTGGCCTGGCTCGGTCCGGAATACACGGCTGTCGACCTGAGCTTCCTGTCTCTGATCCTGTTTATCGCCGTGATCGCTTCGATGACCCAGCTTGTCGAGATGGCTGTCGAGAAGTTCAGTCCGTCGCTTTACGCCTCGCTCGGCATCTTCCTGCCGCTTATCGCGGTGAACTGCGCCATTCTGGGCGGCTCGCTGTTCATGCAGCAGCGCGACTTCCCGTCGGTATGGACGGCATTCTGCGCCGGCGGCGGCTGGGGCATAGGCTGGCTGCTGGCCATCACGGCCGTGGCCGCCATCCGCGAGCGTGTCGCGTCGTATTCCAAGGTGCCCGCTCCGCTGCGCGGCGTCGGCATCACTTTCATCATCACCGCTCTGATGGGCATCGCCTTCATGAGCTTCCTCGGCATTAAACTCTGATCTGTCGCTATGAACACATTATATATCGCAGTCTCGCTGATGAGCGCCACGCTCCTCGCCGGAGTAGGCATCTTCCTGGCTATCACCCTGCTGCTTGTGGCAATACTGCTTGTGGCAAAGAAATTTCTGGTACACAGCGGCGATGTGGAGATCAACGTGAACAACGCCAAGACGTTCAACGCACCTGCCGGTGCCTCGCTGCTGTCGACTATGGCCTCGTGCGACGTGTTCCTGCCGTCGGCCTGTGGCGGCAAGGGCTCGTGCGGCCAGTGCCGCGTGCAGGTCAACAGCGGCGGCGGACAGATTCTGCCCACCGAAGCCGTGCATCTGTCGCGCAAGGAGATTAAGGACAACTGGCGCCTGGCCTGTCAGGTCAAAGTCAAGGAGAACATGGACATCGAGGTGCCTGCATCGGCTCTCGAAGTCAAGGAATGGGAATGCACGGTGATCTCGAACAAGAACGTCGCTACCTTCATCAAGGAGTTCATCGTGGCTCTGCCCGCCGGCGAGCACATGAACTTCGAGCCGGGCTCGTATGCCCAGATCAAGATACCGCCGTTCGACATCGACTACGACCGCGACATCGACAAGGCTTCCATCGGCGACGAGTATCTGCCCGCATGGGAGAAATTCGGCTTGTTCAAGCTTCACTGCGTCAACAAGGAGACGACCGTGCGTGCCTATTCGATGGCCAACTATCCGGCCGAAGGCGACCGCATCATGCTCACCGTCCGCATAGCCACGCCGCCGTTCAAGCCCAAGCCTCAGGTAGGCTTCATGGATGTGAACCCGGGCATAGCATCGTCGTACATCTTCACGCTCAAACCGGGCGACAAGGTGCTGATGAGCGGCCCCTACGGCGACTTCCATCCTATTTACGACACAAAGAACGAGATGATGTGGATCGGCGGCGGCGCCGGCATGGCCCCGCTGCGCGCCCAGATCATGCACCTGACCAAGACGCTGCATACCACCGACCGCAAGATGAACTATTTTTATGGCGCCCGCGCGCTCAACGAGGTGTTCTATCTCGACGATTTTCTGCAGCTGGAGAAGGAGTTCCCGAACTTCAAGTTCCATCTGGCCCTCGACCGCCCGGATCCGGCCGCCGATGCCGCTGGCGTGAAGTACACGCCCGGATTCGTCCATCAGGTCATCTACGACACGTATCTGAAGGATCATCCCGATCCCGAGGACATCGAGTACTATATGTGCGGTCCCGGTCCGATGAGCGCCGCCGTCAACAAGATGCTCGACGGTCTGGGTGTGGATCCGGCCAATATCCATTACGACAATTTCGGGGGCTGACAGCCGTTTTATAGGTTTTTAACACCCGAGGCCGTTACGGCGGCCTGAAAATTGACTATCTTTGCCCCAAGTTTGCAAACAGAATGTACAGCTGATGAAGAAAATCATAATCCTCGCCATACTGGCCATCGTGGCCGCGGCAGCGCCGACGCGTTCGGCGGCACAGTTCAGATACGGGGCCACGGCCGGCGTCAACATTTCGACCCTTGATTTCAAGCAGGACCTCGTAGGCGTTTCGTCGGGAGTCGGCTACAGTGCCGGCGTCGTCGGCGAACTGATCTTCCCCGGTATCGGCTTCGGCATCGACCTGGGCTTGTACTACAATCAGCTCGGCGCAAAGGTGAACCTGGGCGAGAAGCCTGTATGGGCTTTCGACGGATACGGCGACGAGCGCGTGTATCTGCACTACGTACAGATTCCGCTCCATCTCCGCTTCAAGTGGACGCGTATGGAGGGTCTTGAGGAGAAGATCGCGCCGTTTGTCTACGGCGGCCCCGACTTCACGATTCTCGCCGCACATGGCCGTTGCAAGGCATTCGAATATGCCGGAGGCGAACTTGGCCTGACAGCCGGTATCGGTTTCGAGCTGTTTCGCCGCTGGCAGGTGACCGGGTCCTATACCTGGGGCATGACCTACTCGGTGAAGACGCGCCTGCTCGATGACTTCTCGGCCCGCAACCGCCACTGGGCTGTCCGCGTCACTTACTTCTTCTGAAAAATTACTTCCAGTAAAATCAGTCAGCCGCCTCGGATGTCCCGGGGCGGCTGACTGATTTATGCAGAAGTCTGACAATGCAGATGCTTGGAAAACAGGTTTATAGTATGCGCGTCTCGAGCAGCGAGGTCATCGCACAACTTGGAGAGCAGTCCTGCGGCCGGCGGGGTGATTACTGCTGCTTGCTGCGGAGGGGGTGCAGAGAATTTTTATGAACACAGCATCGCCCGCGCTGCGGGCTCAGAGTTTAATTGATTTGCTATCCGCGGGCTCGCCCTGCGGGCGTCACCCGCGGTTATGAACAGCCACGCCTGCTCCGCAGGCTCCATGTCTGTATAGCGCGGATTACTGAGGCGGTTTGGGGGCGCAGGCCGGAGGCCTGCTCTCCCGGCTTCGCGACGGGCGGGGTGGATATGGCAATGGCGCGGCCGGAGTGGTCGCGCCATTGTTTTTGGATGGGATGTCGAGTGACTTCGTCGGTTGCCGGAGTTAGTGGATGAGGTCGTTGCCGGTCATCTCCTTGGGCTGGGGTACGCCCATGATGTGGAGGATGGAGGGAGCGACGTCGGCCAGGATGCCGTTGTCGGTGCGGGCGTCCTTGTTTTCGGTGACGTAGACGAAAGGCACGGGGTTGAGAGAGTGGGCGGTGTTGGGTGTGCCGTCGGCGTTCTCGGCGTGGTCGGCGTTGCCGTGGTCGGCGATTATGATTACTTCGTAGTCAGTTGCCTTGGCAGTCTCGACGACGTCGCGGAGGCAGTTGTCGAGGGTCTCGACGGCTTTCTGGATGGCGGGATAGATGCCAGTGTGGCCGACCATGTCGCCGTTGGCGAAGTTGACGACGATGAAGTCGTACTTGTCTTCCTTGATGGCTTCGTCGAGCTTGTCCTTTACTTCGTAGGCGCTCATCTCGGGTTTGAGGTCGTAGGTGGCAACCTTGGGCGAGGGAACGAGGATACGGTCTTCGCCGGGGAATGCCTGCTCGCGGCCGCCATTGAAGAAGAATGTCACGTGGGCATACTTTTCGGTCTCGGCGATGTGGAGCTGCTTCTTGCCGAGGTTGGAGAGGTATTCGGCGAGGGTGTTGCTGACGTCTTCCTTGTCGAAGATGATGTGGACGCCCTTGAACGAGGAGTCGTAGGGAGTCATGCAGTAGTACTGGAGGCCGGGGATGGTGTGCATGCCTTCCTCGGGCATGTCGTGCTGGGTGAGTACGACGGTGAGCTCCTTGGCGCGGTCGTTGCGGTAATTGAAGAAGATGACAACGTCGCCTTCCTTGATGGTGCCGTCGACGGTGGCGTTGTTGATGGGCTTGATGAATTCGTCGGTGACGCCGTTGTCGTAGCTTTCCTGCATGGCCTTGACCATGTCAGTGGCCTGCTCGCCCTTGCCTTCGACGAGGAGGTCGTAGGCTACCTTGACGCGTTCCCAGCGCTTGTCGCGGTCCATGGCGTAGTAGCGGCCGATGATCGATGCGATCTGGCCGGCGGAGTTGCTGCAGTGGTCCTGGAGCTGCTCGATGAAGCCTTTGCCGCTGCGGGGGTCGGTGTCGCGACCGTCCATGAAGCAGTGGAGGTAGACGTTGTGGAGGTCGTATTTCTTGGCGATGTCGCAGAGGGCGAATACGTGGTCGAGCGAGGAGTGTACGCCGCCGGTGGAGGTGAGGCCCATGAGGTGAAGACCCTTGCCGGTGCGTGCGGCGTATTCGTATGCGGCCTTGATCTGCGGATTGTCGAGGATAGAGCCTGACCGGATAGCCTTGTTGATCTTGACCAGGTCCTGGTAGACGATGCGTCCGGCGCCGATGTTGAGGTGGCCGACTTCCGAGTTGCCCATCTGTCCGTCGGGGAGGCCGACGTTCTCGCCGGAAGCCTGAAGCTCGGAGTGGGGGTATGTCTTGAGCAGATAGTCCCAGTAGGGTGTAGGGGTGTTGTAGATGGCATCGTCGTGCTTGTGATCGCCGATGCCCCATCCGTCGAGGATGATCAGAAGAGCTTTCTTAGCCATTGTTGTCAATGTTTTATATTGTTATTTGAATTTTCGATATCGCGCCGGCGCTCGTCGCGCAGCCGGTCGCGCTTCCTGAGGAAAAAGTAGAGGGCCACAATAACGGCCAATGTAATAACAATCGTGGCGGCATATTGTGCGGGGGATGTCTGGCCGGAGCGGAGTCCGTCGATGCCGAGGCATGCCATGACGGCAAGGTAGACGAGCAGGAGTGCCGGCACGAGTATATGGCGCTTAACGGGTTTCATCTTTGTGAGAGGGAATCTGTCCGTTGCAGTTGAGTATCGAGCGGTCGACGATGTAGGGGGAGCAATCGGGGTCGAAGGCTCCGGAGCGGAGGCGCCGGTAGAGGCGCAGGCAAGCCCAGGCGTCGATTGCGGCGTAGGTCTGCTGTGCTTCGGTGAGTCGCTCGGCCTCCCAGTTGGTGAGGCGCTGGGTCTTGGATATGCGTTCGCCGAAAATGATGGCGTAGATTTTCTGAAGCGAGATGTCGCTGATGTTGAAATATTTGACGTATTCCTGGAGGTCGATGAATCCCTGGGGATCGAGTTCGGGCGAAAGGCGGCGCATGACGGAGAAGTCGTCGTGGACGGAGAGTCCGATCTTGATTATCTCGGGGTTTTCGAGAAACTGCCGCAGGCCGTCGGATAAGCCGAGGATATTGAGCCGGAAGAGGAAGCAATGGTCGTCGGTCGACAGCTGAAGGAGAGCGACATTGTGCATGCGGCCGCGGTGGAAAGAGGGGCGCGTCTCGGTGTCGAATCCGACGACTCGAGCGCGTGTGAGCTCGCGTAGGGCCACGCGGGCCATAGCCGGAGTGTCGACCACGGTGATGCCTCCGTCGAATGTGACGGTGGGCATCTCGCTCACGGTGTCTTTGCTGATGGCGATGGTTTGCGTTTGCGTGTTCATTTTTGACGATAGCGTTTTTCCGACAGCAAAGTTACGCAAAAAACTGCGATAAACCACAAGGCGGGGCACCGCGTGCGGCGCAATATTAACATTATTATATAAAATGGGTGAAAAATCGGAGGAAAAAGACTGCCGTTATAAAAAAATGCCATATCTTTGGAAATTGAAAGGGCCGACTGAACCAACAGGCCTCCGATTCGGTTAAGAAAAATGAACCGAACAAAGATTCATCACATCGTGAAAGCAAAAGACATCATAAAAAAGATATGCAAAGCGGCGGCATGGACGGTCATGGCGGCCGTACTTGTGGTGTGTGCTGCACTGATACTGCTGTACTCGCCGTGGAGTCAGGAACTGCTGTGCCGGTATATCAACGCCACGATGTCGGATGGTGAGACGCGGGTGTCGGTGGAGAGCTTCAGGCTGCGGTTTCCGCTTGACATCGAGGCCGGCGGCGTGCGGCTCGAGATGCCCGGTCCGCAGACGATAGAGGCGGCAGAGCTGTCGGCCTCGGTGAAGCTGCTTCCGCTGCTGGAAGGCCGCGCAAGCATAGCCGACGCCACGCTGCGCGGCGCCCGGCTCAGCATCGGCGCGCCTGATTCGGCCATGTACATGACCATCAACGCCGACTCCATAGGCCTGGCCGACGCGGCCGTAGCGCTCAGAACGATGAACATAGAAGTGAACGACGGTGTGATAGCGCACGGGCAGGTGTCGCTGGAGCTGAATCCGGTGCCGACCCCGTCCGACACTACGGCCGCGGAACCGACGGAGATGAAAATCAACATACGGCGGATGCGTCTGACGGATTTCGCATACAGAATGCGGATGCTGCCGACGATCGACTCGCTGGGCGCCACGATACCCGACGGGGTGATGACCGGAGGCGAAATAGACATGAAGTCGCAGACGATCAGATTGGCGTCGTTCACGGGCCGCGGGCTGCGGGCGGCTTACATAGCGCCTGATTCGGCGACAGTGGCGGCCACACCTGTAATACCGCCTTCGGAATCGACTTCGGCGCCCTGGACAGTGAAACTCGACACGGTAGGCTTCACGGGCTGCGAGGCCCTGTACACGACCCGCGGGGTGACACCTCTGCCGGGCCTTGACTTCGCCTATATCGAGGCCGACTCGATGACGCTGGGGATACGGAACTTCTACAACCGCGCCGAGCAGGTGCGGGTGCCTCTGACGCTCAGTGCCACGGAGCGGTGCGGAGTCGCGCTGCGTGCGACCGGTACACTCGACATCGATTCGGCCGGGACGGGTTTCCGCGACTTTGAGATAGCGACCGCCAACCGCACCGATCTGCGGGTGTCGGGGCTTCTGGGCATGGGCGACATGACGACCGATCCGTCGACGGTGCTCAGCCTCGACGCCGACGGATATGTGTCGACGGCCGACCTGCGGATGATGTTTCCCGTGGCGAAGCCTTACCTGGCGGGTCTGCCTGCCGACAGCCGGCTCTACGCCGAGGCCGACATAAAAGGCACGGCCGGAGATCTGGCCGTGCGCAATCTGGCACTGGCCATAAACGGGTGCGTCAAGCTTAAGGCGGAGGGTCGGCTGCGGAATGTATTCGATCCGGCGCGGATGGGAGGCAATCTTGCACTGTCGGGCGCACTGATAGATCTGAACCCGATCAAGAACGCGGTGCTCGACGCGGCAACGGCGCGCGAGGTGAAGATACCGTATACGACTCTGAGCGGCGCGGTGACGATGAACGGCGGAGCCTTTGACGGCCATCTCGACGCCCGCACGGGGCAGGGGCGCATAAGCCTCAAGGGTATGTGGAACGGCACGGCCGAGGCGTACAGGCTGGATCTGTCGACGGACCGCTTTCCGGTGCACGCTTTCATGCCCTCGCTTGGTGCCGGAGCTGTAACAGCCGAAGTGCGGGCCGACGGCCACGGGCTGGATCTCTTCTCTGCGGCGACTGCCATGGACGCCACGATTGAAGTGAAGGAGGCCGAGTATCTCGGCCACAGCTACGGTAGGATCGCCGGGCACGTGGCTCTGGAGAACGGTCAGGCCGAAGCCGACATCGAATCGGCCGACGCCGCCGCGCAGTTCAGCCTCCGGGCGTCGGGCAACCTGGACGGACAGACGTATGCGTGGCAGGCCGATCTGAGCGGCGTACACGCCGACCTGAAGGCACTGGGGCTGTCGCCGACGCAGACCATAATCGACGGCAACCTCTCGGCCGACGCGACGGTGACGCCACGCGACGGGTCGATAGCGGCCCGGGTGACGGTGCATGATCTGACGTATACGGATTCGGTCGGGCACATAGACCTGGACAACATAACGGCGCGCCTGAACGCGAACGACTCCACGACCAACCTGTCGGTGCACAACCGCGACCTGTATGCGTTCATGAGTTCGGACGCTCCGATAGACACGATAATGGCGCGGCTGGCCCTGCTGCCGCCGGTGATCGACGACGAGATAGCGCGGCGCACAGTGGACATAGAACGCGTGCAGCGCACGCTGCCGCCGTTCGTACTTGACGTGAACGCCGGATCCAACAACTTCATCACCGACATCCTGGGCGAGTCGAAGATGGGATTCCGGTCGCTGTCGATGACGGCGGCCAACGACTCGTCGCTGGCGTTCAACGCCAGTGTGCTCGGATTCAGCACCGAATCGATGAGGCTCGATACGATAGGCCTCGACATATCGCAGTACGGGCCGCGGATGATACTGGCCGGAAAGGTAGACAACCGCCCCGGAACGTTCGACGAATGGGCGCATGTGCGCCTGGACGGGTACATGGCCGACAACCGGCTGGGCATGACCGTGAGCCAGCAGAATATCGCCGGAAAGACGGGCTACGACGTAGGCCTGGACGCGCGTCTGAATGACTCGACACTTGTGGTGAGCGTGGATCCGACCGACCCGACGATAGCCTATCAGCCCTGGACGGTGAACGAGGACAATTACATAAAATGGTCGTTCGCTCACAAGCATATAGACGCCAACCTGCACATGCACGGCGCGGGATCGTCGCTGGCCATCTATACCAACCACGTGGAGGGCGAGGACGACCATCAGGAAGAACTTGTGGTGGACATCACGGACATAAAACTGGCCGACTGGATCAAGCTCAATCCGTTCGCGCCGCCGATGGACGGCCTTCTGAGTGCAAGCGTGAAGGTCTCGGCCGAGGACGGGAGCATAAACGGCGCAGGCACGGTGTCGCTGGCCGACTTCATGTACGACAGACAGCGGGTGGGCACCATAGCCGCCGATCTGAATGTGAACACCGATCTGGCGGGCCGCATCCGTGCCCGCGCGGATATATCGGTGGACAGCGTGCGCACCATAACGCTGGCCGGGGCACTCAACGACTCGACGGCGGGGTCGCCGCTGGCGCTGGATTTCTCGATGATCCATTTCCCGCTGACGGCTGTGAATCCGTTCCTGCCCGCAGGGACGGCGACTCTGAGCGGCACACTCAACGGCAGCATGGACATCACCGGCTCGGCCGGACGCCTGGGCCTGGACGGCTGGCTGCGCTTCGACTCCACGGAGGTGAAGATGATCATGACCGGAACGACGTATCCGGTGAGCGGAGTCGAGATTCCGGTTATCGGCAATATGGTCACTTTCAAAGATTTTGCGATCAGCGGCGTGAACGGCAAACCGCTCGCGCTGAACGGTACGGTGGACCTGCATGAGGTGACATCGCCTGTGGTGGACCTGAGGCTGACGGCCGATGACTTCCTGCTTTGCGACACGAAGAAGGCCTCGCGGGGCGCATCGGTGTACGGCAAGGGCCTGATCGATCTTGACGCTTCGGTGAACGGCAACATGAAATTCATGCGCGTGACTGCGTCGCTGAGCGTGCTGCCGGGTACGAACATCACATATGTGATGCCCGATGCCGAGGCTGCGATCCAGAGCAGGTCGGCGGCCGACCTGGTGAAGTTCGTGAACTTCGCCGACACGGCATCCGTGACAGCGGCCGACTCGATCACGGACGGCGCACTGGCGATGATGCTGCAGGCGTCGCTGACGATAGAGAACGGCTCGACGGTGAGCGTAGATCTGTCGTCGGACGGTCACAACAAGGTGCGTGTGCTGCCCGAAGGAACGGTCAACATGACGATGCTGCCTTTCAGCGATCCGCGCCTGACGGGACGGATCAACATCAACAGCGGCTTCGCGCGCTACACGCCGCCGCTGATGAGCGAGAAACTGTTCAATTTCCAGGAGGGATCGTACGTGGCCTTCAACGGCGACATCCTCAATCCGACGCTCAACATCCACGCTGTGGACGTGATCAAGGCCAATGTGACGCAGACGGGCCAGAACTCGCGTCTGGTGAACTTCGACGTGTCGCTTGCCGTGACGGGAACCCTCAACGACATGAACGTGGTGTTCGACCTGTCGACGGACGACGATGTGACGGTGGCGAACGAACTGCGGTCGATGAGTCCGCAGCAGCGTGCCAACCAGGCCATGAACATGCTGCTGTACAATGTCTATACGGGCCCGGGGACGACGGGCAACGCCAACCTGTCGGGCAACGCGCTGTACTCGTTCCTGACCTCGCAGCTCAACTCGTGGGCGGCGCGCACGATCAAGGGTGTGGATCTGAGTTTCGGCGTGGACCAGTACGACCGTACGTTCAACGGCTCGACGTCGACGACGACGAGCTACAGCTACCAGGTGTCGAAGTCGCTCTTCAACGACCGCTTCAAGATAGTGGTGGGGGGCAACTACTCGACGGACGCCAACGCCGACGAGAACTTCTCGCAGAACCTGATCAAGGACATATCATTCGAATACTTCCTCAACGATGCGCGCACGATGTATCTGCGGCTTTTCCGCCACACGGGCTACGAGAGCATCCTCGAGGGTGAAATCACACGCACCGGTGTGGGCTTCGTGTACAAACGCAAGCTGACGTCGCTCCGCGACCTTTTCCGCCGCGAGCGGCAGGCGACGGCCGCACCGGCATCATCACAGAAAAATGAAGAATAAGACTCTCATCCGGCTACTGGCGGCGGCGCTGGCCCTTGCAGGGGCCGCCTGCTCGACTACCTCGAAGATTCCCGAGGGTGAACTGCTCTACACCGGTACGGGCAAGATCAAGTATGACATAGCGGGGACCGATTCGCTGTACGAGGTGTCGGGCGACCTGAAAGAGACGATACTCGAAGCCGTGGACGTGGCCCCCAACAACTACATAAAGCTGCTGCGGTGGCGGTATCCGTTTCCGCTGGGACTGTGGGCCTACAATCACTGGCCGAATCCGGAGAAGGGTCTGAAGCACTGGCTTTACGAAACTTTCGCCGAAGAGCCCGTACTGGTGTCGGACGTGCGGCCGCAGGTGCGCACGCGCATGATCGAGCAGATCCTGGACAACAACGGCTACTTCCGCGGCACCGCCACTTACGAACTGGTGCATCCGCGCAACAAGCGCAAGGCCAAGATCATGTACACGGTGACGCCGGGGCCGGCCTTTCCGCTCGACACGGTCGAGCTCCCGCCCGACACGACGCATCTGCTGCACATGATTGACTCGATAGCCTCGCGCGACAGCTATCTGCGCGCCGGCAGCCGGCTCTCGACCGACTCGCTGAGCATAGCCCGGATGCGCATCACCAACGAACTGCGCAACCGCGGATATTACTTCTTCCAGCCCGACTATATCGAGTATCTGGCCGATTCGGTGGCCCGACCGGGCAACGTGGCGCTGCGGGTGGACCTGGCGTCGAATATCCCGCCGTTCGCCCGCAGGCGGTATGTGACGGGACACACGACCGTGGTGGTGAACCGTTACAAAGGCGACCAGACACCCGATACAATCGAGATCCGCCCCGACATGACGCTGGTGCAGATGCAGCCAACGCGGCTGCGGCGGGCGCTGATACCGGAGTGCGTGCGGTTCCGGCAGGGACGTGTGTTCTCGGTGCGGAACATGAACCGCACGCAGACCTACCTGGCCCGGCTGGGCATCTTCCGGTCGATCGACATTTCGGCCATCCCCGACACGACGGCCGCCGAACCGACGCTGGACGTGCTGGTGAACTGCCGCTTCGACGCGCCGCTGGAGGCGTCGATCGAAGTGAACGCCTCGTCGAAGAGCAACAGCTATATCGGGCCGGGCATCACGCTGGGTGTCACGAACCGCAATATCTTCGGCGGGGGCGAGCAGCTGTCGGTGCAGCTGACGGGCGCGTACGAGTGGCAGACGGGTCACGGGCGCCACGGCGGCATCTTCAACTCCTACGAGGTGGGGCTGACGGCCTCGCTGGCTTTCCCGCGGCTGCTGGCACCGCGGTTCATACCGCGCAGCCAGCGCGAACTCAACTGGACGCGCTTCCAGCTCAACGCCGACCTGCTCAACCGGCCGCACTACTTCCGCATGGCGCAGTTCAACGCGTCGGTCAATTATGACTGGCGCTGGCGCCGGCATGTGAGCAATACGTTCACGCCGCTGAAGCTGACCTACACCAAGCTGATGAATACCACGGCTGAATTCGACTCGATCATGACGGCCAATCCGGCTGTGGCACAGAGTTTCCAGAGTCAGTTCATCCCGCAGATGATCTACAGCTACACCTATGACCGGCAGCTCAACCGCCGAAACGCCATCAACGTGCAGCTGACACTGCAGGAGGCCGGCAACATATTCTGGGGAATATGGCGCGCGGCAGGGGTGAAGGGCGAGAAGACGCTGTTCGGTACGCCGTTCTCGCAGTTTGTGAAGGGTCAGGTGCAGCTGGTGTGGAACCATACGCTGGTGTCGGACCATCATCTGGTAGGACGCGTGGCGGTCGGAGCGGAGCACGCCTACGGGAATTCGTCGGCCGTGCCATATGCGGAGCAGTTCTATGTGGGCGGAGCCAACTCGGTGCGCGCCTTTACGGTGCGTTCGATAGGCCCCGGCAGCTACAAGGCCCCGTCTGATACGCCGGAGGATTATTTCGACAAAACCGGTACGTTCAAGTTCGAGGCCAACCTCGAGTACCGCTTCCCGATAGCCGGAGCGCTTCACGGCGCCGTGTTCTTCGACGCGGGCAACGTGTGGCTGCTCAAGGAAGATCCGTCGCGGCCGGGCGGCATGCTCCGCGGCAAGACCTTCCTGCGCGACCTTGCCACCGGCACGGGCGCTGGCCTGCGCTTTGACATAGAGATGCTGGTCATCCGCGCCGACCTGGGCATAGGTATCCACGCGCCGTACAACACGGGCCATGGCGGGTACTACAACATGGAGTCGTTCGGCAAGTCGCTGGCGTTCCATCTGGCGATCGGTTATCCGTTCTGATAGAATTTTGGGTTTATTTATGTTAAAAAGTGTGTAAATATATTAACAATTTTGTCTATAAAATATAAAGTCGTACCTTTGACGTGGCTTAATGTGCCTTGCAAATTCTATAAAACCTATTAATAACAAAAAGAATCTGACCATGAAGAAATCTTTACTTACTTTGGCCTTTTGTACAGCGTCGCTGCTGGCAGGAGCCCAAGTGGTTGAGGTGCAGTCGGTGACACAGGTACCCGTACAGGGCGACCTGGATGTGAACATACCGCGCGTCAGCCCCGACGGCCGCTTCGCCATAGTGTCGACGTTTGAAGACAACACCCTTCACCGCGTGGATCTGACTACCGGCGTGACGGAGAAAGTAGCCGACAACGGTTCGGCGCTGCACCTGTCGTTCACTCCCGACGGCGGCAACATCGTGTTCAAGAGCTCGACGACGGCAGCTGACCGCCGTCGCTTCTATGCAGTGAAACTCGTTGAACTCGGCACGGGCTACACCCGCAATCTGAGCAAGCCTGCCCGTCACTGCGCAGGCTTCACCGTATCGCCGGCCGGCGTCCTGTCGCTGAGCGAGGCGGGCCGCTTCAGCGCGCAGCAGCTGCGCGGCGGCTCGACGACGGCAACTGCCGCCATAGGCCAGCCTGTGGTTAACATCCACTACGGCCATCTGGAGCTCACGATGCCCGACGGCACTGTGACTAACCTTGATCCGCAGGGCCGCGGCTCGTATCTGTGGCCGAATCTTTCGCCGGACGGCACCAAGATAAGCTATTTCCTGTCGGGCTACGGCAGCTTTGTATGCGATCTCGACGGTTCGAACGTGCGCCCTCTGGGCTATTTCCATGCTCCGGCATGGCTCAATAACGATGTCGTGGTGGCCGTTGACGACGAATTCGACGGCGAAGGCATCGTGGCAGCCTCGATCGTGGCCATCTCTCTTGACGGCACCGTGCAGACCCTGACCGACAGCAGCGTCACGGCATTCAATCCGTGGGCGACTGCCGACGGCAAGCACATTACCTTCTCGACCGCCGAAGGCGACCTCTATGTCATCAACCTCAAATAATCCATAAACACCACCGCTATGAATTTAAAGATTTTTACCGCAGCGTTAGTGCTTATGGGCACCGCCGCAGCAGCTCAGAGTCCTGAAGATCTGCGTATATATGTGAATCCGGGCCACGGCTCGTGGACGAGCAACGACCGCCCGATGCAGGTGATCGGCAAGGAGAAATACTCGTCGTCGGGTACGGATACCACCAACTTCTTCGAATCGAACACCGACCTTATCAAGGGCTTCGGCGTGCTGGAGAAGCTGATCGAGATGGGTTTCCCGTTTGACCGCACGCTTAACCAGACCGGCGACCCCAAAACCACCGGCGCCGCGCGCGACATGGCACAGAACGTGGTTATGAGCCGTGTGAAAAACGGCCCGTACAACCCGATAATCAATGACCGCGACGAGAAGAACAATCCCGACCGCTACGTCTACAACCGCGACCTCTATGAGATCTGCTGCGAGGTGGAGGAGAATGAGTTCGACATGTTCATCTCGATCCACTCCAACGCGGCCAGCATCAACAACTGCAACTATCACCTGTACATGTACCGCGGCAAGAACGGCAAGGGCAACGAGGCTGTGAACGGTTCGTACGAAATGTGCGAGATCGGCTCGAAATATTCGTTTGCCATCGACCATATGTGCTGGACTGAGAGCGCACCGTACATATACGGCGAGACCGACTTCATGGGACACGGCAGCGGCTCGTACAACGGCCTGGGCTACTACGGATATCTGGGCGTGCTCAAGCACGGCACTCCGGGTTATCTCGTGGAGGGCTTCTTCCATACCTACACTCCCGCGATGCACCGCGCCATGAACTGGGATGTGGATATGATCGAGGGTTATGCGTATGCCCGCGGCGTGGCTGATTATTTCGAACTCGGTCAGCTTGAGACCACCGGCGAAATCTACGGTATCGTCCGCGACGCCCACACCACATTCAAGCATGATCTCTATACGGGCTATCCCGGCACCGATGACGAGCTCAAGCCTCTCAACGGAGCTGTCGTGTACCTGTACAAGGACGGCGAAAAGATCAAGGAGTACACTACCGACCAGTTCTACAACGGCGCATTCGTGTTCTTCGGTCTCGAACCCGGCAAGTACGAGGTAGTGTGCACGCATCCCGACTACACCGACGGCACTCCCGTGGAAGTAGAGGTCGAGGCCGGCAATACGGCCTATCCCAAGGTATTCCTGACCGACCGCTACTATAATGGCCGCCCGGGTGAGGAACTGAATTACATCAGCCCGATTCCCGACGGTCTGCCCCTGGAAGAAAGCTACGCGATGACCGCCGCCTACACTGACGTCGAGATCCCGCAGCTCGCCGGCAAGACACCGGAGCGTCTGATCTGGAACAAGAACAATGTGTATGTGCTGGCCCGCGACGCCCAGGACGAGGCTACGGTAGTGGTGCTCGACGGCAACGACGGCAAGGTGCTTACCGAGGTCGATCTGACCGGCTGCACCGGCAATGTCCAGAATGTAGCCGACATCCAGGTGACCGGCAACGGTGTCCTGCTTGCATCGAGCATGAGCAAGAACCAGCATGATGACAAGTATGTAGGTAAAAACGAGGAACGCGGCACGATGTCGATATATTACTGGAGCCGTGGTGAAAACGGTCTGCCTTCAGGCACTCCTTACGAACTGTTCAGCTCGCAGACTTCGGGTAATCACCGCACGGGCTATGTAGGCCGCACTTTCGTGATGCGCGGTAACCTCGACGACGGCGAAATGGCCGTCAGCGCAGTGGGCACTGCCAGCAGTGCGATCATCTACACGGAAGTACGTTCGCTCGAGAACGGTGAGGCAACGTCGTATGAGGTTCATCGCCCCGGTTCGGTATTCGGTACGGATTTCGACGGAGACTATCGCTTCGTACTTTCGCCCACGAACCGCCACCAGTTCTTCCTGATCGGCAACAGCAGCAAGACCGGTATGCGCGAGTATGAGTTTGACCACGCTCTGAGTGTTCCCTGCAATGCCGAGAATACGAACCTGCCCAAGAATACCCAGGGTGCCGGCTTCTTCCGCTTCTCGGATCACGCGCTGATGACGCTCGCCACTCCGGGCGCCGGCTCGCTCACCTGCAAGCTCTATGACGTAAGCCGCGGCATCACGGCTCCCGCCGAAGTTCAGATGACCGGCATCGATTTCACCGGCGAGGCGCAGACGGTGCTGACCACCGGCTTCCCGGTTGCCGACAACAACGGCGGCGGCAACTTCCACGTGATGGTACTGCGCGACAATAAGATCAGCCGCTATTTTGCTCCCGGTCCGGCCGGTGTGGCAAATGTATCGGTCGACAACACGTTTGCTCCCGTGATGTACTATGATCTGAACGGCCGCCGTGTTGAAGAGCAGAACCTCGTCCCCGGCGTTTATGTACGCCTGCAGGGCACCGAGGCCACCAAGGTGGTTGTGAAGTAAGGCCCTTAGGATTCCCAAATATACCGGGGCTGCATCGCGACATAAGCGATGCAGCCCCGGTTGTTCTTATGTGGTTTATGCGGAGGTTTAGAAGTCGTCGAAGTCATCGTAGCTGTCGAAACTATCGAAGCTGTCGAAGTCGAGACAGGTATCGAGTTCATCAAGTTCGTCAAGGTCGTCAAGTTCATCGAAGTCGTCATCTTCGTCGGACTCGTCAAGATCGTCGGCATCGTCCGTATCGTAGTCGCTGTCGGACTCGTCGTTGTGCGCGGTTTCGTGGCCGTATGAGTCATGTCCGATTATTTCTTTTTCGAAATCCTCGCGTCCTTCGGGATCATCGTCGGTGCTGATCGCTTCGTCTATGTCGGTCATTTCGACGACTTCGGTTTCGGTCGAGATGGAATGGCGGCCGAAGAGTCGCATGATGTAACGGAAGATGGCGTATTCGCCGATAAATCTGAGTAGTGACATGGGTGTTATCTTTGATTTGCGGCAAAGTTAGCACCCGGCGTGAGACGAAATAGCGTACAGATGTGTTAAAGAATGTTGATACGGATAACGGTGTGCATTGTGATGATGCCACGCACCGATAGCTTTTTAGTTGGCGAAGTCGACCGAGATGCCGAGCTGGAAGCGGCGCGGGTTGAGAGGATAGTCGACTACGGAGAAGTAGTCCTTGCTGAACCAGCCCTGATTGAGGTGGCTGAAGAGGACGTAGAAGCGCGCTTTACTTAGCTTGAAGTTGGCGTAGGCGTTCATGAAGGGATAGTTGCCGAGGAGCTGCTCGTGCTGGTTGGCAAACGTGGCGGTGGCGGGCTGATACTTTGGCGCGTAATAGCGTGTGTAGTAGTCGCAGTCGACACCGAGCTGCACGTGCAGTGTGGCGATGCGGAATTTCAGGTATAGGTTGGAGTATACGGCCAGCTTAGGGAGTGAGATGACGGTCTCGTCGGACGAAGTCTGGAACGTGACGGAATTGTCCCAGTGCAGTATGCCGGCACGGAGGTTCTGCTGCAGGCGGGCGGAAAATACCTGAACGCTGCCGCCGTGCTGAGCGGGCAGGAAGTCGGAGTTGAAGTACAGATGGTTCTGAATGTTCTCGACGCGGATCTGCAGGTGTGAGTCGGTGCGGTCAAGGTCGAGGTCGCCGCCGAAGGTTAGGCGGCGCACTTTGCCGAAATCGTTTTTCCAGATGAAATGATTCGAGAGATAGTTGTTCATCAGGTATGGGGCCGATTTGTTGGAGAAAGCTCCGATGCCTGTGATTGCCACCGAGTCGCCGAAGAGGGGGAACCGTGTGCGGAGGCGTCCGTCGATGTCGATGTCGCCGGCGACCTGTCCGGTGATACCGAAGCGTGCGGTGGCCTCGTAGGTGAGGATGGATCCGCGCTGCTTGGTGAGCTGTCCGCCGACGGTGATGTTGTTTTCGGTGTGGCGCGGGTCGATGCCGGTGATGCCGTCGGGGAAGGGTGTGAGGTCAAGGGCCGTGCGGTCGAGTGAGTCGGCTGTCTGGGCGTATTTGACGATGTCGTAGGTGAGGAAGGCTGCGAGTCCGAACCGGGCATAGCGGTTGAAGCCTTCGAGCATGGAAATGCCGAATGTGTTCGACAGACTCCAGTAGGACGTGCGGTCGGCGGTGCGGTCGGGATAAAGATACGTGTGCGCGAAGAAGTTACTTATCTCGCCCGAGGCATCGTCGCGGAAGATATGGCGGCCGTCGCGATAGTTGAGTGTCCAGATGAATGATGTGACAGGCACATATGTGCGGCCCGTGACAGTGTCGGTGACAGAGTCACGCTGTTCCTCCCAGTACCCGACCTTGTAGCGCTGGTTGAGGTAGAACTGCTGTCCGACCAGGCGCGTGTGGGCGTTGGAAAGCCTGGTGGGGATGTTTTTGGCGTTGACGCTCGTGACGCCGCCCTGGACGAGAGCGGGGTCGGTGATGTAGAGCGGATCGGTGATGCCGCCGTTCTCCTTATTGACAAGGTTATAATGGTGGAAGAATGCCTGCATCTCGTATCGGGGACCGAGATATGAGCCGGACAAGCCCCAGGCGAGGTCTTTGGCGGCCTGATTGGCGTACGATCCCTTGGAGTACAGATAATCGACCATAGCGCCGACCTGCGCGCGAGCGTTGATGTTGCCCGAGAAGGTTGCCTGCAGGCGGTCCTGGCCGTCGTCGCGTCCGCCGCCGGCGTTGTAGCTCAGCAGGGTCATGGGGATGCGGGTGTTGTAGAACCGCTGCCGGCTGTACGATGGGAGCCAGTGGCCGAATGCGTCGTTGAAGAAGAACCGGCTGAGGGCCGGACGGTCGGCGAAGATCATGTTTATACCTGCGCCGCCGAGATTGCCGGTTGTGGCCCATGCGTCGGAAACTTCCGACGGAACGGACCGCCGTGCGTAGTTGTCGGGCAAAGTGTCGATGTCGGCCGGGACACGCAATCCCAGGGGCGGCTCGAGGCGCCAGGCGTAGGACGGTGCGAGCTGAGTCTTGCGCTTTGCGAAGACCGAAGCGAGAGTAGCGGCGCAGAGGAGAATTATGATGACGGTAAGGAGACGTTTCATTCGGCAGGTATAAATATGGTTATCCGCGGTCGAGCACTTCAGAGACGATGCGCCGGAAAAAGGCGCGGAACTCGGGTGCGTTGATGATGCGGTTGAGCCGTTCGAGGGCTGTATCGGCGCACAGGTTTTCGTTGCCGTAGGTCAGGATTTCGGCGGCGAGGAATGCTGCGAAGCGTTCCTGGGGGCCGGACAGGTGGAGAAAGCGGTCGGCCACGCCGATCTGCTCGAGGACGTCGGCCATGAATCCGATGACCTCCTGCGGTCCCGGACGGTATCCGGCGAAGTCGCGGACGGCTTTTTTCAGCACGGTGACGCGCGCCTTGCAGTAGCCCCACTTCTGGCGGCGAAGCTCGCGGCACACGATGTCGATCATGCGGGCATGGAGCTTCTCGACGTCGGGATTGAGGAAGAAGTCGAAGTAGCTTTTGGTCTCCTTCGATGCCTCGTATGCGTCGATTATTATCTGCTCGAGCTGCTCATGCGACATCCGTGCGAGTTCCTTTTTCAGTGCAGTCCTGGACATAGCGGCAAAATTTCTGACAAAGGTAAGAAAAAATCAGTGAACATCGCGCGGCACGGGGTTGTTTTTGATATATAAATACCAAATACAAAGAAAAATGAAAACCGGAATATTCTATGGAAGCAGTACGGGAACCACCGAGCGCGTGGCCCGCGAGATAGCCAAGGCGATGTCGGTGGCCGATGCTGACGTATATAATGTCAGCGAGACAGCGCCCGACCGCCTGGGCGCGTACGACCTGATAGTGATGGGCTCGCCGACATACGGAGCAGGCGAACTGCAGGACGATATGTATGACTTTCTCGACGGAGCGTCGGTGCTTGACCTGACGGGACGTCGCGTGGCTGTCTTCGGCGACGGAGACGAGTCGATGACCGACACATTCTGCAACGCCGTGGGCATCATCTATGACCGCATGAAAGATACGGGCGCCACGATGGCCGGCACGTACAATACGTTCCCGTACGAATTCGACCGGTCGAAGGCCGTGCCCGTGCAGGGCGGTGAGGCCGTGGGACTGCTGATCGACGAGGTCAACCATCCGGATGTCACCGCCGGCCGCATCGCCGGATGGGTAAAGACTCTTGAAAAGTAAATTATCGGAACAGATAAGAAAGACGTCTCCCGCGGCACGGTGGCTGCGGGAGACGCTGTCTTATTCAGGCTGCCGGCTGATTATTTGCCGAAGTAGCGGTTGTAGAGGCCTTCGAAGCCCTTGCCGTGACGGGCCTCGTCCTTTGCCATTTCGTGAACGGTGTCGTGGATGGCATCGAGGTTGAGCTGCTTGGCGCGTGCGGCGATGCGCATCTTGTCGGCGTTGGCGCCGGCTTCGGCGAGCATGCGCTTGTAGAGGTTGGTCTTGGTGTCCCAAACGACGTCGCCGAGGAGTTCGGCGAACTTGGATGCGTGCTCTGCTTCCTCCCATGCGTAGCGTTTGAAGGCTTCAGCGATTTCGGGGTAGCCTTCGCGGTCGGCCTGGCGAGCCATGGCCAGGTACTGGCCGACTTCGCTGCATTCGCCGGCGAAGTGGGCGTTGAGGTCGGCGATCATCTGCTCGTCGCATCCCTTGGCCACGCCGATCTCATGCTCGGTGACGAACTTCACGGCAGCCTCTTCGTCGACTTCCTTGAACTTACTTGCGGGAACGCCGCACTGGGGGCACTTTTCGGGTGCCGAATCACCTTCGTGAACATAGCCACAAACGGTGCAAATGTATTTTTTGCTCATAAAATGATAGTTGAACGGTTTATTAACTGTTTTCCTTTGTTTGCCGTGCAAAGATAGTCCAAAAAATCGGAACGGCGAATCAAAAAAAACAAAATTTATTTATGGCATTTATTTAACAATAACTTTAGAGGCGACTCCACCTGCAACCCTGATGTATATGCCTGGCGCGAGTGGAGCGGTGACATGGATGCCGTCGATGCCGTACCAAAATTCGGACTGACCGTCGCAGTCCGCCTCGACTGTAGGTGCAGACACTAATATGCTCCATTGCCTGTATCCACCAGCGGCTTGAAATATGACATGTGTTTGGTTTAAATCTGCATCCGGTGTGACAAATCTTAGCACCGGTACGGCAAACTCGCTTTCTGCAGTATTGTCGGTGAACGGCGCGAAGAAGAGCGACATATGCTCTTTGTCAGTGGTATAGGCTCCGATGCCTTCGACAACAGTGAAACCAGAATATTCCTCCATGAAACCTGCTTCATTAAGTGTTACATTGGCAACGATGTGATCTGTCTATGTGTCAGGGCATTCTAATTGATCATAATCAAAATGCTTTTCATATGTGGATAGTATTGCACAATCGGCAAATCCCGAGGCGCTCCCCATCAGATAGCTTTGACCCTCGGTCCCGAAGTGATAGATCTGAACCTCTTCGGGTTCTTTAGATATAAAACCAGCCCAGCGACCGGCCTGCATGACTTTCAACAGTGGTGGGTATTCGGCAAGCAGGTCGTAGTCGAACAGAGCATATACATTGTTGTTCTCCTCGCGAATGTATGAAATGCATATCGGGTATTCATCCTCGATTATCATGCCGTGATAGTAGTTGCCGTCGCCGCGCTTTACGACATTAAGCTCGTGCCACATTGTGCCGTTGATTTCCACTTCATCGCCGATCTGAATTCCGAACTCGCTGTGCCAGTCAGAATTTAAGTTACAGGGTGTTCCGTCACTCTTTTCAAGATTATACCACCATGCGCGGTCCTTGACAACCATTTTCGGCTGAGTATTAATTTTATTGTCTCCGGGTTTATATGAGTTTTCAGATAAAAAACCAGTGTCTTCTAAATTCCACGAGATTGTCAAGTCAATTTTTGATGCGAATATAGCTTTTAAATCATTGTCATCATATAGAGTAACAGGGAATACATCAATTCCTATAATTCGATTGATCCCATAAAGAAGATTGTTGGATACTAAAACGGCGCTTTTGCCGAAAGACTGGACTGATTCCGAATTCTTATAGTTAACTTCATAAGGGTCTGATACTGTAGGAATGACAGAAGAGATAGGTGCATGTAATTGTATCTCTTCTAAACCAGATGCCGAATAATTTATTGCTATATTCGAGGCATTCCATGGAACTGAAAAAATGAGATGTTTCACAGGAATGGAAGGAGCTCCAATTTCAGTAGTATTTTGAAGGTTTTGGTAATTAAGTAATGTGGACCGATTGCCATTAATTACAATTGTATCCTGATTGAGTTTTGAAAACTCAAAGGTTTCAGTATGAAAAATCGAGGCATGCGACACAATGATTATCTGAAGCAGGGAAGTGATGAAGAGAATAAAACGTTTCATGGTTAGCTGTTTATTGATTATGCGCGAATTTAGTGATAAAGGACTTTATTTCAAAATATTTTTACATGTTGTTTAACATATTTTTTGGCATTTGTGCGCATTTTTTTATCATGATTTATTTTCGTGTTGAGCGGCATTGATTGAACTGCAGCAATTCGGTGAAATAATATGTTTTTTATCGAAACGCGGGGTAAAAAGGGAGGATGGAACTTTAGTTGGCGGAAAATTGTTATCTTTGCATAAAAATTGGAAAAGATGAAAAAGACAACACGCTGGCTGGCTGTAGTGTTCGCGGTGACGGCAGTTATCGGACTGACGGGCCTGTGGGTGCTCACGCAGCGTTTCGAGAGTGAGGCGGCGGTGCGGATCAACATCCCGAAGGATGCCACCAAGGAGAGTGTGCGCGACTCGCTGGTGTCGTCGCTGGGCGACGGCTACGGGTCGCTTGTTTACAGGCTCTGGAGCGTGGCGTCGGGCGATCCGACGCGTTCGCACGGTTCGTATCTGATAGAGCCGGGGACGTCGGCGCTGAAGGCCGCCAACGATATATCGAAGGCGCATCAGACGCCGGTGCGCATCACTCTGAGCAACATGCGCACGCTCGACGACCTCTACCGCAAGATCGCAGCCAAAATAGAGGCATCGCCGCAGGAGATCAAGGACGCGGCCAACAAGATGCTCAAGGAGAATACTAAATTCGGACGGCCGGAGGAATTTGCCGCCGCGTTCGTGCCCGATACATATGAATTCTACTGGACGGACGAGCCGGAAGATGTGATCACCAAGCTTGTGGACGAACGCGACAAGTTCTGGACTCCGGAACGCCTTGCGAAAGCCGATCGGCTGGGCCTGACGCCTGTGGAAGTCGCTACGGTGGCTTCGATCGTGGAGGAGGAAAGCAACAAGGAGAAGGAGCTGCCTATGATCGCGCGCCTGTATATGAACCGGCTTGACAAGGGCATGAAGCTTCAGGCCGACCCGACGGTGAAGTTTGCCGTGGGGGATTTCTCGCTGCGGCGCATCACGGCCCGGCATCTGCGCACCGATTCGCCTTACAACACGTATAGGAATACGGGGCTTCCGCCCGGCCCGATCCGCATTCCGCGCAAGTCGACTATTGACGCCGTGCTCGACGCACCGGACCACAACTATATATTCATGTGCGCGAAGGAGGATTTCTCGGGTTACCACAATTTTGCGGCCGACTATGCCACCCACCAGCGCAACGCGCGGCGCTATCAGGCGCAGCTCAACCGGCGCGGCATCCGGTGAGCGCTAATTGGCGAATAGGGCGTTGACGCGGGCCGGAGAGGCTCCGAGGCGGATGGCGCGGGCCGCGTCGGCACGGGCGTCGTCGAGACGGTATTCGTCGCGGCGGAGCCAAGCCCGGTAGTAGTAGAGTTCGGGATCGTCGGGATAGCGGGCGAGCCCGTCGGCCAGCACGGTCGAGGCATCGGAAAGCTGCTCAAGGGCGAGGTAGCATCCGGCGAGCGAGGCGAATGTCTCGGGCTGCGGGTCTTCCTCGATGAGCTGCCGCAGATAGGGTACAGCCTCGCGCTCGCGGCCTGTGAGGGAGTAGAGTGTGCCCAGGGCGGTAGCGGTGTCGGCGGAGTAGGGTATCACATTCTTCAGCACGAGAAAATCCTGCTCGGCGATGTCGCTTTTGCCACCGAAGAGGGCCATCATGCCATGGTAGAAGCGAGCTTCGGTTGACAGGGAGTCGGCGGCGATGGCGCGTGAAAATGTGTCGAAAGCTTCGAAATCGCGGCGCATGGCCAGCAGCTGGCGTCCGCGGGCAAGGAGTGTGACGAGCATGTTGGGCGCAAGATCGAGCGAGCGGTCGAAGGCGTCGAGGGCCAGTGAGTCGTTGCCAAGTCGCTGCTGGCAGATGCCCATATTGTACAGGATGAGGGCGTTGGATGGGCTGTCGGGCCGGACGGCCAGGACGTCGGAGAGGCGCAGGACGGCCTCGGCCCAGCGTTCGTGGACTATGGCGCTGTCGGCTTCGCCCATGAGAATGAAATATGGGTCCTCGTCGAAAAGGGTGTCGGCGCAGACTGTGTCGGACGCCGGTGCCATGGCCGGTGTGGCCTGAGTGATTTCCGTGGTGTAGGCCGACACTGTGGCGGCGCAGAGCATGGCGAAAACGGCCGCAAGCATGACTAAAATCTTCTTCATCCTCTCATCTTTTTGAACGCTACAAAGTTAAAGATTTTCACAAAAAGAATGTAGATAAAAAGAATTAAAAAAAGTTGGGGCGAATAAAAATAAAATCGTAAATTTGCGAAGTGAAAGCGATTGTACGACATATAGAATATCTGCTGCAAAGCCATGACTGCGTGATAGTACCGGGTATCGGGGCTATCCTGTGTCACGGTGAACCGGCCGCATACGACGCGCAGGCGGGTATGTGGAAGGCTCCCCGGAGGGTATTGTCGTTCAATCCGGAGCTTTCGCGCACCGACGGGCTGCTGGCCATGTCGGTAGCGCGCCGCGACGGCATTTCGGTGGAAGCCGCGGCTGCCCGCGTGTCATCGGCTACGGCGGCGATGCGGACCGAACTCGACTCGGCCGGACG
>OLSQ01000846.1_pt1 | contig 27984 bp, 27 predicted proteins | sample 1672561 | NCBI WGS metagenome assembly OLSQ01 (sample SAMEA3136699, study PRJEB25190) | human gut metagenome | biome: human gut; feature: human-associated habitat; material: faeces | place: Austria | collected 2013
AGGTCAGGATGGGTTAACCTTTGGTGGAGGCTAGGTGGGGGCTGATGTGATTGGCTGAAATCAAGATGCAAAGTAACTTGTTCCTTCCCTTTGGGAAGGTCAGGATGGGTTAACCTTTGGTGGAGGTTAGGTGGGGGCTGAAGTCATTTAGTGGGGGAGGCTGAGTGGAACTGAAGACCATATTCTGAGTAACTTTATGTTTTCGCAGAACGTGTGTTTTTTATGTTTTCGCAGGATGTGTGTTTATCCTGGTTTTTGTCTAAAAAGCATTGACTAAGGAAAAAGAAAGAGCCCCAACACTTGCAAATCCAACTAAATCCAAAACCAAAATCCAAGAATCATTAACTCAATATCATCAAAAAATGGAACCGTGAAAAGACCAATCCGTGTTTCATTTTTTTTTTGATTTGTGTCCCTACCGCAGACCATGGACACAACGCCACCACGTAATGACAATATCAGTGATAATAACAATCTGTCATAAACCCGAATCGGTCGTTAGGGCTTGCTTGGATTTTGTTCTTTTAGAAGAGTGGATTTTGTTTGGCTTTTAATGAGTAATAGCGAGCTATTGCGAATTAAAAACAGACAAAAGACGCCTTATAAAAAACAAAAGACTGCAAGCAGTAATTAAAAAATACAATAAACGGCCTAATGACCGATTGGGGATAAACACACACCCCATCTAATGCCCGATTCGTGATACACTTTTGGGCACAGACAGGAAATGAAATCTGCCCACTTGGGGCAACGTGCTTGCCCATGTTGGGTAACGTGCTTGCCCCATGTGGGCAACGTGCTTGCCCCAAAAACGACCAAAAGTATCATTTAACCCAAATCGGTCATTAGAGTTGCTTGTATCAGTTAATGACACGCTCGTAAACGAGATTCAAATCACGCCATCAGAACAGACACTTTCCGTTTTATGAGGACTTGCTTTTCGAAAGGTCATGTCCGATTGCTGGGGTATTGCCTCTATGGAGTTTTACCGTACTACATTATTCAGCAATGCAATTCCAGACAAATTGCCAAGAGGAACAGAATTTTTATCCTACCTATTTGCCAGTTTTGTAATTTTGTATTATTTTTGCAAATAGCATACATCTTGTGACCACACGAAGAAGTATGACAACTAAGTAACGAATTTGATATTCGCATATAGATGACCACTACAAAAACGACCTTATCAGATGCGCTCTCTGTTGCAGGGGACGACGGCGAAGCCATACCGGAAACCGTCGAATCCCCCACCGGTTCACCCGTCGCTGACAACGACGGGATGTCCTGGTATGTGGCTTGTGTAAGGGTAAATTACGAGAAGAAATTCATGCTCGCCATAGAGCAGGACTTCCAAGGTCGCGGTCTTCCTATAGAAGCCTGGGTGCCCACTGAGAGGCGCGTAGTGGTCAACAGCCGTGGCAAGCGCTGCATACGCGAGTTCGTGGTCCTCTCCACCTTCGTCTTCGTTAGGGTGGAGGCTTGCCACCTCAACGACATCCGTTTCCGTCCCGACGTATACAAGATGCTGACGATGCCCGGCAAGAAGACTCCCCACATCATCCCCGATGCCGAGTTCAACAATTTCCGCCGCATCATAGACACCGGCAACGCCACCTTCATCAACCGTCCTCTCAGAAAGGGTGACAAGGTGCGCATCACCGACGGTGCCCTTGCCGGCTGCATGGCGTTCGTCCAGCGCATCCAGGGCAAGAAAGTCATCATCGGCAACGAGCTCCTCTACATCGGCGGCGCCACCATAGAAGTAGACCGCGAGTCCCTGGAGTTTGTGAGGGAGGGCAGGAGTTGCTGAAATGATATCCTTGAGCCATTTTATGGTTCGTTTGACTGCGAGGCAATAGAATAAAGTGGCGTGGACAGTGTGGAAGAAAAGGATTTAAAACTAGATATTGAAGAATAGATTATAATGAGTTCCAGTCGAACTTCAAAAGTAGCAAAAAACACGGTGATGCTATATATACGAATGGCATTCACTATGCTTGTTTCTCTTTACACCAGCCGGGTCGTACTAAACACTTTAGGAGTAGTAGATTATGGCATAAACAATGTTGTTGGAGGTACTGTTACTTTTTTGACATTTCTTGTTTTTTCAATGAATACTGCCACACAAAGATTTCTGAATGTGGCAATGGGAAAGAATGATGAAGAAGAAGTAAGACATGTTTTCAGTATTAGCGTAACAATCCATTTTGTCATTTTAGTTCTTGTTTTAATAATCGGAGAAATAGTTGGCTTATGGTTGTTATATAACAAGTTGGTTATACCAGCCGACCGTATGACCGCTGCATTCTGGTTGTTTCAGTTCACGATGGTGTCTACCTGTACTACCATCATGAGCATTCCTTATAATGCAGAAGTCATTGCTCACGAAAAGATGGGTATTTATGCATGGTTGTCAATGCTTGATGTCGTATTGAAGCTTGTTGTTGTTTATCTTCTTGTTTTATCTCCGGCAGATAAACTTATAACATTTGGCTTCTTGACCATGTGTACATTTATTTTAAATAGAACTCTCTATACTATTTATTGTAAACGTAATTTTAAGGAGTGTAGGTATTCCATCCATTTCCCACGCAAGTTATTTAAAGAAATGGTTGTGTTCGCGTCTTGGGATTTGTTCGGTGTTTTTGCCTGGGCATGTGCCACACAAGGAGCAACAATATTGCTGAATATGTTCTTTGGTCCAACTGTTAATGCAGCACGTGGAATTGCAGGTACAGTTCTTGGAGCAGTCAAAGGCTTTTCTGGTAATTTCACTACAGCATTGAATCCTGCCATTACGAAAGCCTATGCAGCAAAGGATTTTAACTATATGAACAAATTGATGTATAGCGGATCAAAACTTGTGTTTATCCTTCTATTCACAATTATGCTGCCATTGTTCATAAAGTGTCACTATGTATTGGAGTTATGGCTGAAGATTGTTCCGGAATATAGTGTTTCGTTTATAAGGATACTATTGGTTCAGACCCTGATAGTTACAATGTGGACTCCGGTTTTTATATCTGGTATAGCAACAGGAAAACTAAAAACTTTTGGCTTTATAACAAGCTCCTTGAATATATTGCAAATCGTTGTTTGTTATATTATTTTGAAATTGGGAGCGCAACCAGTAGAAACTATACTCTCTTTGGCTCTTTGGGAAATAATCGCATACAGCATACAATTTTTCACACTGAAAAAACTTATTGAATTCCATTTTTGTCAATATGCTTTAAAGGTATTGTTTAGGGCTTTCATTGTTGTCATAGTTGTTGGTATTCCTGCAGTATATTTCTGCAATTATCTCTCTGACACCTTTTTGCATTTGATGTATACTTGTCTGGTTGCTTGTTCATTGTCATTGTTATTCTCCTTTTTCATATTGTTGGATAAAAGTGAGAAGTCTTTTGTCATGGCCAAGATTTTGAAAAAACATAGTTATGAAGGTAATAAAGAAAATTAAAGAATCTGTTTACTGGTTCCTTAGAAAACACTATGTTGATTGGGCCCAGTATCATGCTCCTCAACGATTGGCAGATATCTTGTATCATGATGTTTTCCATAAGTGGATTAATTGGAAAAATCCACAAACATTAAATGAAAAAATCAACTGGTTGGCGTTCAACACGGACACAAGTTTGTGGTCTTTATGTACAGACAAGTATGCTGTCCGTGATTACGTAAAAAGTAAGGGACTAGCTCACATACTTATACCTATTTATGGGAAATGGGACAAAGCTGAAGATATTGATTTCGACTCACTTCCCGACAAGTATGTTTTGAAACCCAATAATGGAAATAGTGATCTTATTGTTGTTGATGGCAAGCACAAATTTGATAAGCAGGAAGCGATTAACAAGCTGAATCATTCTGGAGCAGGTAAGTTTATCGGTTCCGCCCAGCCTCATTATTTGGCTATTAAACCTTGTTTTATTGCTGAGAAGTTACTCGAAACAACCAATCCTTTGGGTTTGGTTGATTATAAATTCAAAGTTTTCAACGGTAAACCCTATTGCATTGGTACATGGGCAAATAGAATACCGATGACAAATACAGGTGACTTTGGTATCTACGATTTGGATTGGAATCCATTGACAGATTGGATTAGCAATAAGGCGATGAACCATGTTCATATTCCTAAGCCAGAATGCTTAGACAAAATGTTGGAATATGCAGCTATCTTGGGTGAAGATTTTGAACAAGTGAGAGTTGACTTTTATGAAATTGACGGAAAGGTGTATTTTGGAGAATTAACCTTCACATCTGCAGCAGGAAGAGACAATGATTACACAGATGAAGCTCTCCTGAAAATGGGTCAACAAATAAAATTGGATTTCTCAAAGAAAATAAAACGTCATTGGGACCTCACTCCATATAAAAATCTCGTTAAATAAATGAAAACTCCGATTTTATACGTTCTTACGAGCTCCGAAAACGACTTGTATTTGGAGGAGTTGTGGGTGTCTTTATTTTCTCTGCACTATTTCAACAAGGAAGTAACAGTAAAGGTGCTTTCTGATGAATCGACAGCAAAAAGAATCAAGGCAAGACCTGAGCTCTGTGCCATGATTGATGACTTATACCCTGTAGATGTTCCTCAAGATTATCCTTCAAAGGAGCGGTCTCGTTTTATAAAGACAAACATAAGGAATCTGGTTGAGGGTGATTTCTTGTTCATTGATACCGACACAGTAATTTGCGCTCCCTTAGATGAAGTGGACAATCTTACGGTGAAGAATATTGGAATGGTGCCTGAGTTGCACGGACCATTTAAGGAGCATCTTACTTATAATTACACTGTTGCCGACACCAACAGAATTTTCGATACAGATACCAGTGACAGCCCATATTGGTTTAATTCTGGTTGTATGCTGGTTAGAGATAATACGTTTACGCATGAATTCTTCCGCAAATGGCAAGAGAATTGGAAATATTCTGCTTTTAAGAAAAACAACAGTTCCGACCAACGTGCTCTGTTAAAAACCGATCATGACTATGGCTATGTTATAGAATGTATTCCTGATGTTTATAATGCTCAGATAGCCATGAGTATCAAATGGTTCTACGAAGCTAAGATTGTACATTTCTGGCATTTCAGAAAGTTCTTCACTCCTAATATGGACTTCTCTCCATTCTTCAGTCACCAGATATATAGAGATTTAAAGAAGAAAGGAACAATTGATGAAGATATTGCATATATGATATTGCATTGTAAAAATCAATTTCGTAACGACTCTATGATTTGTGGTGAAAAGGAAATTGGTTTAGTTATGCATCCAATTAATACGGTATTGTGGACACAATATAAAAAAGGTGGATTTGTACATTGGATCATTAACAAATTGATTAAATACGTAAGTTTATATAATAGATGTGCAAATAAAATAAAGAGAAAATGACATACGCACCAATAGCACTCTTCACTTATAACCGCGCCGATCATACACGGAAGGCGGTGGAGTCTTTGCTTCAGAATGCAGAAGCAAAGGATTCAGACCTCTTTATATTTTCCGACGGACCGAAGAACGAGAAAGCGGTACGGGGGGTGGCTGACAATCGTGAGTATATACATACAGTCACGGGCTTCAAGACTGTCACCATCGTTGAGCGTGAAAAAAACTGGGGATTGGCAAACAGCTTGATTGCCGGCATCACAGATGTCATCAATAAATATGGCAGGGGTATCGTCGTTGAAGACGACTTGATTTTGTCTCCATATTTCTTGAAATTCATGAACGATGGATTGGAGAAGTATAAGGATGATGACAGAGTAGGGACTATAAACGCTTTTGTTCCTCCTATCGACGAAAGTCTTCCTAATACCTATTTCTTATATTTCATGCATCCTTGGGGATGGGCAACTTGGAAAAGAAGTTGGGAATTATTGAATCTTGACACAAAGTATCTTCTCCGCAAGATGAGGTTTAAAACGAATAAGTTTAACCTTGGAGGAAATTGTGGAAGTTATGGCAATCTTTATTGTCAAAAGGTTGGTTTGGTTGATTCATGGTATATACGTTTTTATGCTTCACTCTTTTTGAATAAAAAACTTCATCTTTTTCCCAAACAGGCAATGACTATCAATGGAGGTTTAGATGGGTCTGGTACTCATTGTGGTTCAGGGTGGGCGGAAATGTATAATTTTGAATCCTCTCATACTCCTATTGTACTACAAGATATTCCAGTGGAGGAATCCAAAGATGCTTATGAGAAGTTCAAGCGTTTCTATGATAACTCTTGCGATTCAACATCGCTTGTAAGTAAATTTGAACGGTTGAAGTCTTTTTTGAGGCGATTGCTTTATATCGACTGTATCTAGAAATATGTTTTACTTTTTAAAAGATGAATCCTAAAATATTAGCATTATATCTTCCTCAGTTCCATCCATTCCCTGAGAATGACGAGTGGTGGGGCAAAGGATTTACAGAGTGGACGAACGTGGGAAAGGCTAAGCCCTTATTTCGTGGGCATGATGAACCTCGTGTCCCTACAGAATTAGGCTATTATGATCTACGTTTACCTATAATTCGTGAACAGCAGGCGCAGATGGCTCGTGAAGCAGGCGTAACTGCTTTTTGCTATTGGCATTATTGGTTTGGCAATGGCAGAAGATTGTTGGCAGATGTGTTCCATGAAGTATTGGAATCAGGCAAACCTGACTTTCCTTTTTGCTTAGCTTGGGCAAACCATACATGGAGAGCTGTCGGTTGTACTGCAGGTTGCGATTCAAAAGCAATATTGATGCAGCAGACTTATCCAGGCATTGAGGACGCTAAGGCGCATTTTGAATTGCTCTTGAAGGCTTTCCGTGACGAGCGATATGTCAAGGTAGACGGAAAACCTTATCTCTTTATATTCGATCCGGTAAACCTTCCACAACAATATGTAGATTGTTTTAAGAAGATGAGCGTGGAGGCTGGTTTCCCAGGAATATACCTTGTTGCGAATGTGAATGATAATAGCTTAAAGAAGGAAGTGATGCTTGCAAAGGGCTATGACGCCATTTGCTATTGTGACATATTAGGACATGCTAAACAAAAGAGGAATACGTTAAGGCATAAACTATTTAAGCATCTGCAAGGAATATTGCTGAGACGTCCTACCTACGTTTATGATTACAGCAAGCATTATAAAGAGTTGATAGGTGAAATTGACAAGGATGAAACTGTGATTCCTCAGATTGTTCCTCAATGGGATCACTCACCTCGTGGAGGTCGGAAAACAAATATGTATGTTCATTCTACTCCAGAATATTTTGCCATGCATTTACGTATGGCGATGGAGGCAATCAAAAATAAAAAGCCAGAGCATCAGATTCTTATGTTGAAGTCGTGGAATGAGTGGGCTGAAGGCAATTATATGGAACCTGACATGACACATGGTAGAGGATATATTGAGGCTATGCGACAAGTCTTAGATGAATACAATGACGAATGAAAAATCGTATCGAATATCTTGATGGACTTGCTGGTCTCCTGATTTGCTATATGATGTTGAATCATATTGTATTGAGGGCAAATATTGGTATCTCTGTGGATAATGTTTGGTTGGAACCACTACAATTCTTTATGTTTTGGTTCTTTTATAAGTCTGGCATGTTTTATAAGCCAAAGACAACCAAGCAATTGATGGTTTCGGGGGGGCATAAATTACTTGTTCCGTGGTTAGTATTTGGAGCAGTAGGACATCTTGTCAATTGCGTTAACTTGATGACAGATGGAGATTACAGTTGGAAACATTTCCTTTTAACTCCTTTCAAAGAACTTCTGCTTACGGGTGGACTTGAAGGTAATCGTCCTTTGTGGTTCCTCTTTACCTTGTTTTGGACTCAGTTGATAGTTAATTATCTTTTTCTGAAAAAGGTATCTGCATATTGTACGGTGCTTGGAGGATTGCTTTGGGGGTTAATAATGTTCATGTTAGGATATAATACTCCTACTTACATTGTTAATATTCCTTTGGCTATGGCAGTTTATTCGTTAGGCTATTTGTGGAAGGATAGTCAATTCACCAAACTATATGTAGGTCTTGCATTTATAGCATATTTTTCTGTTATGATAGTTTGTCCTTCGCATCTGATCTTTGCTGCAAATGTTTTGAATCCCAAAGGTTTGTATGTCTTGTCACTTGTCTTTTCGATAGCGGGATGTATTCTTTTCAATAATATTTTTAAGTATATACCCCATTTTCCTGTTTTGCAATATATAGGTAGGCATTCTATGGTGTATTACATCTCTCATTGGATGATGCTAACACTATGCTTGATAATATTTGGAAAACTTTGGCACTCAAACTTTTGGCTTGTTGTTGCCATGGGGGTATTATGCCTGTTTTTTCCTCCAATGTTCGAGCAAATATTGAAAGTGTTCCATTGGGAAAGAATCTTGGGTAAACAATAAATAGTTTTTATGGAAAATCGTATAAATTATATTGATAGAATGAAGGGCTTTACGATACTTATTGTTGTTCTGGCTCACGTATACCTGGTGACTTTTGACATGGGTGATAGTATTGTCTTTCGTTTTTGTGCCTCTTTCGAGATGCCTTTATTTATGTTTGTTTCAGGATTCGTTGCTTATCTTCCAAGCAAAGTTGGGGGTGCAATAAATAAAAAGTTGTCAAGAAGGTTTATTTCTTATATTTGTCCAGCTTTCGTTGTGACGTATGTTTTGGCTTTGTATAGCTTTCTGATTCTCGGAAATAGGGAAATAGATATTGAGAAAACATTAATCGGAGGACTTTGGTATTTAAAGGCTCTTGCTATATTTGTTTGCATTCAAGTTGTATTAGTGAAATGTAAAAATGTTATGATTGAATGGATTATTATAGCAATAGCAGAAAGTTTGTTTCTTGTAGGTTGGAAGTTAAGCCCATTGTTTCATGAATTGTTTTGCTTGGAACATTGTTTCTTTTTTTATCCTTTCTTTATGATGGGATATTATTTTAGGCAATATAGCCTCATGGAGGTCGTTAAATCAAAGAATTGGTTGTTTACAATATCTTTCGTAGGTTTTATCTGCCTGTTGAATGCTAACATCGAAATACATGCCTTGCGATTCCTTTCGGAAAGAATTGTCAGACCTACATTCGCTATCCTTGCTATTTCTTATCTGTTTGTCATCCACGAAGACAAAAACACTCATATCGAGATTTGGTTGAACAGAATCGGGAAAAGGACGCTTGATATTTATATGTATCATTTTTTCTTTTTGTCAGGCATATTTGCAATATTTGACTTACGGAGACTTAAAAGTAGTGAAATGATTAATTCTAATCCCATAATTTATTTCATAATTGCCTTGGCTGTGACCCTTTTCCTGACTTATGTTTCTATTGCTTTAGGAAATTTGGTTAGAAAAAGTGATTTCTTGGATAAAATCGTATATGGAAAGTTTTTTAAGGCTTTGGTTTAAGATATAGGCAATACAGATGTCTGTAAAATGTAATTAAATGCATACGAAATCTTTTTTTGTCGTTCTCCGTGTATGGGAGCATGCTCAAAAAATAGAGGGCTATGATCCTTCTATTTGGAGAAAAGACTTTGCTGGAGCATGGATTAGAAGGGATAGTTATAATAGCCAATCAAAATATGGTTGGACAATTGAGAAGATGGTGCCGATTGAATATGGCGGAAAGTCTCAGGTAGATAATTTGGAGGCTGTTCACTGGGAAAACGCATTGTCAAAGGGAAAAGACTATCCTGTGTTTGTTACCGTTCTGACATCGGATGGAAACAATAATATTGAAAAGAAAAGGCAATGGCGAATCTCACAGAAATAGATGACAAGGTAAAAACAGAAGAAGGGAAACTTGACCATGACTTTAAAAAACAAGCATCCTTCTGTGTTTTCATATTTGCCATTATCCTAATAGTGTTATGTATTGCTTATTGCTGGAATTATCCAAAATTCATATGGAAAGATGAATGGAACTTAGATGCAGAGCGTTTTGGTCAATTTGGAGATTTCTTTGGTGGAGTATTCGGCTCAGTTATTACTCTGGCAAGTTTCTTTTTCCTGTACAAAGCATTCAAAGAACAACATTTGGCAAATGTAGAAACGCAAGAAACGAACAAAAAAATAATACAGCAGAATGAGTTATTAAAAAAACAAGATGAACAACATCTGTATTGGGAACGTTTAAGTCAGTTTGACACACATTTTAATACTCTATTGTCACTTTATGAAGAAAGTTTGAATGGCTATCAAAATGATGATAAGCAATGTGGAAGAAAAGTGTTGAATCAAAAAGTTGCATCTTATATAACAAGTACTACCTTTGAAAATTCTGATGGCTACACCAAAAGAGTCCAGGCTGCTTCCAGTAAGTTCAACGGATTTATGATAAAACATCGTACATTGATAAATGCACACATGCGCCTTTTTTATCAACTGTTAGTTTTGCTTGATACGCCATATTTAGAAGACAGCAGCAAAGTTATATATCTAAAAATTGTGAGGAGTCAATTAACTGATGAAGAATTGATATTGATAAGATACAATTGTTTGACCAAGCGTGGGCAAAAGATGCAGATGCCTGTCTTTCGCTATAATATATTGAAGCATCTTCCGCTTCTTGATTTGTTTGAGTTCAAAAAATATAAGCAATGTCTAACCCATCAACAAGCTAACCTGTTGAGCGACGAATTGATTTCTTGGAAAAAGGAAATTTGCTTCCTTTTTAGCCCAAAGGCTTATGAAGAAGAATCTTTCAAATTTGAAATAAGATTTGCCAAAAGATATACTGTGTCCATAAAAGCTACTGTTGATAAGAAGAACTATGAGTTTTCATTGAAGAAAGCACCTCGTATCGCAGGAAGAAATTACGATCCTATGATTCCTGTATTGGATAAGTTCTCTGATGAAGACTTGGAGAATCTGTTGGTTGATTTTCATACTGAGGTTTTTAGACATACACATTTCAGAATGTTTAATAGGCAAAAAAAACTCATAGGTATAAACCATAGCCGCTTGAATGAGGGAAAAAACACTATTTTTTCGATCAAAGTTTCTTATGAAAATCCAATTATCGTGTCGTATTCTCAAATTCAAGAACCTGGCAACTAATAAAATGGAACAAAATATTCTTTCTAAAAAAATATTGAAGACAGTTGCGCCTTACTATCACCCAGGATTTCTTAATTTTAAATACGCTCCATTTGAAGCATGGAAACGTAATGGAGGGAAGGAAGCAAGGAGTCATTATCCTTGGCGCTTCCTGCATTGGTTGGCTTTTCGCTGGGAATTGCCGACATTGTGGAAGAGCAGAAAGGAGGCGAGGCTGAGGTTCATGGAACCGGTTTCGCTCCACTTCGATGCGTTTCCGGATTATGCCATGTATGAGGTGGTGCCGATGTTTTGGGATTGTTGGCCCGGTTATTTCGAGAATACTTGTCTGTGGCTGAGAAAACATAATGTGAAGACTGCCGTATTCACATCACGGCAGACTGCGGAGCGGATGCAAGAGCGGTTCTCTGGAGAGAATAAGAAATGGCAGAAAATGAATGTCATTTGGTGTCCGGAAGCGGTTGATGGGGAATTATATCAGAAAGGCAAGGAGTTGAAGGATAGAGGTATTGACTTGCTGGAGTTCGGACGGTCGAACGATAAGGTGGTTAGTTCGACGAAACTGGCTGGCATAGAGATAAACGGGAACCGGATACTGCATATTTGTACAAAACAGAATGGCAAATTTGTCTATACCAACGAACAGTTGTATGAGGCAATGGGTGATGCTAAAGTTACCATTACTCTGCCACGAAGTATGACGCAGCCCGAAGTGGCTGGTGATATAGAAACTCTTACGCAACGCTATTGGGAGTGTATGTTTTCACGGATGGTGATGGTGGGCCATGCGCCGCAAGAACTTGTCGACTTCATCGGGTATAACCCAGTGGTAGAACTGCGAGACGACATCTCGGCAGAAGACCTGATTGCCGATGTACTGGAAAACATCGCCGATTACCAACCGCTTGTAGACCGTAACAGAGTAACGGCGGAGAGACTTGGAAGTTGGAAGGTGAGAATGAAGTGGCTGATGGAAGAGTTGAACAAACGCTATATGTAATATTAACCCCAGTTCGGGATAAGGAATAGTTTATAAAAAAGTTGGTAGTCTCACAAATATTTTGTACCTTTATAGGTGAAAATCAATTAGTTACAAAAACATTTGATATGACTACCGATTACAAAGTTACAGAATTATTTTGTATTATAGACGAGTTTTGCAAACATTTTGATGCAGAAAATGCAGGAAATCTACTTGAAGACAATAGCGGAGTCAAGCGTAGACGTCGCCAAGCGTCGTTGTCCGACAGTGAAATCATGACCATTTTGTTGCATTTCCCATATTGTATAAGACACTCGGTTATCCCGAACTGGGGTTATTAGTTTCGTGATAAAATCTACCATATCTTCCAGCAAGCGCAAAACGAGTTGTGTTACAACGAGATAGGGGCTGGTAGATAACTGACAGAAGACCGTTATCTACCAGCCTATCTGCCAGCCACAGACACATATCTTCCAGTTGCTGGCATGCAACTATCAGCAGATATACAGTGCGCATATTGTTACAGCTATGGGAGACTGTTGTTACCGCGGTGCAAAAATGCTGTTACAGCATCGGGGGAATGGTGTTTTCTCGCTGCGGTAATGGCTTGAAGATAGACTGGAGGATTCGGGCTTTTTCTTAAAATCTACCAGCCTTTATGTGGCTGAAATACAGAAGGTAGCAGGAATACTGGAAGATATGGGAGATTTTTTGCGTAACAGATTTGTTTTAAAGAATAAAATAAAAAGAATGAAAATAGCACATATATTATGGTCGATGGGCACGGGCGGTACGGAAAACATGGTGGTGGACATAGCCAGTGTTCAGGCTGAGAATAATGACGTTTGTATATTTGTAATTAACGATTGGGTAGAGGAATACATGTTGAGGAAACTCAGTCCAAAGTGCAAAGTGGAGTTGCTAAGGCGCAAGCCTGGAAGCAAGAACCCACTGCCTTTGCTGAAGTTGAATTGGAAGCTATGGAAATTTCATCCCGACTTAATTCATTTACATTCGTCGCGCAGCATCAACTGCATCAAAGTTTGTAGCAAGACCACCAAAGTAAGAACGATTCATGGCTTAGGAAACGATCCGGAAGACTATCGCTCCTGCACGAAATTGATATCAATATCACAGGCGGTAGCCGATTTTACAAAGTCGCAGGGATATGATAGTCTTGTCATTCCTAACGGCATTAGAGTGAATGCCATTAATCACGAACCGACCCCAAAATACAACGAAAAAAAACTTCAATTCATACAAGTAAGCAGGTTGCAAATTGAAACCAAAGCGCAAGACGTGCTAATAAAAGCCATTGCAAAGGTGAAAGCAGATGGTTTTGATAATTTCACGATGCACTTGGTAGGTGATGGAGCCGACTATACTATACTGAAGAAATTGTGTGACGATTTGAATGTTAATGACTGCGTGAAGTTTGAAGGTCGTTGGGATCAACAAAAAATATACGCTTCGCTTTCATGCTATGATTTGTTCATACAGTCGAGTCGTAACGAAGGTTTCGGACTTACAATTGCTGAAGCGATGGCTGCAAAGGTGCCGGTTTTGGTTAGCAACATTCCTGGCCCGATGGAGGTGATTGATGGTGGCAGATTAGGCTTGTCGTTTGAGAATGAAAACGTATCTGATTGTGCAGAAAAAATAGAGCGATTCATTTTGAATGGTAGAAACGACGAGCAGGTTGAGGCTGCTTATAAATATGTAAAAAATAATTATGATGTTTCTGTCACGGCACAGAAATATTTGGAAGTATATAAATCAGTTTTAAAAATATGAAAGTTTTTTTTGTTTCACTTTTGAGCTTACTTTCATTTTCAAGTATTATGCAAGCTAACGATAGTACCAAGGTGCAGTCTCCGTTTACGGCCTCTTTGGAACTGTCAGTAAAGTACATGTGGCGAGGCATTGAATATGGCACAGCACCAACATTGTTTCCGATGATTGGTTATGGCTATAAGGGCTTCAATGCATTTGCTATGGGCGCATATGCCGTAAACGGCAGTCATCAGGAAGTGGATTTAGGTGTTTCGTACACAGCGAGCGAGTTCACAATCGGTGTGTCTGATTATTATTATCCTTCTGCAGTAGGTGAGAAAGACGGTTACTTCAAATTCAGCAATCGCAACACAGGCCATTGGGTTGAAGCATACGCTTCATGGAACGGAAGCAGGGTTCCTTTGTGGGTGACGGTTTCAACCTATGTTTTCGGTGCAGATAAAAACGAAGATGGTAAACAGATGTACTCAGCGTATGCCGAGGTTGGCTACACCCACTCGTTCAACGACAACAATAGTATGTCACTTTGTGTAGGTGCAAACCTGAATAAAAGTTTCTACACCGAATATCAAAGCGGATTCAATGTGGTGAACATTAATGCCAAGTATAGCACGGCATTCAAGTTTGGGAAGTTTCATCTGCCGGTAAGTGCCGGCTACATACTGAATCCATATAAGAACAAATCATTTTTCACTATGTCACTTTATTTCGGAATATGATGAAAACAGCAGTTATCCTGTCTGCAAGAAAAGACAAAGGAACAGATATTCCCTATCCGTTGAAACCATATTGTGAGAATATCTGCCTGATGGATAGGATTATAGAAGCATTGACTGCGCTTGATTATTCCAACATATATCTTGTGGTTGGAGATAAAGCGGAATTGTATCATAAATATGCTTCAGAATGCGTTCATCTTGTATTGAATGCAGATTATAAATTCACTTCTTCAATGGGTTCGTTGGCTGTAGCCGCACCTTTCATTGATGATGATTTCCTGTTGGTCGAGGGGGATACCTTCTATGAATATAAAGTCTTGAAGGCTCTGACAGAAACGGCCAACGATAATTGTTTTGCCATTACAGAGGAGTCAGGAAGTGGCGATGAAGCATTTGTTGAGACACGAAAAGGATATGTTGCCAAAATAAGCAAAGACCGTCATCAAATATGCAACTTTGAGGGAGAGATGCTGGGCATCGTGAAGATTTCAAAGCCGACATTTGACAGGATGATGCAGAAATGGAACCATAGCAATAATCCATATTTGAATTATGAGTATCTACTGTTGGATTCTACGGATGTGTTGGATCGGCCATACATACGTTTTACTAACCTTATATGGGGAGATGTGGATTGTGAGGATGATTTCAACAAGCTCTGCAACTATATATATCCTAAACTCAGGCGCAAGGAAGACCCGTTTGATTATGATAATCTGATATCATATCTGAATGCTATATTCCCCAATGAACATATAGAAAAAGAAGTCAGCATAATGCAGATTGGCGGAATGTCGAACAAGAACTTCAAGGTGACCAAAGGGAAACTGGAATATGTGTTGCGTGTGCCGGGAAATGGTTCGGAGGGAATGGTCGTACGTAGCAACGAGGAGCAGAACTCCATGCAGGCTTGCAAGATGGGCATAAATCCGCCTATCAGATATTTCAATGCAAAGACCGGTATCAAGCTTGCGGATTTCGTTAAGAATGCAGAGACCTTGAATGGAGCGACTATCCAACGGCCTTCATCCATGAAGAAAATCGTCAAAATATTCCAGACATTACACCATTCGCATGTGCGTTTTGGAAATGAGTTTAATGTTTTCAACGAAATACGTAATTATGAGAGGCTTTTAGAGGAGTGTAACGGCACAATGTATGAAGGTTATGAAGACCATAGAGAAAAGGTGCTGAGACTCGAAGATTATCTCAATAAGTTGGGAGTCTCCATCAAACCGTGTCATAATGATCTGGTTGCGGAGAATTTTCTGAAGGCCGAAGACGGAACCATATACCTCATCGACTGGGAGTATTCCGGTATGAATGATCCGATGTGGGATATTGCTGCATTATTCTTGGAAAACAACTTTTCGGAGGAGAATCAGGATTATTTCCTCAGTCATTATTTCAATGGCAATGAACCCGAAAACGCAAGAAAGAAAATCTTTGTTTATCAGATATTGATGGACTGGTTGTGGTCTTTATGGACTGTCATAAAGGAGGCACAAGGTGACGACTTTGGAACGTATGGCGTGGATAGATATACACGGGCAATTGAAAACTTGAAAAAAATAGAATTATAATGAAAGCAAACACGTCTGCGCTAATGCGCAAAGGTTATACAACGGGAATCCTGTCTGGAATGACATGGGGACTGGACACTGTGCTGATAGGTGTTGCTATGGCAATGGCTCCTTTTGTGGAGAATCCTGTGCTTGTTATCGGTGGTACGTTTATTTGCAGTATGCTGCATGATGCTTTTGCTGCATTATGGATGGTTATAATAATGGGCTTCAAGGGACGCTTGAAAGAATTGTGGCCGGCATTCAAGTCTAAGGATGGCTTGTATTGCGCCTTAGGCGCTTTGTTCGGCGGTCCGCTTGCCATGACTTTTTATATGCTTGCCATTGCCAAAGGTGGTGCGGCATTGACTGCTACGGTAACGGCTTGTTATCCCCTGTTAGGTTCGGCGATGGCTATGGTGATATTGAAGGAAAAGGTGCGCCTTAGAGGTTGGCTTGGTCTGTTGGTCTGCATTCTGGGTATTATCTACATTGGTTATACACCGGCAGATGAGACTGATGTGAATGTCATAGGAGGTATTATGCTGGCAGCCATCGCTGCTATAGGCTGGGCTACAGAAGGTGTGGTTTGTGGATATGGCATGAAGACGGGGAACGTGGATCCACAGATGGCTTTGCTTATACGAGAACTGACCTCGGGCATCGCTTATGTCTTGATAGTAGCTCCGGTTATGGTAGGAGGGTATGATAATTTGGTAGCTGGCACGATGGCTGTGTTTGCAGATACTGCTTGTTGGCTGACTTTGTTTTTTACAGCCTTGATAGGTATGGTTTCATTCTTCTGCTGGTATACGGCTATCGATCTTATAGGTGCGGCAAAGGCTCTTTGTTTGAATGTCACTTATTCGTTTTGGGCTGTGGTGTTCACATTCGTTATAGTAGGCGGTAGTTTGTCGTTGAACATTATCATCGGTTCAATATTGGTAGTGACAGGTGTGGCTGTTGCAACATTGGTTTCACGAAGGAAAAACAATTAGATATGAATGCTATAATATTGGCGGCAGGTATGGGTACTCGTTTGCGACCTTTTACCGATGACCGTCCTAAATGCTTGGTTGCAGTCAATGGCGTTCCAATGGTAGAGCGCCAGATTCAGTTCTTGAAGGAGAAAGGTATTGATGACATAACCTTGATTTCCGGCTATAAAGCGGAAGCGTTGGAATATTTGAAAGACAAATATGGTGTGGATATTATTTTCAATGACAGATATAACACCTGCAACAATATCAATTCGCTTTATATCGTAAGAGATCGTTTCCATGATACTTACATCCTGGAGGGAGATGTGTTTATGGAAAAGAATGTATTGCTGGGAGAAATCGGACAATCAACTTATTTCGCCCGAAAAAAAGCGTATGATAATGAATGGGGCTTGGAAGTGGACGAGAACAATCATCTTGTGAATATCAATATTGGTGACGGTTCTGGTTATTTGATGAGTGGCATCTCTTTCTGGAGTGCCAATGACTGTAAGAAAATCATCAGTCATATGGAAAAAGTATATGCTTCAGATGATTATACAAACCTCTATTGGGACAATATGGTGTTGGACATATATCCGGATTTGGATATCCATGTGTGTGGTATTGACGGGATATATGAAATAGACACGCCTGAGGAGTTGAAAGAAGTTGAACAATTCTTGAATAAGAATAAATGAAAGAAATTAAAATAGAAGAACTGCGAACAATCCAAATGGATATTTTGCAGAATGTACATGATTTCTGTATCAAGCATGACATAAAATACACACTGGCATACGGCACATTGTTGGGCGCAGTGCGTCATGGCGGGTACATACCATGGGATGACGATATTGATATCGCAATGCTACGTCCGGAATATGAAAGGTTTATGCGTGAGTATAAGGATGATGTGTACAGATTTACAGAATGTCGGTTGGACAAAGATGTCCATATTGGCTTTGGCAAGGTGGAGGACACAAGAACCCTTGTCATAGAAGGAGGGAATACGAAAAATCTTGGTGTCAGCATAGATGTTTTTCCTATTGATGACTTGTGTGACACTTATGAGGATAGTGTTAAATATGTCAAGAGCTATAAATGGAATTGGTTGATAAGAAAAGCAAAAAGTAGAGAATTGTCAATCGTAAAAACATGGTGGAAGAAAATTCCTGTTTGCTTTCTTAAGCTCATATCTTTACCATTTTCTCTTCATGAATTAACGTTGAAAGATATTAATAGAAGCATTCTTCATAGAGTACCGGGCTCGAAGTATGTTGGGCTGATTTGCGATGTGGCTGTTGATGCAGTCATGGAGCGTTCTATTTGGTCTGAATATCAGTATTTGTCTTTTGAGGGTAAAAAGTTTATGGCAGTAAAGAATGCTGATGGGTATTTGAAATGCGAATATGGTAACTATATGGATTTACCTCCCAAAGAGCAGCAGATTCCTAAGCATGACTTCTTTTTAATATATTGGAAATAATTTTTGTATATGAAAGGTATCGCACGCTTTTTCACGCTATATTGGATAATATATTTCCCTACATGTATAGCATACAATGATTTGCCTGGCTTCTCCAGCATCGACGAGATGATGACTATCATCTTGTTCTTGTTTACATTGCTGATGTATAGGAAACGCTATATAAATAGGAGACCATTAAAAGAATATCTTGTGTGTCTGAGCATTATAGCTTTCTATTTTGTATATTCATTGTTCTGGGGAGCCAATGTCTTGGGAGGCATTTTGCTTGACTTGATGCAGGAGGTCCGTCCGTATACCATTATTTTCTGTACTTGGATTCTGAATCCTCAATTCTCGAAGAAACAGAAAAAATGGATGCTGGCGACGATGGTCTTGACATTGGCGTCATGGATAATCTATCATCCGGACTCTATTGAAAATAGAAGTGCAGAGTTCCCGGTCCTTGGTCAGTTGGCTATTTGCACGGGTATGTCATGGTATCTGTTGACAAAGCAGACAAAGCGCAACCGCAATATTGCGTTATTGCTGGTCTTGATAGGAATGATAGCTCCTAAGTTCAAGTTTATGGGTGAGGTGGTCTGCTTTATCGCCTTTATCTACTTCTTGAGAAAGCGTCTTAATTTCAGATCTCCTAAAACGATTCTTTATTGCACTGTAATAGTAACAATTGTCTTGACTGTTACATGGACACGATTTGATGCTTATTATGTTACTGGATTGAACAATGAAGGTATGGCAAGACCTATGACATACAAAACGTCGCTGAAGATTCTTTGGGATTATCTTCCTTTCGGACCGGGTATGGGAACATTCGCATGTAATGGAGCATGGAAATTTTATTCTCCATTATATTATAAATACAATTTGAATGATATTTGGGGAATGAGTGATGCGTCTTTGGGCTCTGGCTGCTTTATCTGTGATGCTTATTATCCATCTTTGGCACAGTTTGGAATCGTTGGAGTTTTCTTCTTCTTGTGGTTCTGGAAACGAAGGTTCAAGGAGATAAATGTTATTCAGGATATGCGCTATTATCGAGTGGCGATGATCACTGTTTGTTGTCTCGCCATCGAGCAGACGGCTGACTCGTCATGGCTCTCTGGTAAGGGTATGGGATATTGCATGCTCCTTGCTCTCTGTCTGAATGCCAACAGAAATATGATGATTGAAAGGCAACGCCAGATGGCTGCGGCTGCTAATGAACAAGTGGAGACTCCCAAATGACTAAAGTTCTGATGGTTGGCTCTGCTGAGCAGAGTGGGGGAGGTGTGGCGAGTGTCGTCAGACTGATGAAGGGAATGCCCTTCTGGCGGAAATACCATTGTGGATGGTTAGGCACTCAGATTCAGCGCAACTATGGCGTGAAGCTATGGTATGCGCTGAAGGCATACGCCAAGGCGCTCTTCACGATATGGGGATACGACATCGTTCATTTCCATACGGTGCCTGACAGGATTTGTCTGATTATTCAAATGCCTGTGCTATTGCTGGCATTACTTGGCAGAAAGAAGATTATCATGCACGTGCACATGGGTAACCAACTGGAAAACCATACTAAGAACAAATTGTTTATATGGTGTCTGAATCGGGCTGACCGTGTGGTGCTCCTGGCGAAGAAGTGGCAAAAGTGTTTTGCAGACTGGTTTCCTACGGTGAAAACAAAGACCGCCGTGATATACAATGCTTGTGCTCCGGCTCCAGCCGTGGATTATTCTATCAAGGAGAAGAGTATCATCATGGCAGCTTTCCTAAATGACAACAAGCATCCCGATTTGCTTCTGAAAGCATGGAAGAATCTGAAAGCGGATTTCCCAGATTGGCATCTTACCATCATGGGTAATGGTGAAGTGGAACGCTTTCAGACTATGGCTCATGGTATGGGCTTGGATGATAGTGTTACCTTTACTGGCTATATAACTGGCAAGCAAAAGGAGGATGTTTGGAACAGAGCGAGCATCTATTGCATGTGCTCGCGCAATGAGGGATTCCCGATGGTCGTGCTGGAGGCATGGGCAAGAGGCGTAGCCGTGGTTACTACTCCAGTTGGCGGTCTGCCCGACGTGATAGAGGAGGGCAGAAATTGCCTGACTTTCCCATTTGATGATGCTGAGGCATTAGCCTGCCAATTGAAGCGCCTAATAGAATCGCCTGAGCTTAGAATGGATATTGCGGTTTATTCTAAAGCCTTTGGCGAAAGGGTGTTCGCACCGGAGAGAGTGAATGAGAGTGTGGAGAATTTGTATGAAACTGTTCTCCTGGGCTAATATTATTTCTATATGAAAATTCTAATCAATGCAAACGCCTGCTCGCCGGGAATGGGCAGCGAACCGGGAATGGCAAGGAACTGGGTGAGCAATCTTGCCAATAAATTTGAGGTGTATATATAATATTGGCTTTTAGAAATCATGAATATTTTTCATCTATTGCAAAAGATAAGTCTTGTTCCTTCGTATCTGTGGGACAAGATGTGGGCTCCTGTATGGAAGCGGTGTATGAAGCACTGTGGCAAAGGGGTATATATCCGTCCGATGTCTTCGGATATCAAGGGCTTATGGAACTTGTCTGTAGGGATGGTACTTCTATTCCAAAAGGTAGTACTATCTATTGTACGGATGCACCATGTATTATTGGCAAGAAGGTGCTCTTCGGTCCTAGGCCTACGATAATCACCGGTGACCATCGCATTGACATCTTGGGTAAGTATATTACGGATGTTACTGTTGAGGAGAAGTTTGTGGATGGGGTGAATGTGTATGACCAGCCTGTCGTTATCGAATATGGCGTTTGGTGTGGTGCAAATGTTACCATCCTCAAAGGTGTGACTATCGGTCGTGGCTCTGTAGTTGCTGCTGGTGCTGTTGTCACTAAATCTTTTCCTCCTTACAGTATTATCGGTGGCATTCCTGCCAAACTGATCAAAATGAGATTTACGGAAGAGGAGATCAAGGAGCACGAAAGAATGTTGACTGTAAAAAAGTGATACTATGAATCAGGATCGTTTATATTCATTGGACATGATGAAGTTTGTGGCTGCTATCTTCATCACCAATTCTCATTTCCAACCGCTATATGAGGGGGTGAATACTGCCTTTGCTACTTTCGGGGTGCAGGGCAATGCGCTGTTTTTTTTTGTAGCAGGGTATCTTCTAATGATGGGATTTGGAAAGCATAAGGAGCTGAGCTTTATCGATTGGTTTAAAGGGAAAATCAGGAGGTTGTGGCCTGCGGTGTTTATCTGGGTGGTGGCAGCTAACTTGATATGGGATGCTCCGCTGACTTTCGATAAAATGATATTGGGGAGTGATTATTGGTTCCTGCAAACTATAGTGGTGTACTATGCTTTGTTCTATCTGCTGATAAAGGTTTTGCCTGCTAAATGCCGATTCTGGGGGGGGCAATAAATACATGTTGTCTCTCTTCGGTCTGGCGGTAGCTTGCTCTGTGGCTTATTTCTTTTGGATGCCTGTGGCGGAAGGTTCGCCTTTTCATACGAGCTTTCATTTTGTATGTCATTTTAGCATCATGATGATGGGGGCTTTGGTGTATGTCTGTCGTGACAGAATAAGTATGGGATATTGGGTGAAGGATGTTTGCGGTATGGCGCTTTCGTTTGTTTTATATTTCCTGATATTGGCTATTGGAAAGAACAAGACAGGATGGCTGTATGATGTTCAGGTGCTGGCGCTTGTGCCTCTCCATAGTTTTGTTTATTATGGGTATAAAGTGGCTTCGTATAAATGGACTGACTGGTGTTTGGGGAAGAGGTTCTTGGGCAAAGGTATCTCTCTTGTTGCTGGACTTACGCTTGAGATTTATATCGTGCAGTTTATGCTTATCACTAATAAATGGAACAGTGTGTTCCCATTGAACATCGTTATAGTGTTTGCTATCATTTGCTTAGCTGCATATCTGCTAAAGGTAATGACCGCTGCTTTTCTTTCGCTGCTATCGAAGGATAAGTTTGCGTTGGAAATTTAATTTGGAGATACACTTTTGTTTTGATTTATAAAGGTATAATTTAATAGATTAATAGACAAAGAGAGGCGTATTTTTTTACGTTACTTTACATTAAGGAGAACGAAAATGATTTATCATTATCTACTAACTCGATTTAATTTAGCTCTCTGGATAGAAGATAAGAATGGGGCAGCTATAGATCGGGAGGAATGGCTTAAAAGGCGAATGGCTCTTTTTGAAACATTTTGTCTGCCTTCTGTAAAAAATCAAAGCTGCCAGAATTTCAGCTGGATTTTGCTGGTGGATGCAAATACTCCTGCTGTATATCGGGAGAAGATCAAGACTTATCGTAATCTTTGTCCTCAAATCAGGTTTGTCGTCGTTAAGGCTGAATATGCTTATAGGTTTGCTGATATCTTCCGGCATGTGGTGTTGACAGATTTGAAACAAGGGGGATGGAAGGATGGTGATTTATGCCTTACCACTTATCTTGATAATGACGACAGTATCGCTAGTAACTTTGTGGAGCGTGCGCAGTCTGAATGTCTTTCCTTCCGTCTGACTCCTAATGAAAAACGCTTCCTGTCTTTTGATTATGGATTGCAGACCTATACAGAGTTAGGACATTTCACCACTCGTATCTATTATCCCAATAATCATTTTCTGACTTTAGCAGAATATCTGCAGTCTTCAGATATTTCTCTGTCCGCTCTCCGAACCTGCTATGGCTTTGGCAGCCATTTCCTGCTGGAGAAGCGCGGATTTGCCAAGGTGCATCATATCCATGAAAAGAAGCATCCGATGTGGATAGAGATCATTCATGAAGAGAATGTGGATAATGATGTGAAAATGACTCTTGATACGCATATAGTTCATGATAATGATATTCTCCGTCGTGTTTTCTCATTGGATATCGATATTGAATCCCAGCATTTCTTTGCTTTCGTATTGAGAGGTCTGAAGCAAGTGTGGAGGAGGAGTAAAAATAAATTTTAGAAACAGATGAAAATCTTAATCAATGCATACGCCTGCTCGCCGGGTATGGGGAGTGAGCCGGGAATGGCGTGGAACTGGGTGAGCAATCTTGCCAAGTTCTGCGAACTGTATATCATAACCGAAGGGGAGTTTCGTAAGAAGATAGAGGCTGTGGTGCCTATGCTGGAGCAGGGCAAGAACATGCACTTCTATTATAACCCCGTCTCGGAGGAAATACGCAAGATGTGCTGGAACCAGGGCGACTGGCGCTTCTATAAGTATTACAGGGAATGGCAGTGGAAGACGTATCTCTTGGCTAAGGATATCTGCCAGAAAGGACATATAGACATACTGCATCAGCTGAATATGATAGGATTCCGTGAACCGGGATACCTCTGGCAACTGTCGAAGGAGAACGGGGTGCCGTTTGTGTGGGGACCTGTGGATGCCAAGGATAAGTTTCCTGTTGCTTATTTGGATGGTGCTGGATTGAAAACCAAGTTGTTTATGCGCCTGAAGAATTTCCTGACCGGTATCCAACTGAGATATTCCGGTAGGGTGAAGAAGGCTGCACGGCAATCATCTGTCGTCTTCTCTGCTTCTTCCAACTCGCAGCGTTCTTTCAAAAAATATATGAATATAGATTCGCCTCTTCTTAATGAGACGGGATGCTATGTTCAGGATCATCCTATTGTGGATAAAACAGATAAAGAGACCTTTGATGTCCTTTGGGTTGGCAAAATGGATTTCCGCAAGCAACTTGCTTTAGCTTTACAAACTGTAGCCAAATCTGAAAACAACAAACTCCGTCTTCATATTATGGGTGGTGGTGATGCAGAATCTTATCAATCATTGGCAAAGAGTTATGGTATTGCTGATAAGTGTATTTGGCATGGTGCTGTGAGTCACGATGAGGTACAGGATATCATGCAAAAGTCGGATATCTTCCTCTTTACCAGTGTTGCTGAGGGTACTCCCCATGTAGTACTGGAAGCTATTTCCAATAATCTTCCTGTCGTTTGTTTTGACACTTGCGGTCAGGGTGATGCCGTGAATGACAAGGTAGGTAGAAAGATTCCTCTTTCTTCCCCTTGCCAGTCTGTTAGTGACTTTGCCAAACTGCTCAACGAACTTGAGGATAATAGGTCTTTGCTGAAACAATTGTCGGAGAACTGTAAAGAGAGACAGCAGGAATTGTCTTGGGAAGAGAAGGCTAAGACAATGATGGAGTGGTATGAGAAAATTTTAAGGAAATAATAAGATGTTCAAACTTAAAAACTTGGATATCCTCTGCAGCAGGGCGCAACTCGAAACGCTGCCAGAGGGAAAACTGCTTATCAATACCATCAATGCCCATTCGTATAACACGGCGCGCAAGGATTCTCTCTTTGCCGAGGCACTTACGCGCGGCGATGTGCTCATTCCCGACGGAGTGAGCGTGGTGAAGGCTTGCAGATGGATAAAGGCGAAGTCGCAGCCCAGGGAGCGTATCGCCGGATGGGACCTCTTCGAGTTTGAGATGAACCGCTTGGAGGAGCTCAGTGCCATGTGTCATAGGGCAGGAGAGGGATTGGCTGACGATGCCTGCGCTGCCACGGAAGCGAAGAAGACCGTGATGTTTATGGGCAGTTCGCAGCGTGTGCTCGATCTGATAGTGGAACGTGCCGCCGAGGTGTATCCTCATCTCAGGGTGGTGACGTATTCACCGCCATACAAACCGGAGTTCTCTGCCGACGACAACCGTGCCATCGTTGAGGCTGTCAATGCCGCCGACCCCGACCTGCTGTGGATTGGAATGACGGCACCCAAGCAGGAGAAATGGACCTACTCTCATTGGCAGCAACTGGATATCCACTGTCATGTGGGCACTATCGGAGCCGTGTTCGACTTCTTCGCCGGCACAGTGGAGCGTGCACCGATGTGGTGGCAGCGTCACGGACTGGAATGGCTCTACCGTCTGCTCAAGGAGCCTAAGCGCATGTGGCGCCGCTATATCATCGGCAATGCCCTGTTTCTCTGGAATATCTTTTTCAGAGAGTGACCGCCAGCCTGCCACACCGCAAATAAACCTAAAACGGGCAAGTGCTGCCTCTTACACGATTAACATATCGTCAGAGGTAGCACTTGCCCGTTATTCTTTTCAGAACATAGTGCTCGGCTTCTGCCGTGCATTAGGCTATTGGGGGATTTTTTGTCCAACACCTCGTATTTGCTTACTTGCGACTTGTATTCCGGCACAATCTCCTTCATCTTCTTCACTATCGCCATGTCATCGTGGGTGTATGAAATCCTGAGCAGTTCGTCCTCGTTCTTCTTCGCCTCCTCATAGTCATACTCGCGCACCTTTGCCACCATGATCTTGGGGTTGTTCGTCGGTATGGTGTTCTCCTTGGTGGAAAGCAGCTCCTCATACAGCTTTTCGCCCTCACGCAGTCCGGAGAACTTTATCTCTATGTTCTTGGCTCCAGACAGCGATATCATACGCTTCGCCAGGTCTACTATCTTCACCGGTTTGCCCATGTCGAAGACGAATATCTCGCCGCCCTTGCCCATCGTTCCCGCTTCGAGCACCAGTTTGCATGCCTCTGGGATGAGCATGAAATAGCGGATGATATCGGGATGTGTGACAGTCAGCGGGCCGCCCTTGCGTATCAGTTTCTTGAAGATAGGAATCACCGAACCGTTGGAACCGAGCACGTTGCCGAAGCGTGTGGTCACAAACTGCGTCACTCCCTTCACCCTGCCGTCTACGATAGCCTGGTTCAGCGACTGGCAGTATATCTCGCATATTCGCTTCGAGCAACCCATCACGTTCGTTGGGTTCACCGCCTTGTCTGTTGATATCATTACAAACTTCTTCGTGCCGTATTTCACGGCAAGGTCGGCTATGATGCGGGTGCCGTTCACGTTGTTGCGCACCGCCATGGCAGGATTGTCCTCCATCATCGGCACATGCTTGTAGGCTGCGGCATGGAACACGTATTCCGGACGGTGCACCTCGAATATCTTCTCCATGAAAGGCTTATCGGTGATGCTGCCCACGATGGTCTGGTTCTTCACGTCGGCAAACTGGTCCTTCATAATCAGTCTCACGTCGTGCATCGGCGTCTCCGCCTGGTCGATGAGTGTCATCTCCGCAGGCTTGTATATAGCCACCTGTTTCACCATCTCCGAACCGATGGATCCCGCAGCACCGGTGATGAGCACCCTCTTTCCCTTTAGCATCTCTCCGATGGCGTTCATGTCCACCTCTATCTTTTCTCGCGGAAGCAGGCCTTCAATCTCAATCTCGCGCAGCTGGTTGTAGGTCAGTTTCGATTTGCCGTCCCATTCCTCGGCGGCAGGCATCATCATTATCTTTATGCCAGCCTGCACAAACTCGTCCACCATCGCCTGATTGTCGCGGAACTTCTCAGTCTTCAGCGGCGACACGAGCAGCACCTTCACGTGCAGGTGTCTCATCTGCTGGGCGATGCCCTTCTTGTTCAGATACACCCTCTTGCCCATGATATACGCATTGCGCATATCCGGTCCGTCGCTGATGAAAGCCTGTAGCATGTATTTCTTCTTCCTCGTGGCAAGGATACTGTTGGCAAGGCTCACTCCGCCGCTCTTCGTGCCGTATATCGCCACCGGCTGAGCCTTGTCCGCCATGAATCCGTCGAACATGGCACGCACTATCATCCTCTCCACCCACATCAGCATGGCGGAGCAAATAAACATCATGAGATTTCCGCGCAGAGACTGATGCATTATCACGCCGTCAGTCCCGGCCTCGTTCATCACGATGCTCACCAGATACGACAGACAGGAACCGACAAACGCCGCCTTGCCCACCCGCTCAAGGTCGATGAGCGACGAATAGCGCAATATTCCGGTGTAGGTGTGGAACAGGCGGAAGCACACGCCGAATATCAGCACGCAAATAAGGTTGCCTGCCGTGAGCTGCCAGAAATTCTGTGCAAAACCGTCTCCTCCAAATTCCAGATAGCTGCCCACGTAGCTCGAGAAGAACACTGTGAGGCAGTCTATAAACAGTATACACCAATAGGGTAGCGCCCTACTTGATAAATACCAGTCGGATAATCTGTAAAATACCTTCATAATCCTTTTTGTCCCTTAATAATAAAAAGTGGTTTGATACTTACTTCGTTGATATGCAATAATGTCGTTCCTTAGAGGTGTTGGAACTCGTAGTCAACAAACAATAATCGCCATTACTATATACTATCTTTTGCAAAGGTACTCATCTTTTTCGTTTCGTAACTACTTTTTCTGACATTTTTCGTTAAAAGCCTCATGATTTATTGATTTTTGATCGACTTCAATGAAATTTCTGGTACCCCTAACAACAGCCGCCCTATCTTGTCGCAGGTTAGTCGCACCCTAAAACCAAAAAAATGACATAACTCGTTGTTTTTACAACTTGTTATGTCGTTATTAGTTGCGGAGGCAGG
>OLSQ01000859.1_pt1 | contig 27729 bp, 21 predicted proteins | sample 1672561 | NCBI WGS metagenome assembly OLSQ01 (sample SAMEA3136699, study PRJEB25190) | human gut metagenome | biome: human gut; feature: human-associated habitat; material: faeces | place: Austria | collected 2013
GGGAATACCATTTCCCGGCGGTCATCTGCCCGCCGCAGACGGGGCAGACATTCTCCTTTGCGCTCATCGCACCGAGCGCGGCGGTCTTGTCCGCGTAGCCGTGGAATACCGCGCGGCCGACACAGCCGGGCAGCTCCGCGCCGTGGAAGCCGTTTTCATGTGCCTGTACGGCGGCCTCATACGCGGCGATGCCCTCAGCCAGACGCAGCCGCTGGCAGACGAGCGCCGTATGATAGGCGTCGCCCAGCGCGTCGTGCGCGGCGCGGGTCGGCTCGATGTCCATCATCTGCATGGCGGTCGAGAGCGCCTTCTGCGCGCCCGAGCCGTCGGTCTGGGCGTTGAAGATCAGCTGCGCGTTGTACCAGCGGGCCGTCCAGCCGTCGGCGAGGCCGAACACGGCGAGATTTTCCCGCAGGACGGTAATATCGTCAAAGCCCCAGGTGAGGAAGACGCACGCTTCCCCGCACCAGGTCTGAAACTTGGCCGCAGCCTCCGGAAAGCTCACGCCCTTTTCGCGCAGCACGCTGTCGCGGATGCCGGTGAGCGAGGCGACCTTGCGGTTCATTTTCTTAAAATATTTCGGCCGGATGAGGATCTGGAACTCGTCGGCGACCTGCTGGTCCTGCGTCATGCGCACAGCGCCGATCTGCACGATCTCGCCGCGCAGCGGCGAGGGCAGCGCCTTCTTCGCGCTGTAGGACCCGGGCCACGGCTGGTTCCACTCCATATCCAGAATGATATACTGCATACTGTCTGACTCCTTTGCTGTCCATCCTGTATGGTATCATAAACTCGGCGGACTGTAAACAAAAAAACGTCTTCTGCATAGAATACGTAAATTGCAAGAGTTAATTTCAAAAAATCCGAAAAATTTTTCAGCTCAGCGATGCCACAAACTCGTCGAACAGCATCCCCGCCGTCTTTCCGCCCAGGAGCTTGCGCGGATAGTTGTTCATCCAGTCCTGCACGGCGCTGATGTCCTCGTCCGGAACGGCGTCCAAATCTGTCCCCTTCGGGAAGAACCGGCGGAACATCCGGTTCTGGTTCTCGTTGGTGCCGCGCTCGTTGCTGCGATAGGGATGGCAATAGAAGACCTGCGTGCGCTGCTCGCCGGTCTCTTTGCTCGTCATCATTCCCTCGTAGTCCATAAACTCGCTGCCGTTGTCCACCGTGATCGTCTTGAAGATGCGGCTGAACTTGTTGCCCCAGCGTCGCTCCAGCTGATCGAGCTTTTCCACGACGCACTCCATTGTGCACGCCGCCATCGGCAGAACCAGCTCTGTCCGCATCGCGCGTTCCGATAGCATGAGCGCACACTTGTGGCCATTCTTCTTTCCTTTCACCGTGTCCATCTCCCAGTGTCCTTCTTCCTTCCGCTCATCGATCTCCGGCGGCCGGTTCTCAATGCCTTCTCCTGGCGCCTGCCGTTTGGCCTCGCGCACCTTCTTGTATTCCCGCTTGTGCTCGCCGCGCTGCGGCAGGTCTTTGTTCGTGATGGAAAAGAAAACATCCCCGCTGTTGATGTAATTGTAGATCGTCTTCTCGCAGATGTCCACGTCGAACTTCAGCCCGCGCAGCTTAATCTCCATGATGACTGCCGCCGGGGAGTAGTGTTCCCGCCCAATCTTCTGCTCGATGAAATCATGCAGCGCGAAGTCGTGGCCGAGCTTAATCATGCCGCCTTTCGCCCGCTTGTTCTTCTCATACTGCGCCTGCGCGATGTCCGCCGAGTACCGCCGCTCTGTCGTTAAGTTGCTCAGCGTATGCTCATACCACACCCCGTCGCGGCGCAGCTCGCGCCAGATGGTCTGATAGGTGACGTGCAGCCGGTCTGCGATCTGCTGGATGCTGGCCTTCTCGCGCAGCATCATCTCGATCTTGATTCTGTCTCTGTACTGCAGGTGCTTAAACGTCCGCTTCATCTGTTCCATCTGTCCGGCCTCCTATTGCCATTTCTTGCTTTTTATTCTAAAGCTGATTAAGCCGAAATGTCAAGCCGTCAAAAAAGACCTCCCTGCTGTGCAGCAGAGAGGTCTATTCTTTTCCCAGCAGCCAGTCCGTGCTGACACCCAGTACACCGGCGATGACCGGCAGTTCGAAGTCTGGCACCACGCGCTTCCCAGTTTCAATTCTGCTCACTGCCATCTGCCCAATCTGAAGCCCGGCCAGCTGCAGCTTCGCCGCCAGCGTGTCCTGGCTCATTCCAGCCTTTATCCGCGCCTCACGCACCCGCTTGCCGCATAAGTTGAACCGTCCATCCAGAGTATAGAGCCGCACCGCTCCGCCTCCCTATAATCATCTTTTGCATAATCTTGCTTGAATTTAACATATCTTCGTGGTAATCTTATAAAAAAGATGATTAAACTGAAAATTTTGTGGAGGTGCGACTATGCCGCTCTTAATAGCGCTCCTGATTCTCGCGGTCTGTGATCTGCTGTATCAGCGCCGTGTCTATGCCCGACAGTCCGTCCGAGATCGTATTCTTGCTGTGCTGGACGCGCTGTATGCCAGCGCAGAGTCATTCCCTTATTACGACGTAAAGCCCTATGTGCTGTCCTGTCTTGAGGAATATGGGGGGAAGAACAGTAATACTTTGCAGCACAAATACACACGGCAGGATGGATGCACATTCTCCGCCTCTCCTTCGACGCCAGTCTTTTTCGTGTTCGTTTGCCTCGGCATGTACGCCGTTGACTACGATGACTGCAATCTGCGTGCGTACTGCGATGCGCACATCCTTGATGCCAGCCGCGCCGGAAGGTCATGCTGGTAACTCCGTTTCGCATAGAGCGCCACCAGGTTCCCCTGGCGGCGCTCTTTCTATGTCCATCTGCTAGTCTTCCTGCTTTGCCTTCTCGCGCTCTGCGATCACCTGGCTGCCCACGCGCTCGCTGTACGGATTGTTCTTCGCGCTCTTGCTTCCGGTGAACAGCTGCCAGAGCACGGCCCGCATCTCGTTTGTCAGCTGCTGCGGCCCGTCGCCGCCCGGCAGCATAATGCCGCTGTGTCCGTTCAGCGCATCGATGGCGTTCTCAATCTCTTCGCCCTTGTAGCTTCCGTTCCCATCCTCGTCGAACTGCGGCAGGATTTCCTTCAGCTGCACCCACGTTCTTGCCTCGATGCCGTAGCTGTCGGCGATCTCGTATTTCTGCTTTGTCGAGTCCTTCATCACTGCGAGCAGTGCGTCGCGCTGCGCACTGGTTCCATCCACCGCGTCGATGGCTGCCCGCCACTTCTGCACGTCGGATACCGTTTTCTTCCCCTCATCCGGCGTAAGCTCTGCCATACCGAGCGCCACGTCCTTTGCGCTCTGTGCGTCCAGCCCGCCATCAATCGCGTCCAGATACTTGTCCACGGCTCCTGCCAGCTTCAGCTCCAGATAGTCCGCCATCTCTGCGCCGGTTGCCAGCACGTCGTCCGCCTTCTGCGTCGAGGTCTTCACTTCGTAGTCGTCGAAGACATCCGCCTTTGCCTTCTCTCCGGCGTATTCATACAGCCCGCTCAGCATCTTCTCCTGCGTCTCGTCGTCCGCCGCCTGGAACACATCACTCGCGATCAGTTCCTGCAGCCTGCTTCCGACGGCGCCGCTCCATGTCTTGTCGTAGACCTGCTTCTGATAGGCCGAGAGCTTGCGGTCTTCGCCGTCAACGCTGATGCTGCCCGGCGTATCGGACGGAACCGCCTTTGTGAACCCGCTTTCGTAAAGAGACGCGAGCGTTTCGTTCGTCGTCTCATCCGTCTCCACGCGCCGGTTGTGCAGGGTATCGCTGATCTTGCGCTCCAGCTCCGCGCCGCGCAGGCCCTTCATCTGGTTTTTGTTCGCCGTGGCCAGCGCATCGTCGTATGCCGCCGCAAGTTTCGGCGAGGCCCAGCGCACCGTGCCGAGCAGATACGCCTCCAGGTTGTTGACCGAGATGCCCGGCAGATATGTGGCCGCTGCAGCCGCCAGGTCTTTGATGCCGCCGACAATATCTCCGCTGTGCCGGTGCAGATACTCGCCCAGGCTTCCACCGTTCTTCACGACGTCCGCTGCATCCTTCAGCACATCCAGACCGTTCTGCCCCTGCTCCACGATGGTCTCCACAACGTCGGACAGCTGCTCCAGGCCCGGCGTGTCGATGCCGTACCACTTGTCGCCCGTAATGATGTTGCCGACGACGTCCGCAAGTTCTTCTCCGTAGGTGACGATACCAGCCAGGTCTCCCACCAGCCCCAGCGCCATTTCCTTTGCCACGCTTCCTGCTGTAAGATTCCCGTCCTCGTCGCGGTACGCCTTGCCCTTGCGCTTCCAGAGGTTCATCAAGAACTCGATGCCCTGCGCCCAGATGTACCCGCCGACGGCTGCCAGGAACGCAACGCCCAGCCCGCGCTTGGCCTTGTTGTAATTCTCCGTGTCGCCGATTCGCTTGTAGTATTCCGCCTCACCAGCACGCTGCCGCAGCGCATTGTAGGTCTGCGAGCTGTCCGACTTGAACATCGTAAACGCCCGCGTCACCGGATTCTTGCTCTTGCGCAGCGCGCCCTGGTGCATCTCGTCCGAGGTGGACTGGCTTCTCGCCACCGCTTCGTTGAATACTTCTGCAACCTTCTGATAGAACGGGCTGCTTCCGCTGTCGATCTGCTCCTGGCTTCCGGTCTCCAGCTCCGGGAACTCAGCTCGTACCTTGTTTTCCGCCCACGGCCACAGCACGCTCGCGGCCCAGCCGTCCATGGCGGTGATCGCTCCGCCGCCGAAGATAAAGTTCGTGAACTTGTTTGTCTGTGTCCAGTTCGGATTTTCCTTCAGCTGCTTGGTCTCCGGCGTGGAATAGCCCAGCGTTCTCCAGTCCAGCTCCTGTGTGTACTTCTCAATCAGGCTCCGGTCGATGCGCTTTACCTGTCCCGGCGACGGGAAGTTCTTGAAGTCCAGCCACGCACCCGCCAGTGGAATCGAACCCAGCTGCTTAAAGACGATGGATGGGTTTGCCCCGAACACGGCGCCGATGTAATTGCTGAAGACTTTTTCTGCGCCCATGCTCACGCTGTCGCGCGTGCTTGCCGTGCCGCCCTGCAGCGTCTGCACCAGGTCTTGGATGTACTTCAGACTCTCATCGCCCCAGTCGTGGGTGATGATATCCGCCATGGAGTTTTCCCGCTCGCGCCAGTTTAGCAGCGTCTGCCAGTTCCGGGCTGGAATTGCCATGCCCACGAACCGTGCCGTCTGCTCCACGTGGCGCTCAAAAGCATCGAAGGCGCCGATGTTGTAGCTCGGATTCTTGGAGAACTGGCGGCTCTTCAGATTGCCGACGCCTTCTGCCGTTGCGTCGTAGACACCCAGCTCGCTCTTGGTGTAGTTGGAGTTGGTGTAGATCGGCGTATAATTTTTGCTCACAGCCTTGTCGTACCCGTAGAGAATGTTGGAAACGCGGTTGATCTCCTTCTTGGCAAACACGTTGTAGTATTGCTCCAGCGCCTGTGCCAGCTCCTGTTCTTCCGGCGTTAAGCTGCCGACGATTGCCTTCACGGTCTCCGGCGCCATGCGTACAGTCTTTCCCTGGGCGAAGGCCTCGCGCCGCTTGCCCTGGCTGTAGAGCGTTTTGTCGGCGAAGGTGCGGCCGCCTTCCATGTGCCGCAGGTTTTCCGTGCTCTTGCTCTCCAGGTACATGTGCACCTTCTGTGTCGGCGTCATCCATACCGTGATCGTGTCCCCAAACTTCGGCGGCTTGCCGACCTCCAGTGCGCCGACCAGCTGCGGAATCTTCACCTCGTACCAGATGCCGTCGTCTCCCTGGCCGTCTGCCTTCTTGGCCCAGTCTTCATGCTCCGTCAAGAACTCGCGCAGCTGCTTTGTGGCGCTTACCGTGTAGTCGCGGATGTCCCGCTCGCCCTTCTCCAGCTGCTTGGCCATGGAGTACCACGCGCTGTTCGGGTTCCAGCCTGCCATGCGCTGCATCACGTTCATCGGAGAGAGCTGTTCCTGGTTGAACAGGCTGTCCAGCTTCTTTCCCTGGCGCGCCGCTTCGCCTGCCTTCGTCTGTGCGCCAAAGTCCAGCTCTTTCTTGCTGTCCGTGTAGACCTCTGCGAACAGCCGGTTCATGTCGTCGTTGATGACGTTGTTCCGGTTGTAGAACTCCGTCCGCAGTCCGACGGCTGCCTTATACAAATCCTGCAGCGCGTTCAAATCCATGTCCGCGATCTTCTTGTTGTCCAGGCGGTGAACGATCTTCTCCAGCTCTTTCGACGGCAGGAAGTTCGGGTCGTTTGCCTGTGCGTCCTTATACATCTCGGCCAGGTCTTTCCACGTCGCGTCGTATTTCTTGTAATAGCGCATCTCGTTTGCTGCGCTCACTGCGTAGATGTCCAGGTCTCCGAGCACCTCGTCCCAGGTTCCCTGCAGTTCCTCCGGCGCCCGGTACTGATTCTTGGCCAGCCACTGCAGTGCCTTCAGCGTCTTCTTCTGCTGCTCCTTCAGCTCGCGGTATTCCCGCTGCCGCTGGCTCATCTCCTTGCGCTGCTGCCGCTCCTTCGCGCGGCTGAGTGCTTCGCGCTGCCGGGCGGCTGCCGACTTCTCCCGCTCCTGTGCGATCTTCACGCCGGTTCTGTCTCGCAGATGAACCTCCAGCTTTGCTGTCCGCGTGAACGTGCGCAGTGCCTCGTCCATCTGCCGCTCGATATTGTCCAGGACTTCGTCTTCCGAAACATATTCCTGCCCGGCCAGAAGCGCAGTGTACTGCGCCAGGCTCATGTTCTGGCTCTTGCCTTCTTCCGCCGTCTGCACAATGTTCTCCAGAATCTCCCGGCTGTCCAGATCGTCCGCATGGAACATCCCCGGCAGAGTGTCTGCAAGCTCTGCGTTGACCATGTCGATACCAGCTGCGCTCGTATCGTTTACCAGCATAACGCCTGCTGCAAATGCCTTCTTCCGGAAATAGCCCCAGTCGTCTCCGAACTCATGCTTCACGCTCTCCGGCACATAGATGCGGCGCCCCGCAATCTCCGACCGCGCCTGCTGCAGATACTCATCCGCTGCCACTTCCATGACGCCCTCCGCGTACATCCGGTCGAAGAAGGCATCCCGGTCTTCCTGTGTCAGCTCGCCGTTCTTGAGCATCCGGTCTGCCAGGCCGTCGATGATCTGGTTGATCTCCGCACGCCGCCCTTCCGGAATGGAGAAGATGCCCTGCATATCCTGCCGCAGATTCCGCTTTGCAATGATTGGCAGACTTTCTGCTACCGGCTTCGTCTCGTTCTTCTTGCGCGGCTTTTTCTCCTTCTGCTCAGGCTCTGCCGGTTTGCTCTCCGGCGCCTGCTCGATCTCTCCGCCGGTTTCTGCCTGCGGTTCGTCCACGGAGAAACGCATACCCTTCAGACTTCTGGCGATCTCCATGCGCTGCTCGTCGTTCCCGGCCTCGTACTCGATAACGTTCAGGCCCGCCGCCTTCATCTTCTCCAGCCGTTCCGGCGGGCAATCATCCGGCGCAATGCAGACCGGCTCGTCGAATGTGACCACGCGCTGCGGCTTCGCCTCGAAATATCCCGTCGGCATTTCTGCCGCCTGTCGGTACATACCGGCGATCTCCGTGGCAAGCCCGCCGTCGATGTCATACCCCTGCCTGCTGAAGGCCTGCTGGATGCGCATGGCGTCCTGCCCGGCGTTCTCCATGAGCAGGCCCGCGATCTCATCCATGTCGTAGCTTCCGGAGGTCTTCTGTACGTCTGCGACAATTCCCTCAATGCGCTTGTCCAGCTCCTGCAGCAGCCGGTTATATTCTTCTTCCGGCATATTCTGCAGGCGGCCCTCGTCTGCATGGATGGCGTCCACGCTTTTGTATCGCGGCGTCGCCACAGATAAGATTCCCTTTGCGCCTACACCCCAGTAGCTCTCGCCTCTGGCGCTTGCCTGGTTCATTGCTTTTACGATGTTCTCTGCCGTGTACGCGCCGTGCGTTTCCCGGAAGCTCCTTCTCCTGCCGGAAGCCGTGAAGCGTTCCTTCCCATTGTAGATGCCCGGCTCGCCCAGCACGCCGCGAAGCTGCCCGCGTACCCATGCCTCGACATCTGCATCGTCCACTGCCTCGCGGAGCTTATCCTGCGTGGCATAGCGGTCTACGCCGTCGCGTGTCTGGCCGCCATCTTCATAAAGCGCTTCTGCGTTCCGGATGAAATCCTCTACACGTGCGTCGCTGATCTTGTCCCGCTGCCGTGCAACGCGCGTCTCGCGCAGCTCCGGCCTGCGGTTCAGCGCGTACTCGTGGTCTGCAATCCAGGCGTCCATGATGCTCTCGCGTGCCGTCTCCAGTTCTGCCGCTGTCAACCGCTCGCCGGTCTCCAGCTTCACATACAGCTGTGCCAGCTCCTGTGCGCCGATTTTCTCTGTATAGTCCTGCAACGCCAGGTTGCCGAAGCTGTCCCAGACTTTTTCCTTCAGTACAGGCTCGATGTCTTTCCCTTGTTCTGCAAGATATGCAGCCCGCACCGTGTCGTCTCTGGAAATCCGCTTGGCAAGCTCTGCTTCGTCCATCGTGGACACTTCGCCCACGTGGCCGCTGATGACGCTGCCACGGGAGAAGATACCACCCGCCACCTGGTTCGCCAGCTGCGCGATCTTCTGCTCTGCTGCGCTGCTGGCCTCGTAGTTCACCTCCCGCTCGACGATTGCGTTTGCTGCCGTCGGCGTCCAGGCATCTGCGCCGTAGACCTTGTTGCGCCGGTCTGCCTTCGGGTCGATGCTCTGGCGTGGGAAGACCAGCGTATAGTCTCCGTATTGCGTATGCCCCTGGCTCGCCTTCACAATAGCGACCGACGGCGACGGGATAGCGCCGAGCTGCAGCATACTGTCCATCTTCTTGCCGTCCAGATTGTGAATGGCCATCAAGTCCTGCGTCTGCTCAACCGGCTCGTCCATAGAGAACCGGGCCTTGACAGGCAGCCGCTTCTCTGCTACACTGGCCTCAGAAGCATCTGTGGGCACCCTAACAGGGCGGTTTTCCGCTTTAGCTGTACCATTCTGGTACTGACGGGGAGGCGCAGGTGCTTTCTTTTCGTTCTCATTCAGCTGGATGGAGTACACAAACTCTCCATCCGGCTTTTTCCGTACATTTGCCAGCAGGTCATAGACCCGTCCGTCGATTTGCACAGTCTTCACGAAATATTCCCAACCTGTAAGTCCCTGGTGCGCTTCGGATGTTTTGCCCTGTTCTTTGCCGCTTCCGCTGTGCTCTGCGTTTTCGACCAGATCAAAAATGTTCCCGTCCGCTCCTGTGTTGATCTTCGCCTTCCAGCCTCTTGGCGAAGACTTCTTATCACCGTAGACGTTCTTCCGCAAATCATTCTCATCGAATGTCGCGTAATAGACTTCACCATCTCGCGCTGTGAACTTCGCTGTGCGGCCTGCGTATTCATTCCGCATGATGTCCATAAAGGCTTCCATGCGCTTCTTGTACGGCAGCTTGCGGACGGCCTCGCTGGTTTCATACACTTCAGTCCCGTCGTCCGTCTTTCCGACGTAATCCAGGCTGTCGCTCAGATCGGCATAGACCGTGTTCTCATCAGCTCTGGCTGGCGGCATCGCGCGGCGCTGCTCCGGTGTCAGGCCCCGGCGGCTGGCTGCGTCTCGCGCTTCAATCTCGCCTGCGGTATTGCGGTAAAGATCGTAGCTGTCCAGCCCCGCGCCGTTCTGGATGTCAATGATGCTGTCTTCCAGCTCTCCGATTTTCGCCTCAACGGCGTCGTCTTCCGCCGTCCACCGGTTCAAATCCCACGGCAGCTGTTCTTCCAGCCTGGCGATCTCTTCCCGGATGTCCGCAATTCTCGCTTCCTTCGCCTCGTCCCGGTGCTGCTGCCAATACTCCGGCGATGCGCCGCTCGCAAACCCTTCTGCCTTCTGAATGGCGTGCTGGATTTCGTGGATGATCGTCGCCTCTGGTGCCGAGCGCAGCTTGCTGTCCAGCGCGATCTTGTTCTCGCTTGGAGAGAAATAGCCCTGCGTATTGCCCGGCAGCTCCTTGAACTCTACACGCACGTTGCGCAGCTGCGGGTACGCCTGGAACAGTTCCTCGTGATCGATGACGTCCTCCAGCGTTGCGCTGCCTCTGTCTACGCGCTCGCTCAGCCGCCCGTACTCTCGGCCCCAGGTCTTGTCCAGCTCCTGAAGGCGCTCCTGGTCTTCCGGCTTCCACGCTTCTGCAGAACCGGTGAGCATCTTGTCCACGAGCTTCTGATATTCCGCATAGTCCGGATGGTTCCGGCTGAAGGCTGCGTCTCCGCCGCGATGATACTTCATCTTGCTGTCGTCAATTTCGAAACGCAGCTTTCCTTCCATGCCGGTGTGCCAGCCGGTTTCCTTTCGCACGCGCTCATCGTCTTCACCCTGCATCTGAAGCTCCTGTGCGCGGGCGAGCGTCTTCTGATCTGCTGTGTTTGCATTCACGCCGCCGTAGCTGTAGCGCTCTGGCGGCCCAGTCCTGCGCTGTGTCGCCGCTGCTGTCTCGCCGCCCGGCGTGGTGACCTTCCGCTCCTGCAGAACCGCCTGCGCCTCGCTGCGGTACTTTTCGGCGTGGGCGCCGAAGAAGTTGATTCCTGCATAAGCGTCCGCACAGATTTCCTCTTTGACGATGCCGTAAACCTCGGCTACTTCCTGTCCGGATGCGTGCTCCGGCAGATCATATACGCCGCGCAGGTTCTTTAGATACTTCTCGACCACTGCGTCAAATTCTTCCCGGCTGTACTGTTCTACGATGGCCCGCTCGATCTGCCGCACAAGCCCCGGATTGTTGGCCGCGTAATCATGGAAGGCCTCGTGGTCTGCGATCTGGTCGATGTTCAGATAGCGGTGGTCTGCCTGGACGATGATGCCGTTCTCCGTATAGACGCCGCGTGCCGCGCTCACCGAGCCATCTGCCTGGCGGATGCGGATGGAACCGAGCACATACGTCACCGGTTTCCCGGTCTCATAGGAAATGCGCTGCGCCGTCCGCTGCATCTGCGCATCCCAGTGGGATTCCGGCATGACCTGAATCTCGCGTTCCTCCGTTCCGTTCGGCAGGCCCAGGCTCTGGCTGCTTACTTTTTCGAGCCGTAGAGTTCGTCCAAGATTCTCTCTTTCAACAGCTGTTCTGCCCTGGTTAAAGGCGCGTTGTGGTCTGCCTTCTGCCAGGATTCCACTCTGTCCGCCGGTACTCTCACTGAGAATCCGTCCGCCGTCTCCATCAGGTAGCTGCTCGCTCTGCTGTTCTGTGCCTGGCTTCTGCCCGGCTGGAAGCTGTTCTGTGCCATTGTTCATTCCTCCTTCATGTGTTGTGGCTTCATTCTGTACGCCGGGCTGCTGGCTCCCTGGCGCCTGCTGCGCGGCAGTGTTGACCGGCTGCTGATTTTGTGCCTGCACGTTTCCGGACACGACCGCTTCGATGTCCGCGTCCGTCATCTGCCGCATGACGTTCTGCACTTCCGGGAAAGAGAGCAGCTTGCCAAGAACTTCGCCATCTGTGATCTGCCCGCGATAGAACGCCTCAATGCCGCGTGCCATCGACTGTGCGCGTTTTCCGCTCACGCCCATGGTCTCCAGGCGTTCCAGCGGTGTGGCAGTCTGTTCGGTCTGCACCTGCTGCGGCGTCGGCAGCCCAGCTTCCTGCTGCGTGCTCTGTTCCAGCTGCTGCGGCTGCACGGCTGCGGCCTGCGCCGCCGTCGGAAGACTTGGCCGCTGTGCCTGCTGGTTTTGTTCCGCTGCCTGCACTGCAATCTGCGCAGCCGCTGCCGCTGCGTTCCCATTTTGCAGAGCCTGCCCGCTCTCCGGCGGCTGTGTGTTCTGCGTTCCAGCCTGTGCCTGCTGCAGTCCCTGCTGGATGGCGGTCTGCAGCTCCTGCTCCACCTGCTTCTGCATCTGCGGGTCTTTCGGTGTCGTTGGCAGGTCTGCCGCCGTTGGCAGCTGGCCCGTGCTTCCGCCGCCCGGCAGCATGACATTCGGTGTCTGCATGGCGCTGGACGCTGCGGTGTACCCATTGACATACGCCCGCATCGCCTCGTCGATGAGATCGAGCGTTTCGTTCAGATTGTCCACGGCCTTCTGCTGGCCCGCAATGTAATAGCTGTTGACGCTTTCACGCAGGCTCTGCGTCTGCTGCATGATGAACTGCGCCCGCTGCGCCTTTGCTTCCGGCGTCATATTTTCCGTTCCGGCCGTCATTGCGCGGTATCCCTGCTCAATGGCCTGGTATGCCTGGTTCATCTGCGCCTTCTGCTGCTGTGTCGTCTGGTAGCTGCTAATGGCGCTGCTCAGCACAGAGAACGCAAACGCCGTCACGAGGTTTGTGGCGATCTCTTCTTTCGTCGGCTTTTCATCTGCCGCAAGATAGCCGACCGCCTGGTTCACGCTCGCGTTCGTCACGCCGCTTGCTGTCTGCCGTAAAAACTCCATGAACGGCGTCATCTTATGCGTATCACGCAGCACGTTGGCAAGGCCTGTTCCTACCAGTCCGCCTGCCAAATTGCCAGCCATGCCCTGTGCGCCGCTGATCGCAATGTGCTTGAGATAATCTTCCGTGCTCATGTCGCCCATGGCGGCTGCGCCTGCATTGTGTACGGCATCAGCTCCGGCAAAGCTCAGCGCTCCCGCCGCCACCTTGAAGCCGAGGCTGCCGGTGTTCATTCCTGCTGCCGCAAGCCCAGCGCCCGCCGCTTCTCCGATGCCGGACATCAGCGCCAGACTTCCCGCGATCTTCGCGCCGCCCGCGAGCACCGGATGCTCCGCCTGCGCCCGCTGTGCATTTTCCATCTGCCGGTGATACTCGTCCTCGTTCGCGCCGAGCGCTTTTCCGACTGCAGCCGCAGCCGATGTCACACCCAGTCCCTCCTGCAGCCCGCTCGCAACCGCCGTCTGCTTGGAGTACAGTCTTGTGTAAAGAACATCGTAAATCTGCTGCCACTGCGCGGCCGCCTCCGTGTCGCCCTTGCGCATTGCTTCCTGGTACGGCGCAAATGCCGTCACATTCTGCTCATAGCCTAGAAGCCCGCCGAACCCGCTCTGCGTGCCGATAATCTCTTCTGCCTCCTGCTTCTGGCGTTTCGTCCAGGTTCCCGGAACGCTTGCCAGCGCAATGAGCCGGTCTTTATATCGTCCCACATTTTTCGCGGTGTACGTCTCCGGCCGCTTCGTGCCCTGCATCTGGCTCTCGCTCTCCTGGCGGTCGATCTCGTCCTGCAGCTCCTGGATGCGCCGGTCTGTTTCGCTCTGCGCAGACTCCGCCTGGAAGGTTGGCAGCGTCGAATCGTTGGCTTTGCCCAGCATGGAAAGAATACTGGGCTGCTGCGCCTGCTCCTGCTTCTTCTGGCTCTCCAGAATGGCGAGCGTCCGTTTCATGCCCTGCAGCTGATCGAGTTGTACCCGCTCTGCCACCGTCTGTTCCTTCTGCGCCTGCTGCGCCTGCCGCTGCTCTTCGGCAATGGCGGCATTCGGGTTTTTGTAGGCGATCGTGTTCAGGAAATGTTCTTCCGCCGGATTGAGCTTGCGCCCGCTCTGCTGCTGTTTTCGCAGCTCTTCCTGCTCCTTTGCCCGCTGCCAGTTCGCGTATGCTGTTTGCTTCGCACCGGGCGAGCTGCTTTTTAGGAAGTATTCTCCGGCCAAATCCTGCAGTTCCTTCGCCCGGTTCTCATACGCCTGCGTCAGGTACTGTTCTTCCAGAGACTTCTGCCGGGCAAGCTCCTGCTGGTATTTTTCGTTCGCTTCATTCCACTGCTGCTTTGCGCGGGAGTATGCCTGAACCATGAAGTCCTGCTTATTGAGGACGCCACCGGCCTCCTGGCCGGTGGTCTGTTCCCAGTTGCTCTGCTGCTTGTCCGCTTTGTTCAGGAAAGATTTCTTGGAAATAACGCTCATACTTTCCTCCTTACTTGTACTTCACGGAGTCGTCGATCTTGATTCCGCTCACCTCGTAAATCCGTTTCGCCACGTCAGACCACTGCTGCTTCGACATCTGCCCGCGTGCGCCGACGGCCACATCATAGGCCCTGTCATAGTTGCCCTGGCCGAGCAGTGTCGAGATCGTCCGCTGTACGCCGTTATACGAATCTCTCGCCATGGCCACGTTGCCGCTGTAGCTGCCGCCGCCGTTGATCTTCGAGCCGCCAGCGCTTCCGGAGCCGGAACCGCCGCCACTGCTTCTAGCGCCCTTGGCCGCCAGCGCTGCCTCGTATGCAGATGTGTCGATGCCCAGCTTCCGGAGATACGAATAGTCGCCGTACTGTGCAGCCAGCTGTGCCTTCTCCAGTGCCTCGCCGCGAAGTCCCGTCTGCTGGTTGATCTCGTCAAGCAGGTTCTGGTAGCTGAAACTGCGGTCTGTGTTGTACTGGTTCAGCTCGTTCAGATACTTCGTGTAGTCCAGCTGCTCCAGTGCGCTCGCCGTCTGCACGTCGTTTGCAATCCGGCTGTAAGCATCTGCCCATGTCTGGTAATCGAAGTTCCGGTTCGTGTTGTACTGCTGCAGCTCGTTGAGATACTTGTCATAGTCCGACTGCTCTGCGCCCTGCACGGCGCCCAGATCGCTGAGCTTCATGTTGTAGTCGTTCATGTACTTGTTGTAGGCCAACTGATAAAGCTCCGGAATCTTGTCTGTCATCTGCGCCGCATAGTAGTCTCCGGCCTGCGCCGCTGCCGTCGCCGCATAGCTCGATGGGATGCCGCCGGACGCTGCTGCCGCTGCGCCGATGGCGTTCTGCTGTGCACGGTCTCCTTCGCGGGTGTACTGCTTGCGGTACTGGCTGTAGAGCTGGTCGCGCTCCGGGTCATAGCTGAACGCTTCTCGGTTCAAAATCTGCTTCAGCAAATCCTGAATGGTCTCGTCATACCGGTTCGTGTATTCCGGCTGTGCGACGTCATAAGAATAGTTGCCATAGTTCAGCTGCTTGTTCAGAAGATCGTCCACAAGCCCTGTGCGGTTCGAAGAGTATGTCGGCTTTGCATCCTGCTGGAAGCTGTTCGGGGAAAGTGGGTCGAGGTAGAACTGTGAACCCGCTCCGCCGCCCGTGTAGTTTCCGTAGCTGCTGCGGATGCCTTCCGCGCCTAGGTTTGCCAGTGCCCGCTGCTCCGGCGTCGTGGCGTTGTGGTAGTCGCGCTTGTATTTCAGGATGCTCATTCCCGCATCCGGATTCTGCTGTGCCAGCTTCAGATCGGCCGACGAGAACTCGCTGCCGAGTCCGGAGTTCGTCAGCTCCCGCTGAAACTCGTCGTATGTAAATCTCTGTGCCATTGTCGTCTCCTTTCATGGTTACAGTTCGCTTCCCGTGTAGACCTCGCGCACCAGCGAATACAGTCTGCACCCGCCGCTGCCCGTCATCCGGATACGGAAGTGATCGCACCGGCGCGGCACGATCGGCAGATAGAAGCTACGTTTCTTTTCTGCCTGCAGCGTCTTCACCTCGCGCCAAACGCCGTCTGAGTCGAACTGCATCTCAATCTTCACGCTGGCCCCTTCGTCCAGCTCCAGCCGCACCAGCAGCTTTCCGATGCCCTTCTTCTGCGGAATCGGCACCGACGCTGAGGAATACGTTGTGTACTCGTAGAAGTCCGCCCACTCCGTCATCCAGGAGACCTCTATCTCCCGAACCGCCGCGGCTTGCGCCGTCCTGGCATTTCCGTTCAGCAAAAGCCTTCCGTCTGCAGCCAGGAAATACAGCTCCCCGTTCCAACCCCAGCCGACAACCTCCAGCGCATCTTCCCGGTGCCACAGGCCCCGCAATGTGTCATACACAAAAAGATGCCAGGCGCCCGCCGTGTCCTTCATCGAGACGTAATACTTCGTTCCGTCGCTGCCGCCCACGGCGTTCCGGAACCGCTGCGTGCCGAACGCTGCGCCCACCTGCTGCGGGATGCCGCCGGAGTAGGCGACAATGCCCGTGCGGGCCAGGTAGAAAAGCGTCTCTCCGGCAATGGCGATGGACGCATCGCTGCCAGCTTCCACGCCCAAAGAGGCGCTGCCCATCACTTGGAAGTTCGACGGCTTGTCTCCGTAGACCTTGTAGATGTGCTCTTCCTTGAAAAAGCATGGATAACCCAGGTAGCTGCAGCACGCCGTGAAGTCTCCCGCGCTGCCGACATTTACGCTGTAGCTGTCCGTGGCCACGCCGTCAAATACATTCCAGTTGAAGATGTCTCCGAGTTTGCTGGCGTAGATTGTGTCTTCCTTGCAGCCCCAGAGCCTGTTCTCATTCTCACATAGGAAGTCCATATCCGGCACGGTTCTCTTGATGGTCAAGGTCTCGCTGTCCCCGCCGCTTCCGATCGTGAAGGTGTTTTCGTAGAAACGGAGGTAGTCGCCGTCGATTTCCCGGATGATCGGCGTTTTGTTGTTGCTCTCATGCTTCACTGCGCCGGAGATCGTCACCGCGTCTCCGACCTTGAAGATAGAATCCCATGCCGCACCGGACGCATAGATCGTGTTGGCCTTTGCGTCCTCTCCTGCGTAGGTTCCGTCCTGAATCTTTGCGCTGCCGGTGAAGCTCGCTTCCATCGTGCCGAACTCGTCCGCCAGGCGGTTATAATACTTCTTGTCCGGCAGGATGATGATGTACGCGCCCAGGCTCGCGAACTTCTTGTGCCCGTCCGTGACGATGCCTTTCAGCTCACCGTCTGCGTAAAAGCCCGTTCCGTCCACCCAGTACAGCCCGTCGTGCGCGTAGAACCCGTTCGGTTTTGTGAGTGTGCGTACCTTCCAACGCGGGCGCCTGGGTGCGAGCAGGGGATAGAAGTCGCTCGTCATATTTTTCATGTCCCAGATGTCGCCGTTGTCTGCGCCGAGCGTGTGGTTGTATCCGCCGAACTTTGTCTGCTTGTATTTCTGGATACCGTCCTGGTTTGCCATTGGCGGCAGTCCGATCATGCGCCGTCACCTCCGAACCGGATGAACCCCTCCAGCGCTTCCAGATGGATGGGCTTGATCTTCTGCGGCTCCGGAACCGCCGCCTGTTTCCAGTCGATCTCCGTCTCGACATTGGCCAGCTCAAACCGTCGCGTGTTATATTCCGGTGCGTCTGCCGGGTCTTTGAAGAGGAAGGTGCCGCGCTCCGTGAAGGCAACGTTTCCTTTCTCGTCGAGCTGCCCGAACTCCTGCGTCAGCTTATTCTCTTCGCGGATGTAGAAGTCCACAGAGGGCTGCAAGGCCCGCCGCAGTCTTGCCAGCGTGAAGGCCGTCTTGTAGTCCCATTCCATCTGCGAAAGATAGTTCACCGCCATGCAGGCGTTGACGCATCGGATGAGTGTTGTTTTCATGCTGTGCTCCTTTCAGCTCGTGCTCAGCGGCGAATCGTTGATGTAGACCGTGCCGTAGAATTTGATATTCCCGCCCGACGAGATCGTCACGCCGCTGTTGCCGTAGATGTAAATATTGTCGTCCGCCTCGATGGAGATGCCGCCCGCCGACTGCAGCTTCATGGCAAACGACACGCCGCGAATATAGTTCGTGTAGATGAACATTCTGTACTGGTTTTCATACTGGCTGCCTGCTCCGTTGGCGTCCAGCCGGATGCCGCCTGCGGTGTAGCTGCTGTTCATATAGCAGAACTCGATCTCGCCGCCCCAGATGCCGTTCGACTGCAGGATGCTTCGGAAGGTGCTGCCTTCGATGGTGCAGCCGTAGATGTCGATGGCGTCGATCGTGCCGGTCGTGATGTTGCTGCCGTTGATCGTTGTCTGTCCTGCGGTGGACAGGTCTGAGAACGTGACCATGCCGCTGAAGCTGATCGACTTGCTTGACACCACCACGCCGTCGCGCATGAGCTTAATCGTGCTGCTGCTTTCTCCGTTGGAGACCGACAGCGTGATGCTGTTGACCGTCTGTGTCAGAGACGATACGCTGCCGTCCAGCGTCGTGATTCTGCTCTGCAGCGCTGTCGCCGTCTGCTGCAGCGACGAAACATCTCCTTCTGCGTTCGTGATGCGCGTCGTCAGGCTGTTGGCCGTCGCAGTTAGAGACGTGATGTTTCCTTCTGCATCTTCCAGCCTCGCACCCAGGCCCTCTGCCGTGACCTGCAGCGCAAGAATCTGCTTCTCGTCATTTTCTAGCTGCACATATACCGGCTCCGTGATGATGTTCACGATCTCATCAAAGCCTGTCTCATTGAAGTTGTCTTTGTCCAGATTGCAGAACGAATACCGCAGCTGCTCCAGCAGCATATAGAGATAGCTCGTGATCTGCTCGATCTTGTCCTTGTCGGACGTTTCTTTCGTGAACTGTGGAAACCCCGTGTCCGCACTCAAAATATTGGATGGCACCGTATCGCCTCCTTATAGCGTTTTCGGGAAGGGCCGTCTCCGGCCCCTCCCGTGCGTCTCACGCCAGGCCCGCGAGCTTTGCGAACCGGTACAGTACCGTCACAAACTGTTCTCGCGTCATCATGTCCTGCCACATATAGTTCGGCTCGCCGTCTTCCAGCGTGCCGCCTCCGAGCACGATGCCCTTTTCCGTGGCCCACTGCCGGGCCTCTTCGCTGTACTGGCTGCAGTCATTGTCCTGCAGGTCTTTGCGCATCTGTCCGAAAAGCTCTGCGAATCTATCCTTGTCCATGTTCTCGTCCTCCATTTCTCCGTCGTCTAATGCCATTACCGTGTGTCCCTGGGATACCAGAATGTCGCCGCGCCGCAGCCAGCGGTCTTCCGTCAAAAACTTCTTCCCGCTCAGCATCTCGAACTGTCCGGTCGTCGGCCAGTCGTGCAGCATACAGTAGGTCGTGCAGCTGTTGCCCTGGCGCCTGAAGAGCTTCTTCAGCTCCGTCGCGCCCGCCGAGATCGCACACAGCATCATAAATGCCGAGCAGTCTGTCTCAACCGGCTTGTTGATCTTGCCGAGCGCGAAGTCTACTGCCTCCGCAGCGGCGTATGCCGTGTTGCGCCCGTCCATGTCATAGCCGATGTTCCGGTTCCGGACGCCGTCTTCGCAGGCCTGCGCCGCCCGCTCCGACATGGCCGGGTCTTTGAACCGAAGAATCCCCAGCCAGTTTCCGTTGTACCAGTACGAAAAATTCAGTTCCCGGCCCGTCTGATTGCCAGGCTTCTGCCCGCGTCCGCCGGTCTCTCCGAGGCTTGCCTGGCCGATGCGGATGCTCACTGCGCGTCACCTCCTGCCGGAAGCAGCCCTTTTTTGAGGTCATATACCGCCGCTTCGATCATTGCGTCCAGGCGCGTCTCGTCGAGCGTGACGCCGTGTTCCGCCAGCCAGTTGATGACGTATGCCTTCTTCTCCTGGCCGCGCCCGGAGCCGACATAAATCTGCTCCGCTGCGCTAACCGCAATGCGCACCCAGGCGTTGATCTCCGTCTGCTGCTGCGCTGTAGTTTTCGAGCGGATGTACGGGATGACGATGGCGGTAATGACCGCCGCAATGAGCGCGAATACTGTTTCGATGATGGGTGTAATGTTCATGGTGATCTCCTTTCAGATTTCTTGATCGGTTTCTTCTGCTTCCTTTTTCCCGACTGCTCCGAATCCCTTCCGCTTTTCAAACAGACTCTTCAGGCAGTACAGAGCGACAACGCCGACGATCTCCGTCACGGCCGTCTGGCTCAGCTTCTCGGCGATGGACTCTTTTCCGAGGTATGCCAGGATGTAGCTGCACCACACCCAGCCCACGCCGTTTCCCAGGCAGAACCAAAGCGCCCGCTTTGTGGTCGTCTTTAAGCTGGTGCGTTTCTGCTGCTTCATGTTCCGTTCTCCAAATCGTCGATGCGATGGTTTGCCACCTTCAGTTTTTCCTCGAAGACTGCCGCCGCCTCTTCCAGATGGTAGGTGCGCTCCACCAAACCGTTGTGCTTCGCTACTTTCTTCTCCAGCTGTTCCAGCCGGTATGCAATGAGCGCTGCGCTTTTCCGGTTCGCCAGGTATGTCCCGATGAGCGTACCGGCAAGGCTCAGCACGGCCACCACGATGGTCTCCGTCATGCCGTCACCTCTGTCCATCCATACACGCCCGGCTCCCACGTGTTCGCGTCCACATCGCTCGTCCAGTGTTTGCCGTTGCGGCTCACTTTTGCGCCCTTGGCGTAGGCATCCGTGCTGCCCACCGGCTGGCTCCACTCCGGCCATTCCTCTGCCGGGTCAGAGATGCCCACCCACAGCGACGGGCTGTCCTCCGGTTTCCAGCCCGCCTGCGAGGTGTGCGCCTTCAGGCATTTGTAGAGCTTGCCGCTGCGCTCCCTGATCTGCCCCGCAGTGTAGGCCACCGGGTATTCCCATGGGCTGAACAGCTCCGCGTGTTCACCGGCCGTCACGCCGTCGATACTTCCGTTCTCAGCCAGTGTGACAAATGCGATGGCGCTTGCCGCCTGGTTTTCCTGCAGGAATGTTCCGGTGTCGCGTTTTACCAGGATGATCTGCGACAGCAGCATGGGCGTTCCGCCCACGGCCACGCCTTCGGCCTCATCCTCTCCGCACAGCAGCCAGAACCCGTCCGGATGCCTGCGGATATAATCAGGGGCTTCCGTCAGTGCAATCACGCCCCCGTCCTTCCGAATTTCGTACATTGATGGTCTCCTTTCTCCCCGAACAGCTTTCGATACAGCTTGTCCGTCTTCCGCAGCACCTTCCAGCTGTTTCCCCGTCGCATGTGGCCCTTCCAGCTCTCATACGACGTGCGCACGTCTTCTTCCGTCATGCGCCCGTCATCTACCCACCGCCGGAACTTCCGCAGCTTCTGCCGCATCTTTCTGGTGCTCTTGCGCTGCACCTTCCGAATGACGCCGCCGGTCTGCGTCAGCTTGAACTTCGTCTTCAGAAACCGCACGCCCTGCTTGATCGGCAGGATGCGCGTTTTCTTCTCGCTCAGCTGCAACCCGATACCGGCGCAGTATTGCCGGATGCGTGCGGCGCATTCCTCCAGATACCGGACGTCCTCGCAGATGAGATACCCGTCGTCCATATACCGGCCGTAGCCCCGGATGCGCAGCTGCTCTTTGATGAAATGGTCAATGCCGTTTCCCAGCATCAGCGCGTCGATCTGGCTCACCTGGCTGCCCAGGCCGAATCCTCGCTCGCCGAAGTCCGCCATGAAGCTCTCTGCCCGCTCCCGGACGCGCTCGTCGTAGAGCCTGCGCCGGTTCTCCCGGTGGATGGGTTCCTGCGGTGCGGAGTTGAAATAGTCCGTGAAGTCGAACACCAGGATGCCGCCCTGCATCCCATGCTTCCGGTAATGCCGCTGCAGGTGCCGGTTCATTCTGTCCATGGCAAAGTCGATGCCCTTGCCCTTCAGACTCGCCGCGTTGTCGTATATGAAGGCCGATGAGAACAGCGGCACCAGTGCATTGTCGCATAAGCACCGCTGCACCACGCGCTCTGAGATGTGGACGCTCCGGATGTGCCGCAGCTTTCCGCGCTCCATGATGTCAAATTCGTGGAAGCCCATTGTCTTCCACGTTCCGTCCATCAGCGCCTTCCGCGTCCTGGCCGTGTTCTCAGACAAACTCGCCAGATACCGCTGCGTCGAGCACTTCCAGCGCACGCCCTTGCAGCACGCCAGCCCCGCTTTGTATAGGTTCTCATAACTGAATACCTGCTCAAAGCTGCCGCACGCTTCGCTCCTGGCCCGGCGTTTTGCTTCCCGCCCGGCGCGGCGTCTTTGATACCGGCCCTCTTTTCGCTCTTCGCTTGTCATGTATGGTTCTTCTCCTTGCCCGTTCGGGCACCCGCCGTAAGGGATGATTGTCGGGTGCGCGTTCTACCCTCGTGGCAGTCCGGCTATGAAACAGGCCCGCGCACATCGGCCTGCCATGCAAGCAGCGTCCAGCCGTCTGCACCGGCGGATTGTTTTGGCTTTTGCCGGGAATAAGCTCTCCTTCTGCATAGGTACTGCTTCGCCGCCTTCCGGCGGTTACTGCGTCAGACCGTGCTGTGCAGAATCCGAAGGCCACGCCATTGGCATTGCTGGCGTTGTTATTGTTCGCGTTGCCGTTGCTGTTGACCAGGCAGAAATTCGTGGAGTTGCTGGCATTCGGCGAGCGCTCCCACCAGTTGGCTGCAGAGCCGACGGCAACAAAAACAGAGCTTAACCCATGTTGTCTATTCTTCCGAAACTCCGGCAGGCCCGTCCGGCAAATCCTTGTACCGCTGCCGGTCTTTCTTCCGGACAGCTGCCAGCAGCTTCGCTTCCTCCGCGATCATCGCACCCCACTGCTCCATAGCCTTCCCAATCCATTTGCACCCTTCCGGGTTCTGCCGGGCCGCCTCGTATAGCAGCTGCAGCTTCGGGTCGAGATTCTGCAGCGCAATGTTTGCCCGCGTCAGCTCGTCCCGGCGCATCTGCGCCTCGTGCTGATTCGTCGGCCAGATGTTGTTGGCCGCTGCCGCGTGCTCGTGCACGTCGCTCGCCAGCTGCATAATGCGCGACGTGAGGAAGAACGTGTACCGCTTCGGTGCCTTCATGCAGCAGCTGAGCGTGAACGCTTCCAGCTTCTTCGCCGTGTCCACGAACTGCATGCTGCTTTCGCTCCGTTTGGATTTGTAGACCGGCATACCGTCTCGTCCTTTCTTGCCGCCTCCTGCCCGCAGCGCACAGGCTGCTGGCCGGAGGCAGAGCTTTCTTCGTTTTGAAATCTCGGCTTTCCGGATTCTGGATTAAAAGCAGAAGCCGAAGGCCACGCCATAGGCACTGCTGGCGTTGTTAAGGTACGCGTCGCCGTAGCTGCTGACCAGGCAGAAATACGCGGAGCTGCTGGCAGCCGGCGAGCGCCCCCACCAGTAGGCTGCAGAGCCGTTCCGCTTCTTGACCTTGCTGTTGCCCGCCTTGTAGTAGTCATACTGCGTGCCTTCGCCTGCCGCCGAGTAGCTGGTCGAGCCGAAGATTTCGACCTCGCTGAGCAAAAACAGCTTGTCCGACACCGTCTCGATCGTCGAGCTTGCGCCGCCCACGGATGCCTTCTTGCTCACCTCGCGGATGCCGTTCTGTACCTCCGTAGGCATGAGCGCCAGAATCGCAGGCAGATGCGTCGTGCGCATTGCGCTGTTCTTCCAGCCGCCGGAGTTCGTGTCCGAGCTGTTCATAGCCTTTGTGTCGGCATAGCAGTCGTGCATTTGGAACGTCAGCGGTGCCTTCCCGCCGGATGCGTAGGTGTCGTGGTTCTTGCCGATGATGTCCACCTGATAGCTCGTGCCATTGATGGTCATCGTCTTGCTGTTGCCCACCACCCATGTGCTCGGCACGCTGCCCGAATGGCACGCCGCGATGATGGAAGCCCAGTCGTTGTCCGCGAAGTTGTCCTTCAGGAAGCTCACCGTCACCGCGCAGGTCTTGCTCGCTGGCGCGGTGTAGTTCGTCCCCGCCGCCACGCTTACCGTGATGACAGCGTTGCCGTTGGCCTTGCCCGTCACCGTCACCTTGTTGCCGCTCACGCTCACCGTGGCCGCCCCGGTATTGTTGCTGCTGGCGCTGATTGCGCCGTCGCCGCTGCGCGTCACCGTGATGGTCTTGCTCTTCGTCGTGGTGTCCAGCGTCATGCTGGTGGGGGAGATGGACAGGCTCCCTGCTGCCTTCCCGATACTCCAGCTCACGCTCTTCGCCGTCGTCGTGCCGTCTGCCCAGCGGTAATTGCTCTTCGGCGTGAAGGTTGCCGTGTAGCTTCCCGCGTTCGTGCCGGATGTCGTGCCGCCGATGGTCAGCTGTGTCGTGCTGTAGTTGTTCCATGTGGGGGACTGGCTGCCGCCGTTGTAGGTCAGCGTCCCGCTCTGGCTCGGCACCGCAGAGATCGTCTTCCGGTTCACCGTCACGCTCGTCGTCGCCGTCTTCGTCACGCCGTTTTCCGTGTAGCTCACCGTGATTGTCTGCGTGCCGACCGTGCTCAGTACCGTCGGGCTGCAGCTGTAGCCGGTCACATTGGCCGTGGCGCCGTCGGAGTAGGTGGCCTTCACCACCATGCCTGCGCTCTGGAAGCTGTCGCCGTACTCATAGACCTTCTTCGTCGGCTGCGCCGTGATCTCGATCTTCGTCAGCCGGTGCACCACCGTAATGGCCTGCTCCGCCGTCTTCGTCACGCCGCCTTCCGTGTACTCGATGGTGACGCTCGTCGTGCCGTCCGTCAGTGCCGTGTCCGGGCTGAAGCTGTATCCGGTTGCCTTGAGCGTGGCGCCGTTGGAATATGTCGCCGTGACGACCATGCCTGCCGGATTGAAGGTCTCACCGGAGACGTAGGTCGTTTTTGCTGGCGGCGTTGTAATGGCGATCGACACCAGCTTCACCCCGCCGCCTCCGCCGCCTACCATGTTGAAGACTAATCCGTTCATGTTCCCACCTCAATTCTCGTGATGTTCACCGTCAATGCCGCCGTCGGCGTCTGGCTGCAGTGGAAGGTCATCTTGCCTGCCTGCGTCACATTGTCCGCGTAGATGATCGCCTCGCTGTACGCGCCGAAGCTGGCCGGTGCAGGCGTCACCACATACGCATACGCGCCCGTCAGGATGTTCGCGTTGCTCACCGTCTGCGCTTTGCTACTCCAGCTGGCAGCCGCCAGCGTCACCGTGAAGGAAACAGCTTTCCCGCTCTTTGCGTTCCAGGCCGTCCGCTCCGCTGCTGTGACGTGCTTCGTGGTATCGGCCTCGTGGTCGTCCAGGTTGCCCTGCACGGCTGCCGCTGCGCCCGCCGTCTCCTTGCCTGCAAGCGCGGTGCGGATGTCGCTGTGCGCCGCGCTGGAGCTGTTGTGTGCCGACACCGCGCTGGCCGCTTCCGACTTGCCGGTTCCTGCCGGGTCTGCGCCTGCCTGCACCGCCGTTACCTGGTGCGGGTTGTCCGTGTTCCCGGTATGTGCGCCCAGGCTTGTAGCGTTGGCCTTCTTGTCAAGCTCTGCCTTCACGCCGCCGCTGGTCACAGGGTTCGTGCTGTTCGCTGTCGGGGCTGCGTCGATGCTCAAAGCGTCCTGCTTGCCGTTCCACTTGGTGCGCTCCGCTGCCGTGACGTGCTTCGTGGTATCGGCCTCGTGGTCATCCAGGTTACCCTGCACGGCGCCCGCCTTGGTCTCGGCGGTTCCCGCTGCGTCTGCGCCTACCATCTCTGCGGTATAGTCGCCTGCCTCCGGAACAACTGCGCCGCCTCGTCCGTTGAAGCTCGTCACGCCGCCGCCCGCGATGGCCTGCGCACTGTCGCACCAATACTTCGCGTTGTTGGTGTTCTCGCCCTCGCGTGTTCCTGTTCCGCCCACGGCCCAGCTCTCAGCTGCTTTTGCGTTTGCCTCCACGCCCTGTGCGCTGCTCTGCGCAAGCTCCGCGCTTTCCTGCGCGTCCGTGGCCGCCGCCTGGGCGTCCGTCTTTGCAGTCTCTGCCGCAGCCTTGGCTGCCTGCGCCGCCTGCTTGTCCTGGCCTGCGCTTGCAGCGGATGCAGCTGCTGCCGTCTTGCTGCCGACTGCCTCATCTCTTGCCGCTTCCGCAGCCGTCTGCGCGGTTGCCGCATCTCCAGCCGCTTTTGTCGCTGCCGCGCTGTCTGCCGCGACGGATGCCTCGCTTTTCTTGGCGTTCGTCTCCGCCATCTTTGCTGCCGCCTCAGACTCTGCCGCATTGCTGGCCGCCGACTCTGCGCCTGCCTTCGCCGTGCGGGCATCCGTGGCCGACTGCGCCGCCTGCGTGGCGTTCGTTGTCGTGGCCTTCTGCGCGTTCTCCGCCTTTGCGGGGGTACGCTTGGGTGAGCCGTCGGCGTTAAGCCCGGCTACCACGCTAATCTCGCCCGTCTTCTCGTCGCGGACTATCAGCACGTCTTTTTCTGTTGTTTTCTTTGCCATTTGAAAAATGTTTTAATGGGTTATTTATTAAAGAAATTATGGATACGCGCCTTGTAGAAGGCTATATCTTCCTTGCGGAAATCCTTTACGTGTTCGGAGAGGAATGTCAGTACGTCCTCCTCGCTGTAATAGGTCTTTTTGCCGAGCGTCTTGTACGGCAATGCACCGATGCTGCGGTAGCGCTGCAGGGTACGCTTGCTTATCTGGAGCAGCATGCAGAGGTCTTGGTTGTCGAACATCCTGATACTTTCCATCGGGTTTGGGGCTTTGCCGGACGGTCGCAGGGAGAGCAGCAGCTCGTCCTGACGGTCGAGCCGTTCCATCAGCTTCTGCATCCAGTCCTCAAAATTGTTTCGTGTAAGCAGTTCCATATCTTATGTCCTCCTTCCTTTGGGTTTGCCGCCGCCCGTGCGCAGCGTGTGGTTGCGTTTCAGTTCCGTCAGTGTCGCTGCATCTTCTGCCACGGTGCAGTCTGCGAGCAGGCGGTCTATTTCCGACCGGCGGTAGCGGCATTTGCCGCGCAGCACGATATAGCCGATGCGCTGTTCGCTGCGCATACGTTGGAGGGTACGGGTACTCACGTTCAGCAGGTGCGCCGCCTCGCGGGTGGTGAGCAGCATGTCGGAAGACTCTCCCTTCCTCTCACCGGAAACGGCACGCACATAGACCGCTATCTCGGCTATCTGTTCCGTCAGGGCGGTGAAGGCGGAACTTTCAATCGTTATCACTTTCATATTTTGTCCTTTCTTTTGTTTCTCTGCGGCAAAATTCGGCAATAAACAAAAGGGGCTTTAACAACTCATTACGTGACTCACGTAAGATTTTCTTTGAAAGTGACTCCGTAACCCGGACAACCGGCGCAACAAGCTGCCGTATAGCGGAAAACGGCACGCATTCAAGGCGGCTGCGTTACCTTTGCGGTAAATCATTAAATGTTTTGGTATATGGAAATCGTATCTATCGAGAAAAAGACCTTCGAGATGATGCTGGCGTCATTCAACGCCCTCTCGGAGAAAGTCGCCGCCCTCAGGCGCAAAAGCGACGGCGGGCGGCTGGAAAGGTGGCTCACGGGCGAGGAGGTCTGCGGGCAGTTGAGAATCAGCCCGCGCACGTTGCAGTCATTGCGTGACAGGCGGCTTATCGGCTACTCGCAGATGAACCGCAGGTTCTATTACAGGCCGGAGGAGGTCAGGCGGCTTATTCCGCTTATCGGCACGATCTATCCCGATGGAAAATGACTCTGTTTTTATTAACCACTTAATCCGATGTTATGATGAACGAGAACAACGAGGTTTTCTCAATGGAGGACGAGCCGGTTGCCACCGCGATACAGAATATGCTCAAAGGCTCCAAATGGCTCTCCGCATTTTTGGAAAGTTACCGTCCGCCACTGGACGGGGAACATTACCTGACGGACAGGGAGGTGGCGGAAATGCTCCGGGTAAGCCGCCGCACCTTGCAGGAGTATCGCAACAACAGGATGCTGCCCTTTATCCTTCTGGCAGGTAAGGTGCTTTATCCCGAATCGGGACTGCGTGAACTGTTGGAGGCGAATTACCTCAAGCCGCTGGAATAAGGCGGTTGCATGAAAAAAAAGGAAACGGACAGCACCCGATGGTGTTGTCCGTTTCCTTTTTCGTTGTCTGTATGCGTGTTCAGCAATATCCGGTTTTCCCGTTCTGTATGAACATCACGTATGCCTGCCTCTTTTCCTTTGAGAGAGCCTTCTCCACCAGCCACATGCGGAACACGTGTGTATAGTAGGTGTTCAGCCGGAAGGCTACTGGAATGATGATTTCAAGCGAGTAAACATCCGCGTACAGGCCGTTTTCAAGCTGTATGTAGCGGCATACCTCGTAGTCGTTCAGCACGTCCGACTTGCGGACGGCTTTGATGGCGGCGTTCACTGCCGGGACGGTCGTATGGAACAGTTCGGCGATTTCGGTGGCGGTCATCCACACATCGTTACCGGTTACGCTGACCGCCTTGTCCTCTATGATGATTATGTCACGTTTCA
>OLSQ01000860.1_pt1 | contig 27724 bp, 21 predicted proteins | sample 1672561 | NCBI WGS metagenome assembly OLSQ01 (sample SAMEA3136699, study PRJEB25190) | human gut metagenome | biome: human gut; feature: human-associated habitat; material: faeces | place: Austria | collected 2013
TCCTGATTATTCAATGCATAATGTTTCACGCAAGCGGCTACTCCGTTCTGCTGTACTCCCTGCACATAAGGAACGACCATACATCCGGCCAGATAAGGATCTTCGCCCATATATTCAAAATTGCGCCCGTTCAACGGGGTACGATAGATGTTCACTCCCGGTCCCAGCAGCACGGTTTTATTGCGATAACGCGCTTCCTCACCGATGCTTTTGCCATAGAGCATAGACATATCGGTATCCCAGGTAGCGGCCAGACAGGTCAATGCCGGAAAAGCCACACAAGAGTCATTGGTCTGTCCGGCGTCGCGCCACTTGTCCCACAGTGTGTTGGGGCGTATACCATGAGGGCCGTCGTCGGTCCAGAGGTCTGGAATGCCCAGTCTGGGCACGCCTGCTGCCGAGAACTTGCTCTGCGCATGGATGACGGCTATCTTTTCATCGAGGGTCATGCGGCTGAGCACGTCATCGATGCGTTGTTCCACAGGTTTGGTTTCATCAAGATAGGTCGGAAGCGTCTGCGCTCCGGCGTTCATTCCAATTAAGAGTAAACACGATATTAGCAGCTTTTTCATATACATTATTATATTAATTGCTGCAAAGTTACCACAAATCCTTGACATGTACACATAATTAATGATAAATCTTTGTGCATAAGGTCATTTTTGTCATCTTTTTTGCGCAAAAGTTGAGCCGGGTCGGGCTTTCCTCCGCAGTGAGGGCAGGCGTCTCTGCCAGGATATCTTGTAAAAATGCCATTCTGCAGCACAAAGTTGCGCTTTTCTTTCCATGGATAGGCAGAAAATAGTAATTTTGTACACTATAGTTAGTCATTACCATCATGTCTGCGAGCCACCCGACGCAGACCACAAACCTGATAGAGATGAAAAAATTACTGATTACACTCGTTGCTATGATGTTTGTCAACGCCATACCCACCCATGCACAGCGCCAGACCACGCGTGGCATAGGTGTCTACCCAGGCCGCCAGTCTGAGAGTTTCGCCCCCACGCTCCGCCGTGACTTCGACTACCGCAATACGGCTCTCCACCGCATGGTCTATCATTCTTCATCACTCGATGCCAACCTCACCGGACAGCTCGTCACCGACGGTACCGTATACCGGGGCGAGCCCTGCCGTCTGCAGGTGTCTATGCCCGACGGCGTGGTGGCGCGCCGCGATGCCGAGAAACTGCTCGACGGCAACGTGCATACCCGTCTGATGGTCAAGGGCGAAGATACCTTCGTGCAGTTTGACTGGACGGCGATGGATGTAGACATCGATGCCTTCGACATCCTCGCCGAACCTGTCTATCTGCCCGGCCGGGGCACCGGAGGCTACGCCATAGACTTCCTTGCCTCCAACGACGGCAAGACATGGACCCTCGTGGGCGGAGAGCGGGGTGACGGCATGCCCGGTGAGCCCACCCGACACACCGGAAGCAACGACCCCAACAAGCAGGAAGACCCCGTGCGGCTGCCCATGCGACTGGTCAAGAAGCAGATACCCTTCTCCAAGCCCGGACGCTACTCCCATCTGCGCATAAGACTCCACATGACGGGCTGCACCTACTGGCGGTTCTACGAGGCACGACCCATGCGCCACGGCCGTGAGCAGCTGGCGCTGCCCTCATCCTGTTACACCAGTGCGTGGATGAGTGCCGGAGGCGCCGACGAGTGGCTCATGGTCGACCTGGGCACGCCGGTGATAGCCGACCGCGTGGTGATGTACTGGATACACCCCGCCCGTCGCGGCGAGATACTCGTCTCGCAGGACGGCGACCAGTGGCAGCAGATAGGCGACCTGGGCCGCATCAAGGTCAAGGGTGGCGTGCAGACTCTTCGCCATCATTTCACCGCCCGCTATGTCAAACTCATGATGCGCCAGCCCGACCCGTCGGGCCACTATGCGCTGAGCGAACTCCAGGTGATGGGGCGCGGAGGTCTCTCTGCCATACCCGCCGAGCGGCAGGGTATGGTCCACGGCCGGTACTACCTCAACGGAGGCGACTGGAGGCTCTTCCGCGACGGGGCGGCCGACTCTGTCCTTGCCACGGTGCCTGCCACAGCCCTGCAGAGTTATATTAATATAGGTGCGGTGCCCAATACCAACCACGCCGACAACCTGCGCATGGTTTCAGAGTCGTTTTTCCATTCCGACTTTACCTATACCACCACCTTCGACGCCCCGGCCGAGTACGAGGGGCGCCATGTGTTCCTCAACTTCGACGGTATCAACTGGAAAGCCTCTGTCCGCCTCAACGGCCATGACCTCGGGCGCATAGAGGGAGCCTTCATGCGTGGACGCTTCGATGTGACCGGCTGTCTCCTGCCCACGGGCAACCGCCTCGAGGTGAGGGTGGAACGCCCCGCCCACTTCGGCGCAGTCAAGCTGAAGACCACCGAGAGCACCGACATGAACGGCGGCGTGCTGGGAGCCGACAACCCCACCTTCCATGCCTCGATAGGATGGGACTGGATGACCTCTACGCCCGGCCGCGAGACCGGCATCTGGAACGATGTCTACCTGAGTGCCAATGGTGGCGTGAGTCTGGCAGACCCGCTGGTAGACAGCCGCATAGACCCCGCAGACTCGCTCGCCACGATGACCCCCAAGGTGTGGGTCACCAACCACCGCGACACCGCCGTGGTGGCTACGCTGCGCGGATGGATAGGGGCGATAGACTTTGCCCGACAGGTGACGCTCCAGCCCCGCGAGAGCCGCGAGGTGACTTTCTCGCCCGACGAGTTTGCCCAACTGCAGCGCCAGCCCATGCACCTCTGGTGGCCCGTGGGCTATGGCAAGCCCCACCTCTACCGTGCCGGTTTTGCCCTTCTTGAGGGTAGTGAGCAGATAGACTCGCTCCACTACCAGGTTGGCATACGACAGATGACCTACAAGGAGATGGGCACCCGTCTGCAGTTCTTTGTCAACCACCGCCGTGTGGTTCCGCTGGGCGGCAACTGGGGTTTCTCCGAGACCAACCTCTGCTACCGAGGCAGAGAGTACGACCGCGCGGTGAGGTATCACAAGGAGATGAACTTCAATATGATACGCAACTGGGTAGGACAGACTGGCGACCGCGAACTCTATGAAGCCTGCGACCGCCATGGTCTGCTGCTCTGGCAAGACTTCTGGCTCGCCAACCCCTGGGACGGCCCCGACCCTTATGACAACCGTCTCTTCATGGCCAATGCCGAAGACTATATCCGCCGCATCCGCTGCCACGCCTCGATAGCCATCTACGTGGGCCGCAACGAGGGCTATCCGCCTGCCGAGCTCGACAGCGCCCTGCGCCGCCAGGTAGACCTGCTCCATCCGGGCTTGGGCTACATCTCCAGTTCTGCCGACGACGGTGTGTCGGGTCATGGCCCCTACCGGGCGGTCGAAGCCGAAGAATACTTTACCAGCCAGAGTCACCGACTGCACTCCGAGCGCGGTATGCCCAATATTCCCACCATCGAGAGCCTGCGACGCATGCTCAGCCCAGCCGACCTCTGGCCTATCGGTGAGGGATGGGCGCAGCACGACTTCACCCAGAAGGGCGCGCAGCGGGGCTCGACATTCCTGGATATGATGCAGCGCCGTTTCGGACCCGCCGCCGATGCACGCCAGTTTGCCGAGTGGGCACAGTGGATCAACTACGACGGCTATCGCGCCATGTACGAGTCGGCGCAGCAAGATAGACAGGGACTGCTCATCTGGATGTCGCATCCGGCATGGCCGTCGATGGTATGGCAGACCTACGACTACTATCTCGAGCCTACAGCAGCCTACTTCGGAGCCCGCAAGGCGTGTGAGCCGCTCCACATCATGTACAACGCCCATACCCGCAAGGTGCAGGTGGTCAACATCACCCCCGTCACCCACTGCGACATGGAGGCGCTGATAGAGACGATAGACATGCGGGGCAGGGTGATACGCACCGACTCGCTATGGGTAGACGCCTATGCCGACGCCACCACCGATGTGGCTGCGGTGCGCATGCCCGACAGCCTCTCGGTGGGCTATCTCCGCTTGAGACTCTACGAGAGGGGGTATCTGCGCTCAGACAACTTCTACGTACAGGCAGCCAGCCCCGAGTGTTACAGCGCGCTGAAGCATCTGCCCGTGACACGCCTTACGCTCCGCGAAAATTTCAGCCGACAGGGCGACACCTGGCATGGACAACTGACGGTGACCAACACCTCCGACACGCCCACACTCATGATACGCCTCTGCCTCAAGGGCGATGACGGCGAGCAGATACTGCCCGTGGTCTATAGCGACAACTACTTCGCGCTGATGCCGGGCGAGAGCCGCGATGTCACGGTAGAGTTTGCCGACGAAGACCGCCGCGACAGCCAGCCCCACATCGAGGTAAGCGCCTTCAACGGCAAGGCAGAATAGCCCGCAGCCCAAGCCGCAGCAGCAGGCGACAAGGCTGGCTGCATCCAAGCCACCGCGCGCTGCCGTTAAGCCACGGTTGCCGACATCCAAACCATAACGCGCTGCATCCAAGCCACCGCGCGCCACAAGCAAGCCATTGCACCATCCCCGACCATCATCGTCAGGGTCGGTGCAATGGCTTTCTTTATGCCTGGCGGTCGAGTAGGGCGCCGCCGCGATGGCCATGGGCGGTTCGTATCAGTAGGCACGAGGGCTCGTAACATAAGAAACGAGGGCTCGTGACTTATGATACGTGGGCTCGTGTCAATAGTTACGAGCCGGCAAAGGTGGTCTCGGCATGACGGTAGGTGGTTTCGGGAAGGTCGAGAGGGGCTGCCTAACCTCGTAGGAGCCAGCGCAGAAGGGGGTTCCTTAAAAATATTGCGCGCGAGAGTAATAAAAAAGGCAATCTCTTGCGTCAATTCTCAGATATTTTATATCTTTGCAACGTAAGAAATAAAAAATAAAACCTAAACATACGTATTGAGTATGAACAAACATTTGTTGTTGGGCTTTGACGTGGGCAGCAGCTCGGTCAAGGCTTCTCTGGTAGATGTCAACTCCGGAGAGTGTGTGGCTACGGCTTTCTACCCCGAGCACGAAGCACCGATTAAATCAATCAGAAACGGTTGGGCTGAGCAAGACCCTGAAATGTGGTGGGCCAATGCCAAACTGGCGCTTGCCCGCATCATGGCCGTGAGTGGCGCCAAGGGCGACGACATCCGGGCGATTGGCATCTCTTATCAGATGCATGGTCTGGTGTGTGTCGACAAGGCACAACGGCCCGTGCGCGACGCCATTATTTGGTGCGATTCGCGTGCTGTACCCTATGGAGAGAGGGCTTTTGCCGACCTGGGCAGCGACCGCTGTCTGTCGCATCTGCTCAACTCGCCCGGCAACTTCACCGCCGCCAAACTGGCGTGGGTCAAGGACAACGAGCCCGAGGTCTATGAGCGTATATACAAGGTGATGCTGCCCGGCGACTACCTCGCCATGAAACTCAGCGGCGTCATCAACACCACCGTATCGGGTCTCTCCGAGGGTATGTTCTGGGATTTTCAGGCCCACGCTGTCGCCGGCTTCCTCCTCGATTACTATGGTTTCGACAGAGACATCCTCGCCGACATCGTGCCTACCTTCGATGTGCAGAGCCGCGTGAGCCGTGAGGTGGCTGACGAGCTGGGACTCAGCGAAGGTACGCCTATCAGCTACCGCGCTGGCGACCAGCCCAACAACGCGCTCAGTCTGAATGTCTTCAATCCCGGCGAGATAGCCTCAACGGCTGGTACGTCGGGTGTAGTGTATGGAGTGTTAGGCGATGTTAATTATGATAAAAAGAGTAGGGTAAATACCTTCGCGCATGTTAATTATACTGAGGACCTCACGCGTCTGGGCGTGCTCCTGTGTATCAACGGCACCGGCATCCTCAATGCGTGGATGCGCCGCAACGTGGCTCCCCAGGGCATCTCTTATGCCGACATGAACGCGATGGCTGAAGGTGTGGCACCAGGTGCCGACGGACTGCGCATCATCCCCTTCGGCAATGGTGCCGAGCGGGTGCTGGAGAACCGGGAGGTGGGATGCTCCATCCACGGCATCGATTTCAACCACCATACACAGGCTCATCTGGTGCGCGCTGCCCAGGAAGGCATCGTGTTCAGCTTCTGCTACGGCATGGAGGTGATGGCAGAGATGGGCATGGACATCCGCAAGATACACGCGGGAAAGGCGAATATGTTCCTGAGCCCGGTATTCCGCGAGGCGCTCGCCACCACCTCGGGAGCGACCATCGAACTCTATGAGACCGACGGCAGCGTGGGCGCCGCAAAGGGTGCCGGCATGGGCTGCGGCATCTACAGCAGTCACGAAGAGGCGTTTGCTACCTTGCGCAGGCTTGCCGTGATTGAGCCCGATGAACAGAAACGTGCGCAGTATGCACAGGCTTATGCCGAATGGAAAGGTATATTGCTACCAATGACATGACAATCTAAATATAATAAAACTTATAAGTACTAATTATGGCAAAAGAGTATTTTCCACAGATTGGCACAATCCCCTTTGAGGGCACTGCCAGCAAGAACCCTATGGCTTTTCACTACTACGACGAAAACAAAGTAGTTGCAGGTAAGAAAATGAAGGACTGGTTGAAGTTCGCAATGGCGTGGTGGCACACTCTGGGCGCCGCAAGTGGTGATCAGTTTGGCGGACAGACACGCTCCTACGAGTGGGACAAGGCCGACAGCGCCCTGCAGCGCGCCAAGGACAAGATGGACGCAGGCTTTGAAATCATGGAGAAGCTGGGAATCCACTATTTCTGCTTCCACGATGTGGACCTCATCGACCCCGCCGACGATATCGACGAATACGAGGCCAACATGAAGGCCATCACCGACTATGCGCTCGAAAAGATGGCTGCCGCCGACGACATCCGTCTGCTCTGGGGTACTGCCAACGTATTCGGCCATGCCCGCTACATGAATGGTGCAGCCACCAATCCCGATTTCGATGTTGTGGCACGTGCCGCCATCCAAATCAAAAACGCCATCGACGCTACTATCGAACTGGGAGGCTCAAACTATGTATTCTGGGGCGGTCGCGAAGGCTACATGTCATTGCTGAATACAGACCAGAAGCGTGAGAAAGAGCACCTCGCACAGATGTTGACCATCGCCCGCGACTATGCACGTGCCCGCGGCTTCAAAGGTACCTTCTTGATTGAACCGAAACCGATGGAACCTACAAAACACCAGTATGATGTAGACACCGAAACCGTTATCGGCTTCTTGAAGGCTCACAATCTGGACAAAGATTTCAAGGTGAACATCGAAGTGAACCACGCCACACTGGCAGGCCATACTTTCGAACACGAACTTGCTGTGGCAGTAGACAACGGTATGTTGGGTTCTATCGACGCTAATCGTGGTGATTATCAGAATGGTTGGGATACAGACCAATTCCCGATTGACAACTACGAACTGACACAAGCTATGATGCAAATTATCCGCAACGGCGGCTTCGGCAACGGCGGTACGAACTTCGACGCCAAGACCCGTCGTAACTCTACCGACTTGGAAGACATCTTCATCGCCCACATCGCCGGTATGGATGCCATGGCACGTGCCTTGGAGAACGCCGCCGAACTGTTGGAGAAATCACCCATCAAACAAATGGTAGCCGACCGTTATGCCAGCTTCGATACCGGCAAGGGCAAGGAGTTCGAAGAAGGTAAGCTTTCGCTCGAAGACGTAGTGACATACGCCAAGACCCAAGGCGAACCGGCCCAGACCAGCGGCAAGCAGGAACTCTACGAGGCCATCGTGAATATGTATTGCTAACCCCCGTCCGGGATTTTCCCGCAAACGGACGTTCCACGCGGATGGTTGCCCTGCACCATAGGGCAGTCATCCGCACCTTTTTGCCTTCACCCCAACGGATGCTTAAACATTCATTTTGATTATACATTCCCGTAACGCCGTGCAAAATGATAGTTTTCAGATGTTTTATCCGCACGGCAAAGACAGATGGAATGGACTATTTAAAACGGTATTCCTTAAAAAGGAATTGACGGAACTGCCATATGGGATCATTTCTACCCCATTTTCCCGATTTTTCTCAGCCGAATAGTTTTTCGTTAGGCTGAAAGAGAAATTCTAATCTGCGGCGAACGATTTCTCAGTCCCAGTTTTTTGCCCTGAAAACGCCCTAAAAGTGTCTGTCCGGCCTGTCGAGAACGGCTTTTTCTTTCCCGTTGCTCCATTCCCGAAACGTTAAAACCGAAATCAAAAAGTAAGCGTTTTCCCCGCTGCACTAACTTGAGAGTCCGTTTTGTAAACCGTGTACCGCATACTGCCCCGTGCCTTGTAAGCCATTATGACCGAAACTGTTCCGAATGTCAATACCCCGCCCCCGAAATACTCGTGTTTTCCGCGCTCCCCTCCACCTTGTCCACAAATACGCGAATCTCGCACCTGCCTCTTTAACATTCTGTCAATTTGTAAATCCCGGACTTATCGCCTACTCTCTAAAACGGTCTTCAATAGCCGAAAGAAGACATTGCTCTTTGATGTCTTGGAACAATAATGAAAAAGTATCTTTAAGAAGATATATAAAAATTACATACCCCCTGTGTTTTCAGAAATTAATGCTATCTTTGCCAATAATGTAAAAGGCTATAATTATGAATACATTGCAAATAGATAGTGTTTTGTTGGATGAGGCCTTAAAAATGGCAAAACAAAAGAATATAGATTTAACCCAAATGGTAGAATCCTTCATAAGGAATTTCGTGGAAAAGTCCGCTAAGCCTCAAGAAAGGCTGAAAATAACTCCATACGTCAGTCGTTTGGGAATTGACCTGGATTTACCTGCCGATTTTGATGAACGGGAAGCTTACCGTAAATATTTGGAGGAGAAATACGGATGAAACAGAAAGTATTTGCCGGTATCTTCCTGTAGACGAACGCACAGTGAGAAAAAGCCTATCTGCCACATCTGGTTTTCGGGATATAGAAGATGCCATGCAGCATTATGCTGCTTTGCAAACCGGCTGTGATGCGATTGTTACCAGTAACGTAAAAGATTTCACGCAAGCGGATATTCCTGTATATACGCCTGACGAATTTCTGGCCAAAGAAGTATAATTTCAATTCTCTTTTTTATAAAACCATCTTATGTTTCCCTCGTTATATCTCCTATTTGGTGCAACGAGGGGAACGATTCGTGTACACGCAACCACTCCAAGGCGAGAAAATTCCTTCAATAGCCGAAAGAAGACATTTCATTTCATGAACATGCCCCTACATGGCTAAATATTTTCAAGCGGAGATGAAAACGGTTTATCTCTTAGGGAGAGATAAACCGTCTGTGTTAGTATGTTTATATATAATGAATTATAAAGAAGAGAGTATTGTATCATCAAACATTGTGTACGCAAACGAAAACAAAATTATGAGGAGAAATACGAAAAAAATGTCCCGATTTATTGCTTATATCATTGTAAATCCATACATTTGCAGCGGTGACACTTAAATTCTTGCCAATATCGGTTTATCTCTCCCTAAGAGAGCGACTGAAAAACACGCCGGAAAAACAGCCTCATCACAACCTAAAACGAATACCTATAGAGAGTTTCATATAAAACATTAACTAATTTCTAAATCAAATGAAAAAACAAGTACTAAGTGCATTGGCTTTCTGCTCTGCATTGGGCATCGCACAAGCCCAGACTGATGTCACTAAAGAGTATCTCGTCAATCCGTCTTTTGAGACTTTAAAAGCTGCGGACGGAACAACTGACGTGGCGGTAAAAACAAAATTGGAAAGCGGTCTGTACGGATGGGATGTAGCCAAATTGGGGGCTAACAATTCAAATTATCAAGTGGAAAGCGAGGAAAGCGGTTCTTCCACGGGTTTCCCTGCCGACGGCTCAGGCAAAATCAAACCGACAGAAGGCACCTATTATTACTTTAACCGTCAAGGTTGGGGCAACAAGGACTCTGAATTGAAAACCACCACTTCGAAAGAATTGCCTGCCGGAACTTATTATGCCGTCATCGACTATAAAGCGGCGGACTATTCCAACAACAACAATGCGAACAATAACGGTACGACCATCGGTATCAAAGTAAACGATGCCGCCTCGAACCTTTTGGGTGAAAATCCCGCCGTAAGACGGGCTTACTCCATAGCGAACAATGGTTCCAACCCCGGGAACGACGCTTACATGGTCAATGCTGCATGGAACGAATTAGGCACGATGTTCACCGTGACGGAACCCACCACCGTAACCATTTCTCTTGTACAGAATATGAGAAACAACGGACGTTCGGACATCGCTTGGGACAATCTGCGCCTCTATCAAATAGAGAACGTGAGCGAAAACAAGCCCATGGATGTGAGCGGACTGATTACCACTTCCAACTATTATGCCCTCGGTGGTTGGAATATCGAAGGAGGAAATACGTTTGAAGTCAACACTTGGTCTACAGAAGGTGAAAAAGACGGAAGCGGCATGACGACTCCTTTCATCGAAGACCACGTAGGAAAAGAAAACAAGGCTGCAAACGCCACTATCAGCCATACAGTCAGCCATCTGATACCGGGTATTTACGAAGTAAGCGGCTTGATTCGTGTACTGAACGAAGCCGCCGGAGGAGATACCCCATCCGGAGCCACACTTTATGCCAACGAAGGTAGCACGAATGCTTGCAACGGAAATCCCTGTACTAACGGCGTTTACGGTACATATACAGTGAAAGGCACGGTAGGAACAGACGGTGTACTGACTTTCGGTATAAAAGTGGCCAATGCTAATTTCAATTGGGTGTCTTTCAAGAACTTCAAATTGCAATACTTGGGAGCTGCCAGTATAGAACAACTGCAAGCCACACTGAAAGAAAAGATAGAGGAGGCTAAGGCATACGTGGAGAACTGCCCCAAAGGCATTGCAGCCATCGTAAATGCAGCCATCACCCAAGGGAATAGTGCCCAAGCCACGGAAGAAAGCCTGAATGCAGCCATTGCCGCACTGACCCAAGCCATTGCGTTGGCAGAAGAAACAGCACCGGCCACCGAAGCATTCAAAACCCTCATGGCAACCTGCCAAGGCTATGCCGGACACTCAAGCGCAGAAGAAAGTGTAAAACAGGCATTCCAAAAGGCCATGAGCGATGCCCAGGCAGCCTTAGATGCGGCCACCACGGCTGAAGCCATCCAAGAAGCCACCCAGGCCTTGCAGACAGCATGTGAAACCTACGTACTGAGTGCAGAACCTGAAACGGGTTATCCTTTCGACTACACCTTTCTCATGAACGAGGCCAACAACTCGGACAACGGATGGAGCAAAAACGTAACCGAAGGCAACATCCAGAATTTCACATACAAGAACTCGGCAGAAAAAAACAACGGCGACTTGCAGAAAACTGGATTCATGGAAGCTTGGGACGGCAAAAATTACACGGCCACTATCACCTATACACGCAACGAGCTCCCCAACGGACACTATAAGGTTTCAGCATACGCCTTCACTACGGTTAATGGAAACACTAGTTTCACGAGCAACGACAAGGAAGTGAAAATGGACAACAGCACTGCCTTGTTCACGAATCCTACGATAGAAGATGTCATCGTGGACGAAGGCAAACTGACTGTCGGCTTGAACACAACAGATGCGAATTGGACCGGAATCACCAACATCCAACTGCAATACCTCTCCAAACTGACTGACGCAGAAGCTTCTGCCAAAGCCAAAGAAGCACTCCATGCCAAATTAGAGGAAGCCGGCAGCATGGATACCGAAACCAACGTGGGCACGGAAGCTTTCCAAATCCCGGAAACGGCCATAGATGTATTCGACAAAGTCTTTGACGAAGCCAACGGCATCTACGAATCATCAGAAAAAGTCGATGAGATAGAAGCAGCCACCAAGGCCTTGGAAGAAGCGATACAAGCATTGAAGCACCCGACACTCAATGCCCCGAAGGAAGGCGAACTCTTCTGCATCGCCAACATCTCGGAAGGTTTCGGATATAAGAACAACGCTGTGTCTCCGGTTTACAACGAAGCCAAGGCTGAGGACGGAGAATATGACCTGAAATGGTACCACATCGTGAATGCTAACTACGCGCAGGCTCTCAAGTTTACTCCGGTGGAGGGACAAAAGAACCAATACACGATCAGCTTCATCGACGAAGAGGGCAACACCCGCTACTTTAGCACACAAGCCTTGGCCGGATATATGGACGGGGGCAACGTGAGCACACGGCATGATCGTATCCGCGCAACGAAAGAAGCCGAAAAAGCATTACCGTTCGAAATCAGCTTGGCTGGTGAAGGTGTGTACAAACTGAAAAATACCCTCCATGGCAGCAACATCGGAAGTACAAGCGATGACGGCTTCTTCACCACGAACAATCTTTCCGACCTGTCTCTCGTGAAAGCGGAAAAAGCCAACGTACCCTTGTCCATCACGGCTGCGGGTTGGTGCACGCTCATCCTGCCGTTCGACGCAGAAATCCCGGAAGGCTTCGAAGTGTACAGTTGCACGGGTACAGAAGTTCCGGTAGGAACATCCACGGCATTGGTCTTGGAGAAAGCTGAAAGCATCGAGGCACACACGCCGTACATCATAAAAGGCAAGGACGGGGACACTCACGACTTCTCCGACTACGGTATGGCCCTGCAAGACCAATATGCAGCCGGACTGATGACGGGTACCTTCACACAGCAAAAAGCCGTTACCAACACTTACGTGCTCCAGAACCAAGAGGGTAAAGTAGGATTCTACAAGGTGGCCGCGGGCAGCGAACCCACCATCAAGCCTTACCGCGCCTACATCAATGCCGACGTGGCCGAAGCCAACATCGTGGCTCTGCTTCTCCCGGGCATTGAAACCGGCATCAACGGAATCGTGGCAGAAGATGCCTTGGTGAACGTATACGACCTCAACGGCATACTCGTACGTGAGAATGTGAAGTTAGGTCAGGCTCTCGAAGGCCTTTCCAAAGGAATCTACATCGTGAACGGCACGAAGAAAGCCGTAAAATAAACCAAAGATTTGAAAACCAAAAACAATGAAAAAGATTATGCCATACAGCTAATGGCGAAGGAGGGAACTGACAAATGGCTAGAATTAAAGGCGGAATGAACGCAAAGAAAAAACATAAAAGAGTATTGAAACTGGCAAAGGGTTACAGAGGCGCAAGAAGTAAACAGTATCGTGTTGCAAAACAGTCTGTTATGCGTGCGTTGGAAGAGTCCTATACAGGTAGAAAACAGAAAAAGAGACAGTTCAGACAGCTTTGGATTGCTCGTATTAACGCAGCAGCTAGAATGAATGGTCTTTCCTACAGCAAATTTATGTATGGTTTGAAACTTGCTGAGGTAAACGTAAACCGTAAAATGCTTTCTGAGATGGCAATCAGCGATCCGGAAGGTTTCGCTTCTTTGGTAGAAGTAGCAAAAAGCAAATTAGCTTAAGTTTTATCTGTTATAACAAACAAGTACAAAAAGGTATCTCATTGTGAGGTACCTTTTATCTTGCAGTAAAAGTGAAACATCACGATTAATGGAAAGGAAATGAGGGAAATGAGTCAGACGCATAAGCAAAAAATAGCGGCATTGCTTGCCGTAACCTTAATTTTGTGTGACCTCATGAGCGGGAGTCCTGCCCATTTGCAGGCAAGACAGAAGAACAATCAGACGGAGTGGAGTGAAGAGCCAACGCCTGAACCGACAGAAGAACCGACCGCGGAGCCCACAGAGGAGCCGGAGCCAACAGTTGCGCCACAGCCAAATGAAACTCCAAAGCCGGTGAAAAAATATGAACTGGTATCGCCCCACGCTAAGTATTATAAAGGCGGCATGAAGGGGATTCATTATCGGAAAGTGAAGGGGGAAAAGGTATATCACCTTTACTCGTATACGACCGATTCGGTAAAACTTGTTATGTCACAGGCATCTACTTTTGAGGTTTACGGAGGTGCTTCGAAAAAAGAAGTAAAAAAGAAGTTAGTTACCGTTTCTTCCTCCGGTGTGGTAAAATGTAAGACAAAAAACAAAAAAAATTACACGCTCTTAAAAGCGACGTCCAAAGTGACAGGCGAAAGCTGCTATATTTACATTTATTTTAATGAAAAAATTGAAAGCAAAAGCGGCAGCAAAATAAAGTTATGGGAAAAGAAAAAAGCGACAGTTTCTTTTAACTATGCCAAAAAGAAATTGTCTTTTGGAATAAAGAATAAAAAGATTGCAAGTATCAATAAAAACGGACGTATTACGGCGAAAAAGAAGGGTACGACTTACCTTTTCGTAAAGGTGAAAGATTCGGATAAGAACCAGTGCAGGATTAAAATTGTTGTAAAAGAAGAGCCGTGGATTGTCAGTGAAAAGGATAAGAAATACGACTATGCAGAGATGACAAGAGATTTGCGTAAGATTGCTCACAAATACCCCGGAAAAACAGGGCTGTCGAGCCTTGGCAGGACATATGACAACAGGGAAATCTGGTGCCTGCGTGTGGGAAATCCTTCTGCGGCAAAGAAACTTGTGATTGATGTGGCAATTCATGCCAGAGAGTGGAAAAATACACAGGTCATTATGCGACAGACCGAGGAAATTCTTCGGGAATATGGTGAGCACCGCGCAAGATTCCGTTCGACATGCCTTTATATTCTGCCGATGGATAACCCGGACGGTGTGACAATTTCGCAGTATGGGGCAAGTGGAATCCGCAATGCAAAACTTCGCAAGAAAATACAGAAGATAGGGCATTTCAATACGTGGAAAAATAATGCCAGAGGGGTTAATATTAACAATAATTTCCCTGCCGGTTTTTCAGCAGATAAGAAAAAGGATAAAAAGAAGGGCAAGAAAAGGAAACCGGATGCCACAACATATAGAGGAAAAAAGGCAGCGAGCGAAAAGGAAACGAAGGCATTAATTTCGTTTGTTAAGCGGATATCGCCAAAGACGGTGTTGAATCTTCATTCGACCGGCAGTATTTTATACTGGGATTTTGATGTATCGTCGCCACTGCATGAAAAGCAGTACAGGTTAGCAAGTGAAATAAAAAAGAGAAATCATTACCGAATGATGCCAAAGAGTTCGAGTACAGAAGAACACGGAGGCTTTGCGGACTGGCTTGTGTACGAGAAGAAAATTGTGAGTGTTACGGTAGAAACAGGGACAGTGCCATGCCCTTTGCCGCACTCTCAGTATAAAAAGATTTATAAACGAAACAAAAAGATGTTTCGCTGGTTTATGCTATCTTATTAAACAGGTAATTGGATACGAAAAGGAAGGTGCATTAAAATGGAACGAACGAGAAGACTGCGGATGAACGAACGAGTGAGAGATATGGTGCGGGAAAATCATGTCCGGGTGGACGAATTGATTTATCCGATTTTTGTAATAGAAGGAGAAAATATTTGTGAACCGGTAGAGTCGATGCCGGGCATCTGCCAGTATTCGATTGACAGACTTCATGAAGAACTTGACCGAGTGCGTGAGGCAGGGATTCCAGCAGTTTTATTGTTTGGTATTCCGGCACACAAAGATGAGCAGGGAAGTGGTGCGTATGCCGAAGACGGAATCGTGCCACAGGCGATTCGCTATATTAAGAAAAATTACAAAGAACTTGTTGTTGTTGCGGATGTCTGCCTGTGTGAATACACATCACATGGACACTGCGGTCTGATTTGCGATGGGGAAGTTTTAAATGATGAGACGCTTCCGCTTTTGGCAAAGGCATCTGTTGTGTATGCTAAAGCAGGAGCAGATATTATTGCACCGAGTGATATGATGGATAAACGTGTTGAGGCAATCCGCAAGGCTCTTGATGAGGAGGGCTTATACAATACGCCGATTATGTCCTACAGTGCAAAATTTGCGTCGGCATATTATGGCCCATTCCGTGATGCTGCACATTCGGCACCTGGATTTGGTGACCGCAAAAGCTACCAGATGGATCCGGCAAATGGAGAAGAAGCTCTGCGGGAAGTGGAGCAGGACATCAAAGAAGGTGCTGATTTAATTATTGCAAAACCGGCGATGGCATATCTGGATGTGCTAAAAGATATTTCGATTCATTATAACATTCCGATTGTGGCGTATAACGTCAGCGGAGAATATGCGATGGTGAAAGCGGCAGCGCAAAAAGGCTGGATTGATGAAAAACGAATTGTGATGGAGCACATGATTGGATTTAAGCGTGCCGGTGCAAAAATGATTATTACTTATCATGCGCTTGATGTAGCTCGGTGGCTTAAGGAAGAACAAAAGGAGCAGTAACCATGATTTTTGGCTATGTTGGAATTTGCTATAAAGAAGCACCACTTGCCCTGCGCGGGCAGGTGGCGTTACCCGACTCAAAAAAAATTGAATTATGGGAGCGGCTTTCTGTCATTGGCTTAAAACAGTGTGTGATTGTCTCGACCTGCAACCGCAGCGAGATTTTCTATTTTTCTCATTCGGATGAGGTGACGGGGGAGCAGGTGCAGTCCTGCTACCAGGACATTTTCCCGAATGTTTCGTTTGGGGATTGCTGTAAGAAAAAAGAGGGCAGTGAGGCGGTTTCTTATTTGTTCCGCGTGGCGGCAGGCTTGGAATCGTTAGTCGTAGGTGAAGACCAGATTTTAGGGCAGGTTGTTGAGGCGATGGATTTTGCCAGGACCATGGGGCACAGCGGCAAAGAATTGGAGCGCATTGTAAGGGATGCAGTGACGTGTGCCAAGTGGATTAAGACGAATTACCGCATCAGCGAAAAGCCGTTGTCAGTCAGTTATATTGGCGTGAAAGAGCTGCACCGTGCCGGTGGCGTTAGCGGGAAAAATATTCTTGTGATTGGAAGCGGAAAAACGGCGGCACTTGCTTTGACATATTTGTTTGAATACGGAGCAAAAAAGATTTATCTGTGCAGCCGGACGTTTGCGCACGCAAAAGAATTGTTAGCGGTACATGAAAATTTGACAGTGGTGGATTATCATGAGCGTTATGATGCGATGAAACGGTGTGAAACGGTTGTATCAGCAACGTCATCGCCGCATCTGGTTGTTTTGTACGATAAATGGAAAGAGACGGGTGCCACACAAATGCAGTTTTTGGATTTGGCATCACCGAGGGATATTGACAGCCGGTTACAAGAAGTTCCGGGGGTGCAGTTGATTGATATGGATACGCTGCAGAAAATTACCGAAAAAAATCAGAATGAGCGGGAAAAACTGGCGGCAGACTGTGAACAGGTTATTGAAGAAAAGGTGCAGGAGACGATGGAATGGCTTTTATTGAGCCGTGTGGATGGTACGATTGAGACATTGCAGAAACGGTGTTTACAGATTGAGACGGACAGTTATGAATATTTAAATCGAAAAATTTCTCTGAATCACAGAGAGCAGAAATTATTGAAAAAGGTGCTTCATGCTTCTTTGCAGCGCTTGATTCGTGAGCCGATTCAGGAATTAAAGCAGTTGGAGGACGAAGAAAAGCAGAAAGAGTACCAGAATATCTTAAAAACATTATTCCGAATGTATGAAGATGAATAAAAGTATAAGCGTAATCTTATACTTTTATTAAAAATTGCTATAAGTAAAATGTTATAATATCGTATGGAATATATTTACAAAGTTATACCTTGGTGTTACAATAATCTCAAAGAGAGGGATCGTATACGAAACAGGGTTTGTTTACGGGGCGGTTTCAAAAACAAAAAATGATTGGAGGACACAAGGTTGAAAAAACAGTTTTGTAAAACAATGAGTTATGTGATGACGGCAGCATTGCTTCTTGGCGTGTCAATGCCATCTTCACCGGCAGCAGCAAAGAAAAAGGCACCGAAACTTAGCACAAAGAAAGTAAGCATTTCGGTTGGACAGAAAAAGACGATTAAGCTGAAGAATGGAAAGAAAGCAGTTTGGTCCATTAAGTCAGGTAAAAAGGTTGTTAGTCTTTCGAAGAAAAAGAAAACAAGTGTCGTAGTAAAAGGTAAGAAGGCAGGAAAGGCAGTTGTATTAGCAAAGGTTGGAAAGAAAAAACTGACCTGCAAAGTTACTGTTAAGGAAAAGAAGCCGGCAGTTACAAAAGCACCGGCAATTACTACTGCACCAAACACGAATAAACCAAGTACGGCACCGACAGCAACACCAACAGCTGTAGTACCGGCACCAACCGCTACTCCGGAACAGGGCGAGGCAGTAAAAGACATTACAATTGATATGACAAAAGTTGGCGATACCGAATTCAGTTCTTCACCGGCAACGATTAATTTTAGCAGCCAGCTGGATGCACGCTTTGATTTGGCTTATTTTAAGGAAGTAAAAATTGGCTATGAACTTACTTTTGAAGGTGAAGACACTTCCAAATTAACAGCTGGTAAAATTGCTGTAGCAGGTACAACAGAGCAGTTGACAGGTTTTGATGATGGTGTAGCATTTAATTATAACATGGCAGCGGGTGCTACATCCGTATCGGTAGCATTTGATGAGAAAGTAACAGGTCCTGCCGTTGGATTGAACATCCAGCCGATGGATGCGGCTGCTAGTTATGGTTGGCCGGAAACGTTGAAATCCGTTAAGATTACAAGCATTGTATTTGTTGCCAGAGCAGGAGCTACTTATCCGGCAGCAGGAGCAAGCAAACCAACACCAAAACCAACAGTAGCACCGGAATTTGAATCTTCTGAGTTCAAATACGATGGTCTTGATCAGAATTGGATTGACAAAAACATTGACCCTGAAAAACCGGTTGTTGCTTTGTCATTTGATGATGGCCCGGGAGGTTATACAGGATTTGTTGATAATGGTATGAAGATTCAGAAAGCTTTAACTGCAGCAGGCGCTCATGCAACATTCTTCTACATCGGTGCTCATATTGAGCATGATGAGGATTCCAGAAATGAAGTTCTTGCAGCGAAAGAGGCTGGATTTGAGGTGGCAAATCATTCTTATGATTCCAATGGGTTGAATAGTGTAGGACCAGAGGTAATCAAAGAGAAGATTGCTAAGACAGATGCACTTCTTTCTGAAATCACCGGATACAAACACTTCTTGTTCCGTGCGCCAAACGTTGCTTATAGTCAGGCGATGTATGCAGTAATCGAGAAACCGTTTATCGATGTATCGATTTGGAGTCAGGATTATCAGGATAAAACAACGAAAGATGATTTGGTAAACAATGTAATCAATAACTTAAAAGATGGCGGTATCATTAACATGCATTCCGTTCATGATAAGACAGCAGAGGCAGTTCCGGAAATTTTGGAGCAGTGCAAAGACAAAGGATATCAGGTAGTTGGCGTTTCTGAATTGTTTGCGATTAAAGGCAAAAAGCTTATGACAGGTGTGAAATACAATAACGCTGAGTAAGATTTGAAAATGGATTGTTGAAAAGCAGGGCTGTTATAATAAAATAGTCTAAAGATGGCAAAAGAAGTTTGTTCGATATAAACGAATGGAACTTCTTTTGCTATTTTTATTTTATACGCAGACATGCCGCTCTTTGGTTGCGGCGTCTCTTTATCTGTGATAAAATAGAGTAAATGGCGTGAAAGGAGCATGCATATGACAGGGATTGTTTTTGAAGGTGGGACATTTCGACCGATTTTTAGCTGCGGTGTGATGGATGCACTGTTGTCGGAGAATATATTACTGCCTTACTGTATTGGTGTTTCCGCTGGAATTGCGGATGGCGTCTCGTATATTTCTAAACAACCACAGAGAAATTTGGAAATTATGCAGAAATACCGTAATGATAAGCGATATATGAGCCGGAGCAACTGGAAAAAAAATAAAAGTATTTTCGGACTGGATTTTGTTTTTGGAGAAATTCCGGACCACTTAATTCCATTTGATTGGGACACCTTTCGTTCATATGAGGGAACTTGTCTGGTTGGTGTGACAAATGCAAAAACCGGACAGATTGAGTATAAAAATGCAATGGATATGGACGAGAAATTTACAATGCTTCGTGCAACCTGTGCACTGCCGATGTTTTTCCCGGCGATTGATTTGGACGGGCAGAAGTATTACGATGGCGGGCTGGTTGACCCGATTCCGTTTAAAAAAGCGTTAGATGACGGTTGTGACAAATTAATTGTTGTGCTTACGCAGCCACGCGGTTTTGTGAAACGTTATGGCAAATATGATAAAATGGGTGCCAGAATGCTAGGACATAAATATCCGGAGATTAAGCGCGTGATTATGGAGAGACCGGACCACTACAATGCCATGGTCAAAGAGTGTGAGGCATTAGCGAAGGAAGGAAAAGTGTTGATTCTACGGCCGAACCATTTACTGAACAGCTTTGAAAGTGATGTGCGCAAACTGGAAATGGCTTATTGGCATGGTTACCGCATGACAAAAGAAAAGATGAAAAAAATCAAGAGGTTTATTGAGGAATAAAGGAGATTGCAAATGAAACAACAAAAGCAGCAAAAAGAATATGGGAAAAAGTTTTTTGTGCCAATTTTGCTTATACTGGCAGTGCTTCCATTGATTACCAATGCACATATTTATGATAATGGATTGAGTAAACAATTATGGTCATCGGCAAATGGTCAGGTGACGGATTTCTTTTTGTATTATAAATCACATTTTCTGATGATACTGGGTGCTATTGTTACGGTGATTTTGGCATATTGGCTTTGTACTGGTGAAAATGGCAGATTGTTTGATAAAAATGCGTGGATTCCGTTGATTCCGGCATCGGTGTTTGCCCTGTTTTCGCTGTTTTCAGCGATGGGAGCGGTGCATGCAGAGGATGCGTTCTTAGGCGGTTATGAGCAGTTTGAGGGCGTGTTTGTCCTTCTTATTTATGTAATTTGTTTTATATTTGTATACGGTTACGTGAAGAAAGAAGAGGTAGTGGAGTGGCTTCTTAACGGACTGACTGCCGGTTCTTGTGTTGTCAGTGTTCTCGGTGCATTCCAAACGTTTGGTCTGGACTGGATTCAGAGTGCATGGGCAAGGCCTTTGGTTACGACTGAACTGGCTGGCAGAAGTGGATTTAATATTAAATTGACATTTGGCAAGGGCATGGCATATTCTACACTTCACAATCCGAACTATGTTGGTTCATATGTAGCGGTTGTTTTACCGATTACGATTCTTTTGCTTTTTACGGCAAAGAAAATGACATTTCGTGTACTGGCTCTGATATCTACCGTTTGCCAGTTGATTATGCTGTATGGCTCACAGTCATTGACCGGACTGATTGGTGTTGCCGGAGCTGTTATTGCAGCACTGATTTTTCTGCTTCCCTATGCGAAAAAGCATCTGCTTGTTTCGGTTGGAGCGGTTGTTGTGTGTATTGCTGCGGTGGTCTGCGTGCTCGTTGCAAAACCCGGCATTTTAAACCGATTTACGGGCAGCGAGGGAGAAAAAACGACGAATACTATTTCGTCCATTCAGACAAAGAAAAATTCGTTTGAAATTGTGACCGGCAGCGGAAAGACGGTTGTGGGAGGGTTTACTTCGACTGACAGTATCGGTTCCTTTTCTTTGAAGGATAAAAAGGGAAAAACACTGGAGACTGCGACAAATAATAATGTTGTGACGATTGCAGAAAAAGGATATGAGAAGATTAAATTCTCAGCATCTGCTGTCGAGGTCGATAAAACAACGATTCCGTGTCTTGAAATTGGTGCAGATGGAAAAACGTGGGATTTGGTGAAAAAAGATAATAAACTTTTGTATTATAATCCGCAGGGACGATTGGACAAACTGAGAAAAGTGGATTCAATTGGCTTTGAAAATAATTACGATTTTGCGACCCGCCGTGGTTATATTTGGTCACGTACATTTCCAATGCTTAAATCAACGGCCTTGATTGGTGTTGGTGCGGATAATTTTGTATATGAATTTCCGAACAATGATTATGTGGGAAAAGTGAATTCTGAGTTTAATGCGCAGCTTATTACGAAACCGCATAACATGTATCTTCAGATTTGGACGCAGGACGGTATGCTTGCCTGTCTGGCATTGATTGCTTTGTACGTGATGCTTGTTATTGCAACATGGGGAAATTGCATGAATGCAGAGAAAAAGACATGGCTTCACAAAACAGCAATGGCAATTTTTTGTGGTGCCAGTGGTTACATGGTAGTTGGTCTTGCAAATGATTCAAGTGTATGTGTGGCACCTTTGTTCTGGATCCTTATGGGACTTGGGTTTGCCGTAAATCATATGATAAAACGCAGTAAAGCGAAAGAGGAAGAACAGTAAAATACGGAGGTGATTGTATGGCTCGAAGATGCAGTGTGGAAAGAGCAAATAAACAAATTGGCGGTTTCGCCAGTGCAAAGAAAAATATGGTGATTCAGTACGAAGGACGTGAACGTTCGACAAAGCATTTGTTGGAATTGATTCACGATGATGTTTTAACAAAAGGAGTTGCAGAAGAGGAAATTGAACAGCTTGATATTTACGTGAAACCGGAAGAACAGGCGGTTTATTATGTGGTGAATCAGAAAATTGAAGGCCAGATTGCATTCTAAAAGGATGTGGGACAAGAATGTCGGAAAGGAAGAAAATTATGGCAACGGTTTATGTAATTGCAAACCAGAAGGGCGGTATTGGTAAGACGACAACCGCTACAACATTAGCAGGGATTTTGAATCAAAAAGGAAAAACTTTATTAATTGATGCGGACCCGCAGGGGAACAGCACAAGTACCTATCAGGCAGCAATTGAGGATACGGCAACTCTTTATGATGTCATGGTTGATGAGGACCCGGTGCCGCTTGATGAGGCTGTGCAACACATGGAGAACGGAGATATTGTAGCTTCGGACCCATTGCTTGCCAAGGCGGGAAAACTTTTAGATGGAAATGTGGAAGGAATGTACCGTTTGCAGGATGCGCTTGAAATGTTAGACGGCTATGATTACATCGTAATTGACACAGCACCATCTCTTGATATTGTATTGTATAACTGTCTGATTGCTGCGGACGAAGTAATTATCCCGGTCACGGCGGATGCCTTTGCACTGCAGGGACTAACAAAACTCAGCGATACAATTCATGCTGTTCAAAAGCGCCAAAACCGCAATTTGCAGATCGCCGGTCTTTTGCTTGTGAAGTACGCCGGCCGCTCCAATTTGGAAAAAGATGTGCGTCAGGAAATCGAGGAAGTTGCCACACAGCTTGGCACTAAATTGTTCCCAACGGCAATTCGCGAGTGCGTCAAAACAAAAGAAGCACAGTTGAAAAAACGACTGCTCAGCGATTATGCGCCAAACTGTACTACGATGCAGGATTACAACCAGTTTGTAGAAGAACTGCTTGGAAAGTAAGATACATAAATGAAATATCTTGTGTTATATAAGGATGTCAGGGGCAAGCTTTTTGCTCGGGCATCCTATTTTATTGCTTATTTTCCAATGCCATATTCTTTCATAAGTTCTTTTTGATAGTCAGTATCTACCATGGCACGCTGCATGTCTTCCAAACGGTTGTCGTCTAGTAAACGGAGATTTAAGGTGTTAATTTCATGGATGCCGCGAGCTTCGCCACGTTCTTCATACATATCTAAAAGTACACACATATTGATATGTCCTCCTTTTTCGTTTTGTTTATCGATTAACTGTTTTGCCTTTATGTAACGGTCGTCATTTGCGACAGCGACCAGCCAATCTGAAAAGGCTTCTGGATGGTCAAGTTTAAAATCCGTTGTGCGGAAAAAAGATTCTAATTTTTCTTTGTCATTTTTGCATGACAGATACCGGACGATGTATTTAAAGTCGGAGTGATACATCTGCATCGTGGACTCGGATTGATTGGCTAAGTTGATAATACCAATTGAATGGGGTGAAATCCACTTCTCAAATTCCTTGCGCATATCGTCGGGGATGTTAAGTACATCCTGTAACTGCTTAGGCTTTTTCCATTCTTTCTGACTGTAATTCAAAACAAGCGTAATAACCGGATCCAGCTTTTGAGTATCATGAATCCCCTTGGTAATAGGGGATGGATACGTCTGTTGTTGTCGATTTGTCTCTTTGATTGTCCTAACCTGCTCCATATATTTTGCATGTTGATATCCCATGTCGCGGACGGGCATAATGTTATTGATATCGCTCTGGTTTTCCAGACAGACAAAGAAGCGGGTGTTATATTTTTTGTTACACTTCATCGGTACATCCATCTGCAGTTGTTTTAGTTTGTTGTCAGAAGAGGACTTAGTAATCAGTTCACCGGGTTCTCGTGACAATTCGTTTGCAGATATATAATGTCTGCCTCCGAATAAGTTTACATTAACGATGTCGGAAAAAACATCTTTGTATTGTAATAAGTTCTTTTCTGCTAAATCTTTATTTCCCAATAGCATGCCTCCTTTTATTAAATAGAAATAACAAGGAGAACGGTTTTGCTCCCACCCTTGTTTGTAAATATACTAGCACGCAATGAAGAAAAAGTCAATATATTTCATTACAATTGTAAAGCGACTTACGCCCGCTTGCAAAGGAACTAAAAATGGTGTAAAAGCCGAAAAAACGTAAGAAAAGAGAGGCGCAAAACGACTTGATGGTAAAGAGGGGCGTATTGCGCTGAGAATTTTTGAAAAGTGAAAAAAGTGGGGGTGGTCAGATTACGGAAAAAACAGAATCACAGTGCAAGGTTTCTGGTGGTGATACAGTTGGAGGTTTAATTGGTAAAACACAGTATGTTAATAGTTGGAGAGATGCTTCATATACCACTTGCAAATTGGACGGGACAAATTAGGGAGGAATACTGTTTGGATGTTTTCCAACCACAGATTATAATTGTTCCGACGTAAAAGTATATTATCCAAAAGAATGTTATGAGGAAAAGGGATGGCAGGATACCGGTTGTGACTTGAATGGGGGCGGCAGTACGAAAAATTATTTTACAAATGCCGCGAGACCAAAGGAATCCGTTTTGATGTCGTAGCAATTGCTGACCGTGCTTTTTATAAAAACAGAAAAATTCGCCGTGCTCTAATTGGCACGAACATAAAGTCAATCGGGAAAATGGCGTTCTACGGTACAAAGCAGTTGAGGTACATAGATATTAGAACGAAAAAACTGAAAGTTATTGGAAAAAAGGCGTTTATTGGAATTTATCCGGCGGCGAAAATAAAAATTCCTCGTACGAGAAAGAAAAAGTACATCAAATTACTTGCCAACAAATACGGTTAAAAGAAAAAAGCAGAGAGTTCGCAAAATGGAATTCTCTGCTTTTCCCTTGGTGTTACATTTAAAAATTGCTGCCATTCCAGCCCCAGTCGTTCACACCGTGGTAAGTGACATAAACCTGATTTCCCGGGATGGAAAGCTCTTCACTTAAAATGTCGCAAATAACTTTTGTCATTTCTGAATAGGCAGACGGAGATGCCTGACCAAACAGACTGACAGAAACATATGCTCCCTTGTCCAATTTCGAACCGCCCATGTACAAATCGTAATTATCTTCAAATCCAACCATCAGATACGTTTCCGATTTGTTTAAAATTTGGATAGCCTCACCAAGTTTTGTTTTGATAGCTTCCTCTTTTTTCGGGGTGAGCGATACGGTAATTTTTGAATCAATAAATGGCATAAAAGTACCTCTCTTTCTTTTTTATGATATAAGTCAAAGGGATTCCAGAAATTTAAGCATAGAACTTAACTGTGTACCATTTAAGCGTTCTGCATAGCGGAGTAAGCGAAACCTCGTTTCATTCAGATGAACCGAAGTGGTGTCTTCCTCCATAAAAAATTCAGACATAGAAATATTAAATGCATTGCATATTTTTTGCAAAGAGGGAATGGACGGCAATGTGTTTTTACGATACCAGGCTGAAATCGTTGATTGTGTGATGCCGGACTGCTGGGATAATTGATATTCGGTCCAGCCACGCTCCAGCCGTAATTCCACGATACGGTCTAATACATTCATTGTCAAACCCCTTTCTTAGGTAAATTCATAAATAATATTATACTTGGTATTGCAAAATAAAGCAGTGTAAAATAACGTAATTAAATAACGTAAATATGAAATCGGTAAAGAGTAATGTATTAGGGGAGGAGTTTTGGCTGAGATAAAAAAACGGAAAGCGATTTTGACGAGGGGGCGTATACTAAAGGGGGCGTATACTAAAAAAATGCAGTGGGGGCTTTTTCTTTCATAGATTACCAATATATGTTATAATGACCTTTGAAAAATGAGGGGAAATAGGATATGAAATTATTATTTGTACTTGTTGGACTAATTTTGTTTTGCAAAGGAATTGAAAAAGGCAGTAATTGGTTGTTCTTTGGTGGATTAATATTAATGATGTCCTTTTTGATGTGGCAGCTTTTTGATAACTGGTTTTTGGTTTCGCTGTTGGCGTAGACGGACACGGAGGCAGAGAGAACTAAGGTGTGGAAAAGAAAGGAGAGTTTGAATTTGAAAATTGCTACATATAATATATGGAATTCAGAAAGTGGAATGCCATATAGAATTAAATATATAGTAAATGAAATAAAATTAATAAATGCTGATGTGATATGTCTTCAGGAGGTATCAAGTAGAAAATTGGCTGAAGGTATTGCAACAAATGCTGATTATCCCTATTGGTATTTTGATAATTCTCAAAAAATAGCGGTTGTGAATGTTCATCTTCCGTGGGATAGTGTATTAAGCAGAGAGCATCAAATTATAAAAATTGTCAACGCAGTGGATAAAAAAACATACGATTATGTTTATATGGCGGGTGACTTTAATTGTAGTGATTTCTCGGATGTACAGCGGTTTTTATTAGGAGAATGTACGTTGAATAATTGTGAAGCCTTACCGTGTTGGTTTGATTTGGCATCTGCATATGCGGAAATTACTGATAAAAAAGCTGAGAATACTCTTGATTTTCGGAAAAATCCTAGATTTAAAGGAAATACGGTGGAGACAAATTGAAGATTTGACAGAATTTTATTGCAAAATACATATCCGCAGCCATTTCCTGTTTTGAGCAGGTGCAACGTATTTGGCACAGCAATTTATGAAGATATAGTATTGGCAGCAAGTGATCATTATGGTGTAGTAGTAGAAATGGAATAATTTTAGGATGGTGTTATTATGTATGAGGATATTTGGGAAAAATTATACTGTGAAGCAAGAAAAGTGCAAAAAGGGAGAGTGATTTCTCCGTTTATAGAGGCAGGGGGTGTTGCAGCTGCACTTTTGACTAAGAAAGGTAGTATTTATGTTGGAGTTTGTATTGATACGGCAAGTACACTGGGAATGTGTGCTGAAAGAAATGCGATTGCTAATATGATAACAAATGGTGAGCATCAAATCGATAAAATGGTTGCGGTTGTTGAGGATGGAAGTGTTGGCGCTCCGTGCGGTGCGTGTAGAGAATATATGATGCAATTAGATAAAGATAGTGGTGACATTGAAATACTTGTGGATTTTGAAAAGAGAAGAATCGTTCGGCTTAAAGAATTAATTCCTGATTGGTGGGGAAAAGAACGCTTTTTAGTTGAAGAATGAAAAGGGGACTTCTAACCGAAGTAACGCTTTGTATCAGATTTGATGTGCCCCCAAAAAGCCAGACTTTTTGGGGGCACATCATAGTCTTGTTATAGCGTTGCTTTGCCTTTCTCAACAAGAGAAAGACAAAACGAAAATAAAAATGCCTATCCTGTCTGAACCACAGGATGTGCGGTGTGCGTAAGGGCATTTAACTTTCGTGGGAGCATCCACTTTGAAGTGGGAGCGTTCCTACATAGTTATAATATCACTGGTAAGGAAATATATCAAGCGTTTTTTTGATAGAACATATAATTTCACATAAAAGAGAATTGTTATGTGTGACAATGGATAATTTT
>OLSQ01000869.1_pt1 | contig 27456 bp, 22 predicted proteins | sample 1672561 | NCBI WGS metagenome assembly OLSQ01 (sample SAMEA3136699, study PRJEB25190) | human gut metagenome | biome: human gut; feature: human-associated habitat; material: faeces | place: Austria | collected 2013
GTAGGGAGGGGAGTGGTATGCTTTGATTGCTGTAAAAGCCCCACCCCCTTGCTCCTCCCCCCCCGTAGGGAGGGGAGTGATATGCCTTGAAAGCTGTGCTTTGATTGCTATAAAATACTGTGTTTTTTTGTTGATTGATGGAAACAGATATAAAAGACCCTATAATGCCAACATCCAATAATTCGTCAGATGAACACGAGAAGTCGATGTGTGAATCCGACGCTTACGATGTGAGCGTAACCGAACATACCCCTCCCCTCCCTACGGGGGAGGGGTCGGCGTTAGGGCTTTGTGGGGTTTGTGGCCTTTGTGGGGCAGAGTCTTTGCTTTCCATCCTCCACAAATACTGGGGATATCCTGCTTTTCGTGGCATTCAGGGCGACATCATCAACAGCATAATGCAGCGTAAGGACACACTTGGACTTATGCCTACGGGTGGAGGCAAGTCGCTTACGTTTCAGGTTCCGGCACTTGCCATGGAAGGAACGTGCATAGTAGTGACTCCGCTCATAGCCTTGATGAAAGACCAGGTGCAGAACCTGCGCCGTCGTGGCATCATTGCAGCAGCCATATATTCGGGAATGAGCCGCCGTGAGATATTGGGAACGCTCGACAACTGCATACTTGGTGGCACCAAACTGCTGTATGTGTCGCCCGAACGTATTGGCACCGAACTGTTCAAGGCAAAGCTTGAGCACATGAAGGTGAGCTTCATCACCGTTGATGAGGCTCACTGCATATCGCAATGGGGCTACGACTTCCGCCCTTCCTATCTGCATATAGCCGACATACGCCAGCTGAAGCCCGATGTTCCGGTGCTTGCCCTCACCGCCACAGCCACTCCGCAAGTGATAGACGACATACAGGACAGGCTCGGATTCAGCGAGAAGAACGTGTTCCGCATGAGCTTCGAGCGCAAGAACCTGACGTATGTGGTGCGCAACACTGGCAACAAGGACGAGGAACTCATACACATACTCAAGTCGACACGCGGCAGCGCCATCGTGTATGCACGCAGCCGCCGACGCACCAAGGAGATAAGCGAACTCATAGAGCAGAACGACATAAGCGCCACGTTCTATCATGCCGGACTGGAACATGCCGTTAAGGACCTGCGCCAACAGCAGTGGCACGACGACGAGAAACGTGTCATAGTGGCTACCAACGCATTCGGAATGGGCATCGACAAACCCGACGTGCGCATAGTCATTCATGTGGATTGTCCGAATTCCATTGAGGCTTACTTTCAGGAAGCAGGTCGTGCAGGACGTGATGGCAAACGTGCCTATGCCGTATTGCTATACAATGACAGCGACCGCATGCGTCTTGACAAGCGAGTGCTTGAGGAGTTTCCCGACCGTCAGACCATCTGCAACGTCTACGACCATCTTGCCTATTTCCTGCAAGTGGCAGCCGACGATGGGGCAGGGCACACCTTTGCACTCGATCTCGACCGCTTCTGCCGCACGTTCAAGCATTTCCCAACTATAGCCAATTCGGCTCTTCGCATACTGGCACGTGCCGGATACATCGAATATGAGACCGAGCCCGACTCGCGTACACGCATGAAGTTCATACTCGAACGCGACCAGCTCTATCAGCTATATTCTACAAGCCCCAACGAGGAAGCTGTCATCACAGCCGCATTGCGCGAGTATAGCGGACTCTTCATCGACTATCGCTATATCGAGGAGAGCCGGCTGGCGCAGCTCACCGGACTCACACAGCAGCAGGTGTATCTTATACTAAAGAGTCTGAGTATGCGTCATATACTGCACTTCATACCGCAACGTTCCGTGCCGCTCGTCACCTACGTCAGAGACCGTGTGCTGGCTGAAGACATCGTCATTCCGCGTGAGGTGTACGAAGACCGTCGCGAGCAGTTTGAAGCACGTATACACTCTATGATTGAATATGCATCGAACGACAGCGTTTGTCGCAGCCGTCAGTTGCTCGGCTACTTTGGCGAGACCGACGGCAAGGACTGCGAGCGATGCGACGTGTGCTTGAGTCATAAAGGCAGGAAATCGGACGAATCGCAACAAAATGCCCGACAGCTCATCATGGCGCTCCTTGCCGACCGCAAACGCCATCATGTCACCGAACTGCAGCAGATAGACTGCCCGCGCGAAGTGCTGCCAGTAGCATTGGCAAGTCTTGTGCGCGAGGAACTGGTGGCGACCGAACTTAATGAGATATACTTAAAATAAGTACGTGTACATATATATACGTACTTTTTTCAGTATCTGTTTTATGTGCACAAACCATATATGAGTGCGCATTTTTGATAAAAAGTATTTTAAAATAAATTAAATCGCATACCGTTCTTTGCATTGCTCGTTATTTTTTGTTTACTTTTGTGCTAATATTAAGAAATACAAAAGAAGACATATATGTTCGAAAATTTAAGCGACAGACTGGAACGCAGTTTTAAGATACTTAAAGGTGAGGGAAAAATCACCGAGATTAACGTTGCAGAAACACTTAAAGACGTAAGACGCGCATTGCTTGATGCCGACGTTAACTACAAGGTAGCAAAGACATTTACCGACACGGTGAAGAAGAAGGCTATGGGTATGAACGTGCTTACTGCCGTTAAGCCAAGCCAGCTTATGGTGAAGATTGTGCACGACGAGCTTGCTGAACTTATGGGTGGCGAAGCAGCCGAATTGCACCTGACAAGTCGTCCCGCTATCATACTTATGAGCGGTTTGCAGGGTTCGGGTAAGACCACATTCTCTGGCAAGCTTGCCAACATGCTCAAGACCAAGCAGCACAAGAAGCCGTTGCTCGTAGCTTGTGACGTTTATCGTCCGGCTGCTATCGACCAGCTCAAGGTGGTAGGCGAGCAAGTAGGTGTACCTGTATATTCAGAGCCCGACAACAAGGACGTTATCACTATTGCCAATAACGCTCTTCGTGAGGCTAAGGCCAAGGGCTACGATGTGGTGATTGTCGATACTGCGGGTCGTCTGGCTGTCGATGAGGAAATGATGAACGAGATTTCAAATCTCAAGAACGCCATCAATCCCGACGAGACACTCTTCGTGGTTGACTCAATGACTGGTCAGGACGCTGTCAATACAGCCAAGGAGTTCAACGACCGTCTCGACTTCGACGGCGTGGTACTCACCAAGCTCGACGGTGACACACGCGGCGGCGCAGCCCTCTCAATACGTACTGTAGTGACAAAACCTATCAAGTTTGTCGGTACAGGCGAGAAGATGGAGGCCATCGACGTGTTCCACCCAGCTCGTATGGCAGACCGTATTCTCGGCATGGGCGACATCGTGAGTCTTGTAGAGCGCGCTCAGGAGCAGTTTGACGAGGAGGAGGCACGCCGCCTTCAGAAGAAAATTCAGAAGAACAAGTTCGACTTCAACGACTTCCTCGGACAGATTGAGCAGATAAAGAAGATGGGTAACCTCAAGGATCTCGCTTCGATGATACCTGGCGTTGGCAAGGCCATAAAGGATGTCGACATCGACGACAATGCTTTCAAGGGCATCGAGGCCATCATCAAGAGTATGACTCCGAAGGAGCGCTCTAACCCCGAGATTCTCAATCAGAGCCGCCGCATGCGTATAGCAAAGGGTAGCGGTACCAACATACAGGAGGTGAACCGACTCATCAAGCAGTTTGACCAGACTCGCAAGATGATGAAACTCGTCACCGGAACCAACATGGCAAAGATGGCTGGAATGATGGGAAAGCTGAAGGGAATGCCCGGAATGCCTAAGTTTTAAAACATAACAATATGCAACTGATAGACGGAAAAGCAACTGCCGAAGCCATCAAGGCTGAAATAGCAGAAGAAGTGAAGGCCATAATGGCTAAAGGAGGCAAGCAGCCGCATCTGGCTGCCGTTCTCGTAGGCCATGACGGAGGTTCGGAGACATACGTCAAGAACAAGGTTCTGGCTTGTGAGAAGTGTGGCTTCAAGTCGACACTCATCCGATATGAGGATGATGTCACCGAGGAAGAGCTGCTGGCTTGTGTCGACAAACTCAACCGCGATGCCGACGTAGACGGATTTATCGTGCAGTTGCCGCTGCCGCGCCACATCAACGAGCAGAAGATAATTGAAGCCATCGACTATCGCAAGGATGTTGACGGATTTCATCCAGTCAACGTGGGTCGCATGGCCATCGGACTGCCGTGCTTCATCTCTGCCACACCGCTTGGCATCGTGACGCTGCTCAAGCGTTACGGCATTGAGACAGCCGGCAAGAAGTGCGTAGTGCTCGGTCGCAGCAACATCGTGGGCAAGCCTATGGCGCAGCTTATGATGCAGAAGCAGTATGGCGATTGCACCGTCACCGTGTGCCACTCGCACACCAAGGACATCAAGCACGAATGTCTTGAGGCAGACATCATCATTGCTGCAATAGGTCGCCCCGACTTTGTGACAGCCGATATGGTGAAGCCCGGAGCAATAGTCATCGACGTTGGCACAACCCGTGTGCCCGATGCAACACGCAAGAGCGGCTACCGTCTTAATGGTGACGTGAAGTTCGATGAGGTTGCACCCAAGTGTTCATACATCACACCTGTACCTGGTGGCGTAGGTCCAATGACGATTTGTTCGCTCATGAAGAATACGTTGCAGGCGGCAGTTATGTAGTTGTGATGTTGAGATGTTGTTGTGGTGAGATTTGACGATGAAGTTGTGGCGTTGTCTTGCAGAAACAGGACAAATCACACTATCTCAACACCTCAACATAACAACTCCATACCCCACAACATCAAATCACACAACATCAAATCACACCATCTCAACCTTAATAGATATGACAGCAGAGGATTATTACAAGCTCGGTAATGAGCATAGACGCAAGGGCGACTGGAAGCATGCACTCGACTGCTATCTTGAAGCGATAGCTCTCGACCCCGATTCGCCAGCCGTTGAAGCCAAACAGATGCTTGACGACATACTTGCTTATCGTTGCAAAGACATGTATAACCCTTAATCAAATAAACTACTCACCCTAAAACAAAACGAAAAATTATGGGAAAAATTAAAGGTGTCATCGTGGTCAATACCGACCGGTGCAAGGGGTGCTCCCTTTGCGTGGTGGCTTGCCCAAAAAATGTGATTGCCTTGTCAGCTAAGGCCGTCAATGTGCATGGCTATCGCTATGCTGAGGCAGCGCAACCGGACGAATGTATCGGATGCGCGTCGTGCGGTATTGTATGTCCTGACGGATGTATAACAGTTTACAGAAAAAAAATGGAGGACTAATCGCTATGGCAGAACAGGAAGTAAAACTTATGAAAGGCAACGAGGCTCTTGCTCACGCTGCCATTCGTTGTGGTGCCGATGGCTATTTCGGCTATCCAATTACGCCACAGACAGAAGTCATTGAAACACTTGCCGAGCTCAAGCCGTGGGAAACAACTGGTATGGTTGTAGTACAGGCGGAGAGTGAGGTGGCATCCATCAACATGGTTTATGGTGGTGGTGGTGCCGGTAAGAAGGTAATGACCTCGTCGTCAAGTCCTGGTGTGTCGCTCATGCAGGAAGGCATTTCCTACATGGCAGGAGCAGAAGTTCCCGGACTTATAGTAAATGTACAGCGTGGAGGTCCCGGACTGGGTACCATCCAGCCGTCGCAGAGTGACTATTTCCAGGCCACACGTGGTGGCGGCAATGGCGACTATTACGTCATTGTGCTTGCGCCTAACTCGGTGCAGGAAATGGCAGACTTTGTCGATCTTGGCTTCACGCTCGCCTTTAAATATCGTATACCTGCCATGATTCTCAGTGACGGTGTTATCGGACAGATGATGGAGAAGGTGGTGCTGCCGCCTATCAAGCCACGTCGCACCGAAGAGGAGATTCTGCGCGAGTGCCCATGGGCAACGACAGGACGCTCAAAGGGTCGCAAGCCCAACGTAATCACTTCGCTCGAACTGAAGTCGGAGGTTATGGAGCAGCGCAATCTGCACCTGCAGGAGAAGTATCGCAAGATACGTGAGAACGAGGTTCGCTACGAAACCAAGTTCATGGACGATGCCGAATATATGATTGTGGCATTCGGTAGCGCAGCGCGCATAGCCGAGAAGGCCATTGAGATGGCACGTGCCGAAGGCATTAAGGTAGGACTGTTCCGTCCTATCACGCTGTGGCCGTTCCCGACCAATGAGATTGCAGCTGCAGCAGCTAAGGTGAAGGGTATACTTGTAGCCGAAATAAATGCCGGACAGATGATTGACGATGTACGTCTGGCGGTTAATGGCAAAGTACCTGTAGAGCATTACGGACGACTCGGTGGCATCGTGCCCGAGCCAGAGGAAATGGTAAAAGTATTAAAGGATAAATTGGTATGAACGATATAGTATCACCCGAGAACCTGGTATACAAGAAACCAGACCTTCTCAACGAAAACCATATGCACTATTGCGCCGGTTGCTCACACGGCATGGTACACAAACTCGTAGCCGAAGTAATTGAGGAAATGGGCATGCAGGACAAGGCGGTAGGCGTTAGCCCCGTAGGTTGTTCTGTGTTTGCATACAATTATATCGACATCGACTGGCAGGAAGCTGCACACGGACGTGCTCCAGCCTGCGCCACAGCTATCAAGCGTTTGTGGCCAGACCGCCTCGTGTTCACCTATCAGGGCGACGGCGACATGGCTTGTATAGGTACGGCAGAGAGTATTCACGCACTCAACCGTGGCGAGCACATTGCCATGATATTCATCAACAACGCTATATATGGTATGACCGGCGGTCAGATGGCTCCTACAACGCTTATCGGTCAGAAGACGTCGACATGTCCTTACGGTCGCGACCCGCGTCTGCACGGATGGCCACTCAATCTCTCTGAGATAGCGGCACAGCTGCCAGGCACATGCTACGTGTCGCGCCAGAGTGTTGAGAATGTAGCCTCTATACGCAAGGCCAAGGCTGCCATCAAGAAGGCATTCACCGCTTCTATGCAGGGCTGCGGATCGTCGCTCGTCGAGATCGTTGCTACATGCAACAGCGGATGGAAGCTCACACCAGTCCAGGCCAACAAGTGGATGGAGGAGAATATGTTTAAGCAGTATCCCAAGGGCGACTTAAAAGACACGACAAACCTATGAAAGCAGAAATAATCATATCAGGTTTCGGAGGACAGGGCGTACTCTCAATGGGCAAGATACTGGCCTACTCCGGACTTATGGAGGATAAGGAAGTGACATGGATGCCGGCTTACGGCCCCGAACAGCGAGGCGGAACCGCCAATGTCACAGTCATCGTCAGCGATGAACGTATTTCATCGCCAATTCTCAGCCATTACGATGTGGCTATAGTGCTCAACCAGCCTTCGCTCGACAAGTTCGAGCCTAAGGTTAAGCCTGGTGGTATACTTATCTACGATGGTTTCGGCATCATCAATCCGCCGACACGTAAGGACATCAACGTATACCGCATTGACGCTATGGACAAGGCTGCCGAGTTGAAGAACTCGAAGGTGTTCAATATGATTGTGTTGGGCGGACTGCTCAAGGTTTGTCCTATCGTCAGCACACAAGGATTGAACAAGGCACTGTTCAAGACTCTGCCCGAGCGCCATCACGGCCTCATTCCTCTCAACATGCAGGCTGTAGAGGAAGGCATGAAGATAATGACAAAAATGTAGCATCGGCTACAGACAATAGATTTTTCTATTGAACTTAATTTTTATAACTCTCTAATTAATTATTGTGGGGCGGGGTGCAGTGATGCAGTCCGCCTCTTTTTTATGTGGTATGGGTATATAAAAATGTCCTAAATCTATAAATAATAAATTTATATAGATTTTTTTAGCATTTCTTTTGTTATTTATAATGTTTTTGTATCTTTGCAATCGGTAACTATTGTAAACGACTTTTTGACAAAAACTTGCTAAAACAATAGTATTACGTGCTTAAGTTGACATTTTGAAACATAATTACTTAATATGGTTGAACACATGAATACAAACACTTTGGGCGTATCCTGCGGTAGGATTCTTGAATCTGTAGGTATGCGCAATCTTGTTTTGGGATGTGCCATAGCTTCCTTATTCCAAATGGGGGGTAAATGCGCAAGCCCAAAATGTTAATGGTACGCCTCAATCTGCCACCACAGCTAAGGGGCAGATGTATCGAGGCGTTGTAATAGACGATGAGGACCAGCCGCTACTTGGCGTTAGCGTTAAGGACAAGCACGGCAAGACCTTGACATTGACTGACCAGACTGGTGAATTCCGCGTCATGTTGCCTGTGGGCGAAACCACACTTACGTTCACGTATGTGGGAATGAAGCAGCAGAAGATGCGCATGTCTACCGGCAAGAAGAATGTCATACGTCTTCAGGCCGATGCCAATGCTATCGGCGAGACAGTGATTACGGGTATCTATTCGCGCAAGAAGGAGAGCTTCACCGGTTCGGCAGCATCCTATCGCAAGGAAGAACTCAAGGCTATAGGCAACCAGAACGTGCTGCAGAGTCTTTCAGCACTCGATCCTTCGTTTGTCATCATGGAGAACAATCTCGCAGGTTCTGACCCTAATGCTAAGTTGAACATCAACATCAACGGTACTACAAGTATTAATGGTCTTTCAGATAAGTACGGCAACGATCCGGACCAGCCGCTCTTCATTCTTGATGGTTTCGAGACCACACTCCAGCGCATCTCCGATATGAGTATGGACCGTGTTGAGAGCATCACCATTCTTAAGGATGCTGCGTCTACAGCCATCTACGGTTCGAAGGCAGCCAACGGCGTTGTAGTAGTAGAGACAAAGAAGCCGGAGGCAGGCAAGCTGCGTTTCACTTACAACGGTAGCTACAATGTGAGCTGGGCCGACCTGAGCGATTACAATCTTATGAATGCCAGCGAGAAGTTGCAGTTTGAGAAACTCTCTGGCTATTATGGTAGTCTTGACGAGGACGGTGAGATACTTGATGACCTTAACCGTGCTACATATTATAATAGATACAAGAATGTAGTGGCAGGACTCGATTCCTACTGGATGAGTGAGCCGCTGCGCACAGGATTCTCTCACGACCATAGCTTCAATGCCGAGGGCGGTGATTCTGCCTTCCGTTATGGTCTGACTATGCGCTATCGTGACAATGGTGGTGTGATGAAGAATTCTGACCGCCAGAACATCGATGGCTCTGTAGACCTTTCTTATCGTATCGACAAATTCAACTTCAGCAACCAGACAAATATTTACTATACCAAGACCGACAACAATGTCGTGTCGTTCAGCCAGTTTGCACAGGCCAACCCTTATTATTCTAAGCGTGATGCCGACGGCGAAGTATATAAGGTGCTCGAAAGTTACGAGACCATCAACGGTACACAGTATGTATATAACCCGTTGTGGAACTATCAGCAGAAGAGTTTCAACCGTGGTGACGAACTCCAGTTCAACAACAACTTCAACGTAGAGTATCGTCCTATACCAGCTCTGCGTCTTAATGCACGTTTAGGATTTACCACATCGCGTGGCAAATCTGAAGTGTTCCGCTCGCCTTACGACACCTCGTTTGCAGCAACAGAGGAGGTGAACCGTGGCAACTACACACGCTCCGACAACAACAATACAAGTTGGGACGGCAGCTTGATAGCAAGCTATGGCGGTATGACCGGATGTCACACCTACAACCTCGTAGGCGGTGCACAGCTGTCAGAGCGCAATGCTACAAGCGCATCCAACACTACACGTGGCTATATCAGCGACAAGTTCTGGAATCCGAACTTCTCTAATGGCTATGCCGAGAACAGCCGTCCGTCGTCATCAATTACCAAGACACGCTCAGCCAGCTTCTATTTCAACGGCAATTATGCTTACGACATGCGCTATCTGCTCGACTTCAATGTACGTACAGACGGTGCTTCGGTATATGGTATCAACAATCCGTTCTCAACCACCTACTCGGTAGGTGTGGCATGGAATATCCATAACGAGCACTTCTTCAAGCGCAACAAGTATGTGAGCAACCTCAAGGTGCGTTATACATTCGGTAATCCAGGCAATCAGAACGTTGATGCCAAGCTTGCCAACAATGTTTACAATTACTACACCAGTTATCCCAACCCGTTTGGTCTTGCAGCTATGGTTTCGAAGTGGGGCAACAATGACCTGAAGTGGAAGCGCACGCAGACACACAACTTCGGTTTGAACGCACTTATGTTCAACAATCGCCTGTCGCTCACTCTCGACTACAATATCCGCAAGTCCGACCCTGAACTCATCTTGGTAGATCAGCCTACATCTACAGGTGTATCGTCTATACCTATGAACATCGGTGCAACCGACAACCGTAGCTTCACCATAACCGTTGGTCTTGATGTCATCAAGCGCAAGGATTTCATATGGCGTTTGACAGCCAATATGCTGCACACCACAACCAAGTACTACAACATCGGCAACACACTTGAGAAGCTCAATGCTGACGGCCGTGCCTCGCAGTCGCTCATACGCTACTACGACGGAGCCAGCACCACAGCATTATGGGCAGTACGCTCACTTGGTATCGACCCGATGAGCGGTAATGAGATATTCCTCTACAAGGACGGTTCGTATTCGTACAAGTGGGATTCCAATCAGGAAGTGAAGGTTGGCGATACAACACCTGATGCACAGGGCAACTTCGGCACAACAGTACGTTGGAAGGGATTCTCATTGGGCATGAACTTCCAGTATCGCATAGGCGGACAGACAACGCTCAGCACACTGCTGTCAAAGGTAGAGAACATCAGCGACGAAGCTATAAAGTATAATCAGGACCGCCGTGCTTTGCACGACCGTTGGCAGAAGCCGGGCGACCGTGCTAAGTTCAAGCGCATCAACGACACCTCGACAACCAACATGTCAACCCGCTTCATCGCTACAGAGAACACGCTACAGTGTACCAGCATCTCGCTTGGCTATGAGGACACCACATCGCAGTGGCTCAAGATTGTAGGTCTGTCATCGTTCTACTGCCGCTTGTACACCAACAACATATTCCGTCTCTCTACCATCAAGGAAGAGCGCGGTCTTGACTATCCGTTCTCAAGAAGCGTTTCGGCTTCCATCGGACTTCGTTTCTAATCTCTAATTCAGACAACTATGAAAATTTTTAAGATAGTAAAACTCGGTCTTTTGTCGCTTGCCATATGCGCTACAACAACATCGTGCAACGACTGGTTGCAAGTAGACACCGAAGACTCAATCATGGAAGGATTGCTGTTTGAAAACGATGAGGGCTACATGTCGGCACTCAACGGCGTCTATTCGAAGATGAATGAGCTATACGGCTCTACACTCTCCATGGGTATGCTTGATGTCATGGCACAATATTATAATGTTGAGGCCAACACCAACCATTCATTCTACAATTCAGCCGCATTCAAGTACGACCAGGCAGGCTTCAAGAGTACGTCCAATTCGGTATGGACATCGCTCTATCTGTTCATTGCCAACATCAACACTTTGCTCAGCCACTGTGACGACTCCGATTCCAAGCTCTCCAAGCTCTATCGTCCGTATGTCAAGGGCGAGGCGTTGGCTTTGCGTGCTTTCTTCCATTTCGACCTGCTGCGTCTCTATGGTCCGATATATTCGGCAGAAACTGAGAATACCATTGTAATGCCTTACCAGGAGACAACGTCGAAAGAGATACAGCCGTTGCTTTCTGCCAAGGACGTGGCAGCGAAGATTATGCGCGACCTAAACGAAGCAGAGGAGTTGCTTAAGGACGACCGTATACGCAAGGATGGTGTGATGAACGGCGACTCTGACGATCCTAACGACAAGACAGCATTCCGCTATCGCAACTTCCGCTTCAACTACTATGCTGTTAAGGCACTTAAGGCTCGCCTCTATCTGTGGCTTGGCGACAAGGAGAATGCTTACAACGAGGCTACCTCTATCATAAAGCTCAATAAGGAGGAGGGCGTATTCCCATGGACAAAGAAGAACGCTGTGACCAGTACAAGCAATCCCGATCTTGTATTCTCGTCAGAAGTGATATTCTCGCTCTACAATCAGAGCCGCAAGACCCTATACGACGGAATGTTCAGTTCGAAGGGTGAGGTCAACAACATGCTTGTATTCAAGGGCTCGTCGATGGAAGACGGCAACCTCTTCTCTAAGCTTACTTACTTCTATGACGACTTCGGTGACCTTCGTCGCAACAACCAGTGGTCGGTAGAGACCATCAAGGTGAAGAGTGACAAGGAAGGCGAGGAAGACAAGAAGGAAGACATTCTGTGCTTCAATAAGTATAAGGATGTGCAGGCTTCGTCATTCCGCTATATGGTACCGCTCATACGTCTCAGCGAGGTATACCTCATTGCAGCCGAATGTGCCAAGACCAATGAGGAAGCATTGGGATACATCAATGATATCCGTACTGCACGCAACTGTGTCAAGCTCGAACTCAAGGACGGTCAGGGCGACGATGCTGTCCAGGACTATATCTATCGCGAGTTTATGCGTGAGGAGATAGGTGAGGGCCAGATGTTCTTCTTCTACAAGCGCAAGGCTATGAAGCAGATGATGTCGGGCACAGAGTTCGGACAGGAAGGTTCTTACTGGAATCCTGAGGACAAGCCGCTTGAGGGTCAGTACAAGATGGATGTTAACAAATACGTATGGCCATTGCCTGAGGTTGAGGCCAACAAACGCTTAGTTTCTAAATAAGGAGGACAAACAATGAAGAAGATATATTCAATACTTATGCTTGCCATGGCTCTCTTCTCTCTCACCGGTTGCGAAAAGGAGCTGATGGACTACGAGGGCAAGGACTGTCTGTATTTCGATGTGCGTCGTGGTGCATCGTGGATAGATCCCGACCTTTGGGCACACTGGAACTATTCGGAGGTGACATTCGGCAATATTCTTTCCAATGATACCACCATTGCCGTCAAGATTTCGGCAACAGGAACTGCAAAGGATTTCGACCGTGCCTTCCAGGTGATAGTAACCAAGGACAGTACCGACCTTCAGGAGGGTGTAGAGTATGAGCCGCTGAAGCCTGAGTATACCATCAAGGCTGGCGAGACAAGTACATTCGTTGACGTTACGTTCCATCGCACCGAGCGCTTGAGCAACGATACACTCAAGTTCCAGCTCCAGATTATCCCTAACGAATATTTCCACACTATGTTCGAGAATTATCTGGACTATCCCGGACCTTACGATGCTTCACAGCCTAAGGTAGAGTTCAACTACAATCCTAACGCACGCTTCCACAACATGTTTGTCGACGACGTTCTTATCCAGCCCGAAGGATGGATGGGTTCTGATGCCGGTTATGGACTGTTCGGTAAGTTCTCCGATGTCAAGTACAAGTATATGATGGAGATTTCGGGCACAACAATCTTCGACTATACACGCGAGAAGATGCCATCGGCACGTGCAACAGCCATCGGTCAGCAGGTAGCTGAAGAACTGGTGCGTCGCGCCCGTGCCAAGGACCCCGTCATCGACAAGGACGGCACTATGATGTGGGTGATGGCTGTGCAGAGCGGCAAGTATGGTAAGGATGCATGGACAGCGTTCACCAAACCAGAAGATTATCTAAAGACACATGAAAATGACAAATAATATGAAAAAGAAATATTGTTTACTATACATGCTTGGTTTGCTGGCTTTCACGTCGTGTGTCGACGATGAGGGCAACAACAACATGAGCGATGTTAACGAGGCCAAGATAGAAGGCATTGAAGACAGCTACTATAAGGTGGCTGACGTAGAGAACCTTGAGATACCTGTCAAGGTGACCGGTACACTCTCGGGCGACGACCTGAACAGCTTCGACTATATGTGGTATCTGTGTGCTAAGGACATTGGTGGTACGCAGCACTCTCACACGGTTATAAGCAACGAGAAAGACCTGTCTTATCCTCTCACGAATATTCGTCCTGGTACTTATAGCATCTACTTCCGTGCCACCGACAAGGCAACAAAGCTCATCTACGAGAAGAACTGCCTGCTTAAGGTAATCAGCCCTTACGTACGTGGATTCTATCTGTATGGCGACAAGGCCGACGGCACCGTAGGCATCGACTTTGTCAGCATGCTTGAGGAGCGTGACACCACCGTCATAGCCGACATGTTCGAAAATACCCGTGGCATCAAGCACGCCAAGAACCTCTTCTTCACAGGATGTTCAGGAATGGGAGCATCGAAGGCCGACTTGGAGCACCTATATGCCGTAACCGAAGACGGATCCTATCCGCTCACACACTCCTCGTCCGAGTCGAAGATAGCATTTGCCGAAACCGACTTCAACGAAATGGCATGGCCCACCATCAGCACTATAAAGAAGCCGCTGAAGGTGCTCGACATATGGCCCCACGCCTATGGCTCTGGCAACACTATGCGCTCGCGCACTTCGCGCTATGTCCTGACCGACCAAGCCATGTTCTTCGGTTCGCTCTATCAGGGCGAGAGCTATGGCAACCCCGCCAACTGCTATGTGCAGGGCGATGACAAACTGGTAGAGCTTGCGCCTTACGGATTCTATCCCGACAACTCGAGCTATACAAGTACAGTGTACTTATTCGACCGCACCAACCACAAGTTTGTAAAACTTGCCAACACCTACAGTGCCAACACCAATCTGGCTGATGCTCCGGAGAATGGACAGGGTGCCTTCTGGCTTGACCAGACCGAGTATACCCCCGTGCGCGACCTCGTATACGGCGAGAACGGCAAGGGTAACAACGGAGCCTCGTATGCACTGATGAACGATGCCGACGGCAAGTACTATGTATACATATTCCGTGCCGCCAGTGCCTATCAATTCGTGAAGATGACATCCAAGAACATCGACCTCAGCGTAGCCACCGACTTCACCAAGGCAAGCCACTATGCCTTCTACTCTAATCAGTACGTGATACTCTACTCGGTAGGTAAAGACCTCTGGGCTTACAACTACAACTCGAATAAGGCACAGAAGCTCAAGACCTTCGATGGCGAGATTACCTACATGGCGTTCGATGTCCACTCCGACGACAATCCCGACGACATCATCGTAGCCACATGGTCGGACGCAGAGAAGGGCATCGTATACAAATACGAAATGGAGGACAGCCCAAACGAACTTAAGATTAACGAGAAGGAGTATGCCACAAAGAACTATCCTTGGAAGACCAACCTGAAGGTGGTGAAGGTGGAATATCGCAACTGCTCTGACTAAACCATACAAACAAGAATCTATAACAGAATATGAAAACAGCAAAACTAATGGCAAGCCTGCTCATCGGGCTTTGCACATTGCCTGCCGCAGCACAGACCGATTTCCGCCACATATCGTTCGACGAAGCGCTGCAGGCAGCCAAGAAAGAGAAGAAACACGTATTCATCGACTTCTATACCGACTGGTGCGGACCATGCAAGCGAATGTCGCGCGAGGTGTTCCCACAGAAGAGTGTGGGCGACTTTATGAATGCACGTTTCGTGTGCTTGAAACTCAACGCCGAGAAGGAAGGCGTTGAGTTGGCAAAGAAATATGGAGTAAAGGCTTATCCTACATATTATGTGATAGACGCCCAGGGCAAGCAGCTCATGACTGCAAGCGGCTCGATGCCTCCCGACGATTTCATAGCCAAGATAGAGTCGGGGCTCAATCCCGACCATTCGCCTGAGCGTATGAAGCAGTTGTATGCCGAGGGCAAGCGCACCCCCGACCTCATCAACAACTATGCGCTCTATCTTATGGAGCAGCGTAAGGAGGCAGAGGGCTTCAAGGTGATTGACGACTACTTCAACAGCCTCTCCGACAAGAAGCGACTCAGCGCCGACAACGCCTTCCTCTTCACACGCTACACTCTCAATCTAGACAACGACCGTGCCCGCTTCATGGTGGCAAATCACGACCGCTTCGACAAGAAGGTGCAGGAGGCTATATACACACGCATACAGAATCTGTATCACAACGCTCTCACTACCTACTTCTCGGGCTATCAGATGCGCGAGAAGAAGTACGTGGAGGCCGACTATCAGAAGCTTAAGAGCGAGATGCTTGCCATGCATCTCGACCAGAAGTATGAGTATGCGCCGATGTTCCGCCTCATAGAGAGTCGCGTAGCTGATGACGACAATACTTTCCTCAACAACTGCGACCGCGAGTATGACAATCTGAATCCTCGCGACCGCACGTTGCTCATACTTAATCTCACACGCCTCATTGAGCCTAAAGACCAGGCTATGAAGCAGAAGCTCTCTACCTTCATCCGCTCGCGTCTTGCCAAGATGGACGGCAATACCATCTCGCTTGCCGGACGACTGCTCGACAGCATTGAGAAAGAGTAGGGATTTTCTTTAGTTGAGAGTTGAGAGTTGAAAGTTATGATATTTGCATTTTTTCATCGCTCAAAACTGCTTGCTGAACGCACAAGCAAATCTTTAGCTCGAAATTCTTGAGTTTTGCGCGTGCAGCGATATGCTGTTGATACATAATAAGTTGTGGCGATTGCTGTACGAATGAGCAATCGTCACAACTCGCAAAATGCTTCATTTTATAGAAAACGAGTCCTTTTGCTCTTCAAGTGTAGTCCTTTTACTCTTCAAGTGTAGTCCTTTTGCATTGCAACAGTAGTACATTTGTAGAGTAAAAGGACTACATTTGTAGAGTAAAAGTATAATGAGCGTGGTGTCGATATTGGCAAAAAGCTCAAAAATGCCATCAGAAATCTCTAAAATCGATTTTTCGTTTGTAACACTTTTTTACTACGAAGACTATATTTGCATATTATAGGAGGTTACTGCGTCCTCGCTGTAACCTGCGCACCATCTCCTTTTTTTATTTCTTATTGCAATACGCCAAATTAAATTATAGTCAGGAAAAGAGTCATGACATACGTATCGCCGAACTTTTCGCGTAGTTTTTTAGTGGCATTTTTTATGTGTGTGCGAACGGTTTCGTAGCTAATGTTCAATTCTTCAGCTATGGCGTGTTCGTCTTTTCCTTCGAGTCGCATCTCAATTACTTTACGGCATTTTGTAGGTAATATTTTAATGGCATCGTAAAGTTGCTTGTATAGTTCAATCTCGAACATGGATTCTTCTAATGAAAAATCGTCAGGAGAATCGACAATAGATTCTTGAAAACGATGTGAAGCCTTGCGTTGATAGTCGATGACGGCATTGCGCAATGAAATGAACAGAAGATATTTGGCGTTGCTTTCCAATTGCAAAGTGTCACGTCGTTGTATGAGGCGTATGAAGATGTCTTGTACTATATCCTCCGCTATATTTTTATCCTTTACAGTCTTGAGAGCATAGAAGACCATGGAGACATAATGCTCACGGAATAACTTTTCCATATTAGTCATTCCTGAGTCGTTGTTCATAGTATAATTGTCTTTCTCCAATCTCTTCATAATCTGTTTGAGATGCAAAGATAAATCTTTTTTCTTGATTTTTGAAATATTTTTTACTTTTAATTAACCAAAACACTAATCCAATACGTTCTTAAGTAAAAACAATATTGAAAACAAGAAAAACGATGAATATAAACTCAATAATAATAAAGTCGATTATCGATTCGCTTAATGCTGAGGAACAACGCTTGCTTGACGAGTGGCTTAAGGCGAAGTCGAATAAAAGGATGTATGATAATATACGTTCTCATTTTCATGATTCGGACAGCTATCTGTTTAACACTTCTGACGAAGATGTTGACAAGGCTTGGACTAAGATTGTCAAGCGTGCAGGTTCAGAAAGAAAGCCGGGCAAATGGGTAAGTATGATTAGACATACGTGGCGTGTAGCAGCTGCAGTAGTAGCCTTTATTATAATAGGTGGCGGAATGATGTGGTATGAAGACTATACCAGGACAACACCACCAGTATTGTCTGAGGACATAACTGGAGCAATACGCGAAAGTGTTAAAGCCGACAAGGCTGACGTCTTGTTGACTGCCGACAAAACAGCCGACATCCCATCACGTCAAATCATAAAGCCGCAATCAGTAAGCAAGGAGCAAATCGTAGAATATCAGCTTGATGCAGAAGAAGTGGAACGGATTCTTGAATCAAAGATGATAGAAACACAACGTACTAAGGAGTCGTGGGTGCAGCTTGACGATGGTACTATGGTGCATCTTGGCAACAACTCACGCATAATATATCCTGAACGCTTCCCGAAGTCATCCCTATTCGGAGCGTCATCTTCGCGCGAGGTTATTGTAGAAGGCGAGGCTTACCTTATGGTGGCTCACGATGCAAGCCGACAATTCATTGTACACACACGTCAGGGTGACATTATAGATTATGGTACGGAGTTTTATGTCAGCACTAAGTCCAATTCCACTCGTGTGGCATTGGTAAGTGGAAAGATAGGTGTGAAGAGTGCCACGACGCAAGAGCGAATACTACAGCCAGGGCAAGAGGCAAGCATAGCAACGGGTGGCAGTTTGTCGGTAGCTCAGACTGACATTGAGCGCTATGTAGCATGGAACACGGGCAAATATGCTTTCCATGAGGCTACGGTCAGAAAACTTATAGCGATAATATCTATGTGGTATGGCAGAAAAGTGCTGTATGATGAGAGCCTTGCCGAGCGTACCGTTTCTGGTGTATTCTATAAGTATTTAGATATAAAACAGACACTTGAGTCGCTATCTCTGGCATTGGGTGTAGAAGGAAATTGCTTTACAGTAGGAAGTACGATATATTAAATAAGTGCTAAAATAAGAAAATCTAATACATTACTCAAATTTTAAAACATCTATTATGGACAAAACAGACAATTTAAAGACAACATTGCGTTGCTTCGGCTTCGCATTGATCATGTTGTTGAGTTCTCTGACTGCTGTAGCCCAAAGTAAATTTGCGTCGAAGGTGACACTTGACGAGTCGAAGGCGACAGTTGAGACAATTCTCAAGAAGATTGAGAATCAGACAGGACTCAGCGTGGTCATTAGTACTGAGCAGGCTAGGAAGATGCCTCTCATTTCAATTACTGCACACGGCAAGTCGGTTAAGCAGGTACTCGATGAGATAGCTGATAAGGCCAATTGCGCCTATAAGGTATCTGGCGAAATCGTTACTGTATATATGCCATCATCACGTACGGTCAGTGGTGTTGTGATGGATGAGAATGGCGAACCGCTTGTTGGTGTACAGATAATGTTAGGTAAAAAGCCTCTTGGCATTACCGATGCAGGGGGACGTTACTCTTTCGGTATTTCTACTGAGCAGACTACGCTTAGATTCTCGTATGTAGGAATGAAGGCAGAGATAGCTGAATTTCCTAAAGGCACAAAGAATATTACTCGCAAAATCATCATGCATGATGGCGTTCAGCTTGACGATGTTGTGGTGAATGGTATCTATGAGCGCAAGAAAGAAAGCTTTACTGGAGCTGCTACAGTTGTGCAGAAAGAAGAGCTGATGCGTAATGGTAGCCAGAACTTGTTGCAAAACCTGAAGAACATCGACCCTTCTTTTAAGATTGTTGACAATATTGAATTAGGTTCCGACCCAAATAAAATGCCGGAAATCCAGATGCGTGGTCAGCAGTCGCTTACTGATGTAAACGGTACCTATACTGGCAATCCCAATCAGCCGCTCTTCATTCTTGACGGATTTGAGACTGACCTTACTACCGTATATGACCTTGATATGAACCGTGTAGAGACAGTCGTGCTCTTGAAAGACGCTGCTGCCAAGGCTATCTATGGCTCGAAAGCTGCTAATGGTGTTGTTGTAATTGAGACCCGTAAGCCTAATCCTGGAAAGCTTAAAGTGACTTACAAAGGCGACTTGAATATTACTGTTCCAGATTTGACAGGATATAATCTTTGTAACGCTCGTGAGAAGTACGATGTAGACAAGACATTCGGTACTTTTAGCGACGACTGGTCTAAGGAACAGTATCTTAATAATATTATGAAGTCTATAGCAAGTGGTGTTGACACTGACTGGCTTGCACAACCTTTGCGTACTGGCATCGGCCATCGTCATTCTGTATATTTGGAAGGTGGCGACAAGCGCTTGCGTTATGGTGTAGATCTGTTGTATAACGACCTTAAGGGTGTTATGAAGGGATCAGACCGTAAGACCTTTACAGGTGGATTCTCTCTTTCTTACCGCTATAAGAGCTTGTTGTTCCGTAATCAGTTTAATGTTACGCTCAACCATTCAGACAACTCTCCTTACGGAAGTTTTTCTGAATATGCCACATTGAATCCATACTGGAGCCCATACGATGAAACTGGCGCATTAAAGCAGATTGCCGGTTCTACCGGATGTGGTGGACTTATTGGTGTTACAGTAGGCAATCCTATGTGGAATGCAACTATTGGAACAAAAGATTTCAGTAAGTACACAGGATTGAGCAATAACTTCTATATTGAATGGCAGGCGCTCAAGACTCTTAAATTCATAGGACGCTTTAGCTTGGCAAAGACTATTAGCAAGAGCGAGACATTCTATCCTGCTTCACACACCAAATTCTTGAACTATAGTGAGGAGCGCTTCTTTGAAAAGGGCGAATATGGTATGGGCGATGGCGAAAGCAGTTCTTACAGCGCCGACCTTACAGCCAACTATTCGTTGCTGCTCAACAAGCATCAGCTTTATCTGAATGCTGGATATAGCATAAAGGAGGAACGCTCACAGAGCACTTATTTCCAGGTAATAGGTTTCCCGAATGAACGTACTGGCTTTATCACTTCTGGATTGGGCTTTGCCGAGAACTATCGTCCGTCAGGTGGTGAAAGCATCAGCCGCGAATTGGGCTTGCTTACCGCTTTGAACTATTCTTACGACGATCGCTATTTGCTGGATGCAACTTATCGTGCCAACGCTTCTTCACGTTTCGGTAAAGACAAGCGTTGGGGAGGATTCTGGTCGGCAGGTATCGGTTGGAACTTGCATAAGGAGCATTTTATGAAAGACGCTCGTTGGTTGAGACAGTTCAAGTTGCGTGCATCTACCGGTTATACAGGTTCGCAGAACTTTAATCCTTATCAGGCTCTTGCCACATTTAATTACTACCAAGACAAGGCTTACGACAATTGGGTGGGATCGTATCTGATGGCTCTGCCTAATGACGACTTGAAATGGCAGAAGACAAAGGATTACAACGTAGGATTTGACTTGAACATATTCAATCGCCTCACCGTGCGCTATGATTACTATATACAACGCACATCCGACCAGTTGCTGTCGCTTACCATTCCTCCTTCAATGGGATTCACATCTTATCGTGAGAACTTGGGTAGTACCGAGAACAAGGGTATGGAGTTGAGAACTAGTGTGAACATACTGCTCGATCCTAAGCGAGACCGCTATATCACAGCCAACTTCTCTATTGCTCATAACAAGAACAAGCTTAAGAAGATATCTAACGCCCTTAAGGCTCAGAACGATGCACAAGACAAGGATATCATGGACGGAAAGACCAACAAACCACGCACACGCTTCATCGAGGGCCAGTCGATGAATGCCATTTGGGCTGTGCGCTCATTGGGTATCGATCCTGCTACTGGAAACGAGCTTTATCTTACTAAAGACGGAAAGACAACTACAGAATGGCGCACTGAAGACCAGGTAGTTTGTGGCGACGGTATGCCTAAATACTCGGGCAGTTTCGGATTGAATATGGACTATCGCGGCATCTTCTGCAACGTATCGTTCTACTATCAGTTTGGCGGACAGACATACAATCAGACACTTGTAGACCGTGTTGAAAATGCCTACATAGCGTTAAATGTCGACAAACGCATCTACGATTCTGTATGGCGTCAGCCTGGCGATAAGGTGAACTTCGCTTATAGCGCATATAAGACTACCAAGCCAAGTTCACGTTTCGTACAGGATCTTGACGAGTTGCGTCTCTCAACATTAAATATCGGATACGACTTCCGTCATCATGATTTCGTGAAGAAGATCGGATTGGAACGCTTGAAGGCAAGCTTCTATATGGACGATGTATTCCGCCTTTCTACAGTAAAGGCAGAACGAGGTCTCACTTATCCGTTCGCACGCACATATTCTCTTTCTATACAAGCAACATTCTAACACTAAAAAGTAGATATCAATGAAATATAAAAACATTATAACCAGATTCTGCGGAATGGCAATCTGCTTGGTTCTTGGCACCACATCTTGCCAAAACTGGCTGGATGTCAGCCCTGAGTCGGAAGTAAAGTACGATGACTTGTTCAGTACTAAAAACGGTTTCAAAGACCAGCTTACAGGCGTTTATACCAAGATGTGTGATGAAGGGCTCTATGGCGCACATCTCACTTACGGTATGGTAGATGCACTTGGTCAGCAATATGTGTGGACTCAGGAAATGGGTAACTATTACCATTTCTGGCGTTTCGAATACAAGAACTCTACTTGTGAAAGCATCATGGCAAACATCTGGGCACAGATGTACAACGCCATTGCTAACACCAACATATTACTGAAGGGTCTTGACGAATATGGAAATGTACTTTCTACAGACGAGGAAAACATATATCGTGGAGAAGCGTATGCCTTGAGAGCTTTCTTGCATTTCGACTTGCTTCGCATGTATGGTAAGAGCTATGCAAGTGGTGCAAACGAGAAATCGATACCTTACGTAACTTCGATTTCGAAAAACGTAACTCCATTATATACCGTATCTGATGTGTTGGACAAGATAATAGTCGACTTGAAGGAAGCGTCAAGACTGTTGGAGAACGATCCTATTAAAACAGGCAACGCTACTACCGATTTCATAGGCACACGCAAATGGCACCTTAATTATTATGCAGTTCGTGCGTTGATGGCACGTGTCTATATGTATAAGAATGATAAGGAAAACGCCTTGGCGTGCGCTAAGGAAGTTATCGGCTCTGAGAAATTCCCATGGGTGTCGAATGATAAGGTAACTACTACAAGCCGTGACACACGCGACGGACTGTTCAAGAGCGAGTGCATATTCATGCTTAACAACCGTTCGCTGAAGAATCTTACCGAGAAGTATATGAAGGAAGGCACAAGTTACGGTTCTGGCAACATACTCCATGTTTCGCCTGAAGTGAAAGACGATATATTCGAAGCAGCTACTTATGGAGGATACGACTGGCGCGACAACTACTATTTTGAGCAGCTGGACGGAAACTATTATGGAAGTACAAAACTGTGGCAGGGCTCTAATATTGAATACAACAACCAGCAGCCTCTGGTTAGAGTAAGCGAGATGTGGCTTATCGCTGCAGAATGCGCTACATCTAAAACCGACGCTGTCAACTATTTGAACACTTTGCGTCAGCACCGTGGATTCGACGCCAGCTTAGACCTGAAGGAAGAAAATCTAACCGACGAGCAGTTGCAGACAGCCATTGGTAAAGAATACCGTAAGGAATTTATTGGCGAGGGTCAATGGTTCTTCTACTGCAAGCGTAAAGACCTGGCAGAATTGCCCAATACTACAGTTCCTTTCAGCAAGGCATACTATGTATTCCCATTGTCTGATCAGGAGAAAGAATATGGAAACCGTTAAAAACAAGGCTATATGAAAATAAGAACTTTATATATCGTATTACTGGCATGTCTGACATCAGTAATGCTAAACAGCTGCAAGCAAAACGACTACTTGCAGTATGATGAAGATTTGGCTTATGTAGGCTTTGCCTATCCTTCATACGGAAACGACAGCATTGTCTATTCTTTTGCATTGCATCCTAATTTGGAAGAAGACATTGTGAAGGTGCCGTTGAAGCTTTTTGGCTATGCTTCCTCTCAAGACCGTGAAGTAGGAGTGGAAGTGATTGAAAGCGAATCGACAGCCAAAGAAGGTGTTGACTTTGTCATTGAGCAGAAGCGAATGGAAGCTAATGCATATAAGGATAGTTTGATTGTGCGAATAAAGAAATCGGCTAAAGTGGAGACCAAGGACCTGGTAGTAAAGCTACGTCTATGCGGTAACGATTTGTTTGCTGCTGCGCCAATCGATGCTGAGACTTTCAGAATCATACTGACTTCTCAATTGACAGAACCTACCGGATGGCCTTTTGGCGACTATAGTGTCATCAAGCACAAGTTCGTAATCCAGACTATAGGCATTGCCACAGGTTACGAAAAGTGGAGCATCTCGGACAGTATTCGTTATAAGGGCATTTTGACCAAAGCTTTGTACGAATACAACAAAGCTCACCCCGACGATCCTCTGAAAGACGAAAACGGCATATTGATAACTTTTGCTTAACAATAAAAAAGTACAGAAATTATGAAGAACAAATTGATATATATTGCTTTCTTTATTGGGACTTTGATATGCTTAAGTTCTTGTTATAACGATAACGGAAACTATGATTACATATCATTGCCCGATGTAAAGATAACAACAGATAAAGATGCTTATGCAGCAGAACAGTTCCAGACACTTGAGATTGCAGCTGATGTAGACTTAGCCGGTGACTCGGAGGCTGATTATGAATATACATGGCGACTTTGGTCTAACGACATCAAGCGAAAAGACTACCAGAAGGAAAAGGTAATTGGCAATGAGAAAAATCTTTCTTTCAAGGTAGAGGAACTTGCAGGTTTGTATACTCTTGTGTTTACTTGCCACAACAAGCGAACCAATGTTGATACATTCAAACAAATGGCTCTCACTGTGCAAGGCAGCATAACCGAAGGCTGGTTGGTGCTCCATGAAAAAGATGGTGTTACCGATTTCGACTTGATAAAGACACCTTTCTTTTCAAGTCGTGTAGACAAAGACATTGTGCTGCGTAATCTGTATGCCATAAATGGTGAGCAACTGGAAGGTCGTGGTGTAAGAATCGGTAGCTTTATCGATTATCAGCGTCAGTATGTAACCATAATGACAGACAAGGGCGGAGCAAAGCTTGAAGGTTCTACAATGCAGAAAATTTTTGACATGTCATCGTTGATGACTGATGGTAAGCCGTGGAATCCACAGAACTATATCTGGTCGCCTTACAAAGGAGCCTTCAGCCGTTATGGATATGAAGTTATGGTCAATGACGGACGTGTGTACATATATAATACTATTTGGAAATTTACATCCTATGTTGAGCCTATACAGCCTGACGGCCTTACCTATAGAGCGTCTAAATATATGCCTCGTTTCATTTGGGGGCCGTACTATGGCGAAGGCATTGTAATATACGATGATTTGAATGGCAGATTCCTCTATGTTGACAAGCAGTTTAAGCTGAGAACTTTGCCTGATGCAACTGGTTATCCGTTCGACTGGAACAATATGCACGGCAACTTGATCTACATGGATATGGGCTTCAAAAACCACGACCTCGGTTTGATAGAAGATTGGGATAGTCATAAAAAGACCTTGTATGAGGTTAATTTCGATGAAAAGAAACTCAATCTGGCTATTGTAAAGCAGTATCCGGTAGGCGATTGCCCTGAGATGGACGATGCCAAGTATTATGCAATAGGTGAGCGCGGACCGATATTCTATTATGCAACAGACAAGAAGATTTATCTGTACGACTATTCTGGAACTCATAATGCAAGAGAAGTATATGCTTTGAGTGGCGCTAATGAGAAGATAACAGGAATGAAGATTCTGAAGGCTAACAAATTTGGTTCAAACCATCCATATAGCAATAAGGTGTTGATTCTTTCTACTTACAACGAAAGCGCTAAAGAAGGTAAGGTCTACATGTATTACTTCAACGAGAGCAACGGAATTATAAATCTTGAATCAGAACATGTATTTACTGGTTTCGGTGAAATCTTGGACATGGAATACAATTGGCCGAAGATAGGTTCGTAAAGACAATATAAGTTTAGTTTGAAAATCAGAACAATTTAAATAATCAACATGAACAAGAAGAGAATTTTCGGTGCAGCATTGTCGTTGTGTGCAGCAATGTCGATGTATGCCGGAACTTATACGTTCAAGATAGCCAACCCAAAAGAGGGCACTAAGTTGGAGATTCAATGGCGCGCTACTGGCGAGACCGACTTTGTGGAAGTGAAGAATGGAGTGGCAACGATAAGCAAGAATGACTTTACCGCTCAGTATGTCAAAATATATTACGGCGTTAGATTCTCGTTCATTATGTATCTTGAAGCCGATAAGGACCTGACTGTGAATATCGATGCCAAGACGCGTGAGTTAAGTTGTACAGGACCTTCGGATGAAATCAACAAATATCTGCTACAGACACCTTTTGCCACAGTCGACCCCAATGCTGCAGGTAAGGAAGAGGCAGACTATATCAAGACAAGCGATAGTGTGTATAATGTAAATCTTGAACTGCTGAAGAAAGCCGATTTGCCTACCAACTTCAAAAGACTGGAAAAGAAACGTCTGCTGTTCAAGTCGTATTCGAGATTCCCGTTATATCCGTCGCATCATCCTTTCCTCAAGAAGTTGGACTCGTACAAACCTACATCTCTCTTTATGAACAAGATGAAGGAGCTGACCGTAGTTGATGCCGAGTGTCTGAACTTTGCCGACTATGGCTACTATCTTATGGATGCCATTCAGTGTCAGGCGTTTCAGGGTGGCGACAGCAACAAGGAGTTTATGGCGTTTGTGGATGCCAACGTCAAGGATGCAAAGGTGAAGTCGTATGTAACCGATTCGTATATCTACGACATCGTGTCGAAAAGGGGACTTGACGGCAATGACGAGCTTGTCGACTACTATCGTAAGAATGTGATTGACAAGAAAGCTATGGAGAAGTTTGACGCTACCTGCAAGCAATGGGAGATATTGCGAGCAGGAAGTCCCTCGCCTTCGTTCAATGCTCCAGACGTTAATGGTAAGATGGTTTCGCTCGAATCGCTCAAGGGCAAGTATGTCTATATCGACGTTTGGGCAACATGGTGCGGTCCGTGCCGTGGCGAGCTGCCTTATATGACCAAGCTTGAGGAGCAGTATGCCGGCAAGGACATCCACTTCGTTGGTCTCTCATGCGACAGCAACAAGTCTGCTTGGGAGAAGCGCATACAGAAGGGTGACATCAAGGGTATTCAGCTTTGTATTGGACCGAATAGCGACTTTATGCAGAAGTATCTCGTCAAGGGTATTCCCCGCTTCATCCTTCTCGACCGTGAGGGCAAGATCATCAAGGCAGATGCTCCACGTCCGTCAGAGCCTAACATTACAAAGCTCTTTGATGAACTGCTGAAGAAGTAAAAGAGTAAAAAGGTAAAAGAGTAAAAAGTAAAAAAGTCAATTATATGGTTTTCTGTCCATATAATTAACTTTTTCCTGACTTTGTCACTCAAAAAACACTTATTTTATAACTGATTGATAAACAATATTTTATATCTTTGCGTCACCTAATATTGGGTGACGCAAAAGGTTTTTTAACTATGTTTATCAAAAAGAAAAGACATCGTTCTGGCAATATCGGAGTTATTGTTGTTGAGAAAATCGGTGGCAAGATGAAAGAACTTGCCACAATTGGTGTTGCATATAATGAAGATGAGGTCGAATATCTTGTCAAAGAAGCAAAAGAAAGATGCCTATAACCGAGAAAAGGGAATACGCAGATTGGAAAAGGCATACA
>OLSQ01000873.1_pt1 | contig 27400 bp, 26 predicted proteins | sample 1672561 | NCBI WGS metagenome assembly OLSQ01 (sample SAMEA3136699, study PRJEB25190) | human gut metagenome | biome: human gut; feature: human-associated habitat; material: faeces | place: Austria | collected 2013
AGCCGGTGAGGCTGTTCATAACCTGGGGTGAAGCGCCGCAGGCGTGAGCCCCAGGTCAGGCATCCCCAACAACCCCGGAGCCCTTGGAGAGGGCGATGCTGTATCTCCTCCGGAATGCCTGCAACAATCCAACGCACACCCACCCCCACCCCCGATCCGCAAGGCCTCCCGCGTCATAGGCACCTGCGAGGCCCAATCATGGAGCCGGCGGAGCCGGTGAGGCTGTTCATAACCTGGGGTGAAGCGCCGCAGGCGTGAGCCCCAGGACAGGCATCCCCAACAACCCCGGAGCCCTTGGAGAGGGCGATGCTGTGTTCTTATCCGGATGGCCATGCGGCCGCTCCACAGCGTCACCCACTCCGTGGGCTCGACATTATACATTGTGATACATCGTGCTATCTGACGGCTAAGAACTGTTGATTTTCGTCTTTTTTATTGCGGCAACCTTGAAAAATCATTACCTTTGCGGAAGTACGTAGTTTTGCTAAATCTAAACGCACTTGAATAGAAATCATCAAGTTAAATATTATGACAAAAATCACCGTACAGAATACTGAAGTCAATGTAATAAAAGTACAAGGTGAAGATTATATCTGTCTCACCGATATGTTGCGTGCTAAAGATGGTGATTTTTTCATAACTGATTGGTTGCGTAACCGTAATACACTTGAATACATAGGTATTTGGGAAAAAGTTTATAATCCCGATTTTAATTATGGCGAATTCGCCATAATTAAAAATCAGTCCGGTCTCAATAGTTTTAAAATAAGCGTCAAGGAATTCGTAGCAAGAACAAATGCGATAAGCGTTCAGGCAAAAGCCGGAAGATATGGCGGCACATACGCCCACAAGGATATAGCCTTTGAATTTGCGATGTGGATAAGTCCTGAGTTCAAAGTATACATTGTCAAGGAATTTCAACGACTTAAGACAGAGGAACAGAGTTTATTGGGCTGGACAGCAAAGCGAGAACTGTCGAAAATCAATTACCGCATACATACAGATGCGATAAAGCAGAACCTTATCCCTTTGAAGGTCACCCCTGTACAGGCGAGCGTTATCTATGCCAATGAAGCAGATGTACTGAATGTGGCTATGTTCGGTGTGACGGCAAGACAATGGCGCGAGGCACACCCTGAACGGAAAGGAAACATACGTGATTATGCAACTATCAACGAGCTTATCTGTCTGTCGAATATGGAAAATCTCAATGCGGTTTTCATTGAGCAAGGAATTGCGCAAAGCGAGCGCCTTGTCAAATTAAATCAGATAGCCATTCATCAGATGAGTGTGTTGGAAAGCGATAGCAATGATCGTAAATTGTTGAAATAATTCCATAACCATGAAACATATCGGAGCGGCGGTATTGGCGCTGATGCTTTGCGTCAGCCTCACGGCCTGCGGCGAGGACGAGCCCACCGGAGGGTTGCCTTTGGATCCGCAGTCGTCCGTCAACCTTGTCAACTATCTCGGCAACGCCGAAAACATCCATCCCAAGGTGCTGTATTTCGACGACGGCTGGAACGGCTACAAATATTGGATGGCCTACACGCCATATCCGAAAGGCGATGTCGACTGTGAAAATCCTTGTATCGCCGCGTCAGCCGACGGCATATTCTGGTTCGAGCCCCGCGGCCTGATAAATCCGCTCGCCCTGCAGCCCGCGGGCGGCTACAACAGCGACACCCACCTGGTCTACAACCCCGCCGACCGCTCGCTCGAATGCTGGTGGCGCGCCTACGACATCCGCATCCTCCGCCGCATCAGCCGCGACGGCGTCGGCTGGTCGCAGGCCGAAACCGTCCTCCCGGCCACCCCTGCCCGCGAGTGGCAGTGCCTGAGTCCGGCCGTGTCGATAGTCGACGGCCGCTACGTGATGCTCTACAGCGAGGGCGCCAATCTGATGATCATGCGCAGCTCAGCGCCCGCCCCGGCCATTAGCTGGGGCGAACCCGAGCGCGTGCGGATTCCCTTCATCTACCGCAACTACTGGCACCAGGACATGGTAGTGGAGGCCGACGGACGCGAGGCTGTCGTCGTGGCATGCTGCTATGGAAACGGAGGCAACAACAACTCGGCCGACCTCTACGGCCTGGTCATCGACCTCGAAAATGCCACCGGCACCACGCCCGTGCTGCTCATAGGCCGCGGGGAACTGAACCCGGCCATCACGTCGCGCTCGCTCTACCGCTCGTCGCTGGTCCGCACAGGCAGCCGCTACCGCATCTATTTCAGCTCCATCGACGACGCCTGGCACCGCCATCTCGACATGACCGAAGGCGACTGGGCCACCCTCCTTGACCGCCTCCGCCGCCCCGCCGACTGATACTTTCCTAACCTTTTTCGCTCCGGATGGCCGCAGTCTCGCGCTTTTTTCGTAACTTTGCTTTTCCTAACAATTACGTAAATGAGACGATGGCGCATTGAGGACAGCGCGGAGCTGTACAACATCAACGGCTGGGGCCGCAACTATTTTTCGATCAACGACAAGGGACACGTCGTGGTGACTCCCCGCAGCGGATACGCTTCTGTGGATCTGCGCGAGGTCATGGATGAGCTGAAGATCAAGGACATCTCGGCTCCCGTGCTGCTGCGTTTCCCCGACATTCTCGACAACCGCATCGAGAAGATCTCGCGCTGCTTCGCACAGGCGGCCGAGACCTACGACTACAAGGCGCGCAACTATATGATTTACCCTATCAAGGTCAATCAGATGCGTCCCGTGGTCGAGGAGATTGTCACCTACGGCAAGAAGTTCAACATCGGCCTTGAGGCCGGCTCGAAGCCCGAGCTTCATGCCGTGCTGGCCACCAACATCGCCGACAACGCTCTGATCATCTGCAACGGCTACAAGGACGCCAACTACATCGAGCTGGCACTGCTGGCCCAGAAGATGGGGCGCCGCATCTATCTCGTCGTTGAGAAGCTCAACGAGCTCTCGCTCATCGCCGACATAGCCCGCCGTCTGAAGATCCGTCCCAACATCGGCATCCGCATCAAGCTTTCGTCGACCGGCTCGGGCAAGTGGAGCGAGAGCGGCGGCGATTCGTCCAAGTTCGGACTCAACTCGTCGGAGCTGCTCGAGGCGCTCGCCGTCCTGCGCAAGCGCGGTCTCGAGGACTGCCTCAAGCTCATTCACTTCCACATCGGCAGCCAGATCACCAAGATCCGGGTCATCAAGAACGCTCTGCGCGAGGCCACGCAGTTCTACGTCCAGCTCTCAAAGATGGGCTTCGCCATCGATTTCATCGACATCGGCGGCGGCCTCGGCGTCGACTACGACGGCACCCGCTCCAGCTCGTCGGAAAGCTCGATGAACTACTCGATCCAGGAGTATGCCAACGATGCCGTCTCGGCCATCGTCGAGGCTTGCACCAAGAACGATCTCAGGCAGCCCAACATAATCACCGAGAGCGGCCGCTCCCTCACCGCTCACCACTCCATTCTCATCCTCGAGGTGCTCGAGACCGCCGAGCTGCCCCGCTGGAAGGACGATGCCGTCGTCGGCGACGACGCCCACGAGCTGGCCCGCGAGCTATTCGACATATGGGACCGCCTCGACCCCCACAACCTTTTCGAAAGCTGGCACGACGCCCTGCAGATTCGCGAGGAGGCCCTCGACCTCTTCTCGCTCGGCATGCTCGACCTCACCACCCGCGCGCAGATCGAGAAACTCTTCTGGTCGGTGGCCCGTGAGGTGGGCGAGATCGCCGACTCCATGAAGCACGTCCCCGAGGAGCTGCGCAAGATCTCGCGAATGATCCCCGATAAGTATTTCTGCAACTTCTCGCTGTTCCAGTCGCTCCCCGATGCATGGGCCGTGGACCAGATGTTCCCCATCATACCCCTCTCGCGACTCGACGAGAAACCTTCACGCACCTGCACCCTGCAGGACATGACCTGCGACAGCGACGGCAAGCTCTGCAACTTCATCACCTCCCAGGGCACCAAGGGCGCGCTGCCCGTCCACGGCCTCAAGCCCGGCGAGCCTTATTATCTCGGTGTGTTCCTCGTCGGCGCCTATCAGGAGATCCTCGGCGACATGCATAATCTCTTCGGCGACACAAATGCCGTGCACATCAGCGTCTACCGCGACCGCTACGAGATCGACCAGGTCATCGAGGGCGAGAGTGTCGACGAGGTGCTCGAATACGTGCAGTTCAACCCCAAGAAGCTCGTCCGCAATGTCGAGGCATGGGTTACCGCCTCCATGAAGGCCGGCACCATCACCCCCGAGGAGGGGCGCGACTTCGTGTCGACATACCGCGCCGGCCTCTTCGGCTACACCTATCTCGAACGCGACTGATGCGCTGCTTCATCGACCTCGCCTACCGCGGAGCCGCCTACCACGGCTGGCAGGTGCAGCCCGGCCAGATTACCGTGCAGCAGGTCATCGAGGAAGCCCTCGGACGCCTGCTCGGGTGCGCAGTACCCGTCACCGGTGCCGGGCGCACGGATGCCGGCGTCAACGCCCGCCGCATGATCGCCCATGCCGACTTTCCCGACGGCTTCGATCCGGCCTCGCCCGTATTCCTGCGCTCGTTCAATGCCCTGTGCGGCCGCGATATAGCGATCCGTGGCATTTATCCCGTAGCTGCTGACGCCCATGCCCGTTTCGATGCCGATTCGCGCACCTACCGCTACTTCGTCCACACGGCCAAGGATCCCTTCGCCGGAGAACTGTCGTGGCAGGCGCCCCCGGCTCTCGATTTCGGGGCAATGAACCGGGCCGCCGACCGTCTGATCGGCCGTCGCGACTTCACATCCTTCTCGAAACTGCACACCGACGTAAAGACCAACATCTGCGACCTGCGCGCCGCCCGCTGGCATCAGACCGACCCTACACACTGGTACTTCGAGATCACCGCCGACCGCTTCCTGCGCAACATGGTCAGAGCCGTCGTCGGCACCCTTGTCGACGTTGGCCGCCATAAAATCACCCCCGACGGCATCACCGCCGTCCTCGACGCCCTCGACCGCTGCGCCGCCGGCACATCCATGCCCGCCGGCCCCCTCTTCCTCTGGTCCGTCACCTATCCCTACATCACCTTCCCCTGACCGGAAGTCCGCCCGCTTCCTTTGTTTGCTCTGACAAATAGGGGGATGCCATGTTGTCAATGCGGACTGATTTGCGCAAATGAAGATTATTGGCTAACTTTGCAGTGATATGAACGGCATGCCCCTAACACGCGAACTGATCCCCGATCCCGTCCGCTACAGGCTCACGATGAGTCTCGGCGACAGGTCGCTGAACGTCGTGGCCGCCTGTGTGGCAGGCGACGAGGAAGCCGTTACCGCCACGATCGCGCTGGCCGACGACTCGGCACGCACGCTCGAGGAAGCCGTCTACGCCAATCCGATGCTGCTGTTGCCGTTCGCCCGTACCGATGTGGTGGCCGTCACGGGGCGCGTTCACATCATGCCGCCCGACACCGCCTCGGATCCCGATGCCGTCGAGGCCATCACCTCCATTTTCGATGACGACCATCCGGTAGCGTTGCCCGACACCATCGACACCCGCAACTCGGCGGTGATGCTGATGTCGCGCGAGCGCGTCAACTTCATCCGCCGCACATTCGACCGCGCCGCCATCCACAGCCATCTGGCGGTTCTCGGCCGCTACCTCACACGCCGCAGCCGCCTGGGCAACAGCGGCAAGATATTCGTCAACCTGCGTGCCGACTCGCTCGACATCCTGGCCTACGACAGTCTCGGACTCGCCGCCGCCAATACTTTCGCGGCGGCCGACGACAGCGATGCCGCCTACTTCGCCCTGGCAGTCGCCCGCGAGTGCGGTCTCGACGCCGGAGCCGACGAATTCATCATCAGCGGCGACCGCCGTCGCCGGGCTGCTGTGTCCGAGACGCTGCGTCGTTTTGCCTCGGCCGTCGTGCCTCTGATCGTGCCTGCTTCCGCAACGGCCCACATGCCGCGCAGCGCCAACGTTCCGCTCGAATTAATTGTTCTTCCTTTATGCGAATAATACGAGGAAAATACGGCCGACGCCGTTTCGACGTCCCCACCAACATCACCGCGCGGCCCACCACCGACTTCGCGCGCGAGAACCTGTTCAACGTGCTTGAAAACATCGTCGACATCGCCGATGCCGACGTGCTCGACCTCTTTGCCGGCACCGGTGCCATCTCGTTCGAGTTCCTGTCGCGCGAATGCCGTTCGGTGACAGCCGTCGAGAAGGCCGCCACGCAGTACAATTTCATCAAGAAAGTAGCCCAGCAGCTCAATGTCACCAATATGCGGCTCGTCAAGGGCGACGTTGACCGCTTCCTGGCCACCTGCGACACGCCTTTCGACATCGTCTTTGCCGATCCTCCCTACACACTTCCCGATTTCGATACCATTCCCGGCAAGATTCTCGGCAGCGGCGCCGTCGCTCCCGGCACCGTTGTCGTTGTCGAGCACTCCAGGGCCTACGACTTCTCATCACTTCCCGGCTTCATCGACCACCGTGTCTACGGCTCCGTCAACTTCTCCATCTTCCGCGTCGGCGACTTCCCCGCCTGATTTTTTTAGTGGATATGAATCAGTCGATTACTTTCCAGTAGCCTCCTCTTGCGCCTCCGATTCTCTCTATTCGGCCTTTAGATTTGAGTTTTTCTATATGGAATTGAACTGTAGAAGGTGGGATATTTAAATTTTCTGAAAGCTCTTTTCTCGATATTTTCGGGTCGTTGGATATTAAAATCAAAATTTTTTCCCTTGTGGGTAAATCTTTCTGACCTATTTTCTGACCTATTTTCTGACCTATTTTCTGACCTATTTTCTGACCTATTTTTGACCTGAAATATATAACGGTGGAAGTCGCAAGATCACTTTCAATCACAACTTTCTCGCCTGTAAGTGATTTCCATTTTTTTATACGTCCTATTCCGTACCCCGCATTTTCAGCCAATCTTGCATAGCGGAAGAACATGATGATATTGGGATTGCGTGGTATTGATTTTATTTTATTAATATTACCGGTCAGATATACAGGAAATTGCCCTGGATTCTGAAACTCGATTTTATCATTATAGATGGTAATGGATGAATGCATCGGTCCAAAATAGTCGGCGTGTGCCAGGAGATTTATTAAACCCTCACGGAGACTATATAGTTGGGAGTTGTCTTCAGGTGAAAAACCGGAGAAGCCGGGGTATATCGTTGTAACTAAGTAGTATTCAAGATATTGTAATGCCGTCATATCCGTTGTTCACGAATTGCACACGACACTATTTCAATGTTCTTACCCATTATTCCGTTGGGTTAATGCAAAGTTAATGCTTTTTCGCCGATTACCAAGCAGGTACGGCGTTAAAATAACATACCGTCAAAGCATGGCGGCAATCTGTTTTTCAACGGCAGTGCGTATAAAAGAATTGATTGAAACTCCTGCTTGTTTGGCAAGATATGCCACGCGGGTGTGTATGTCAGGAGTAAGGCGTACGTTAAGGGAGCCGGAATAGCTCTTGTGTGGTTCTATGCCTTCCTCGGCGCAATAGGCAAGGTAATCGTCAACCGCCTCGTGAAAGGCGTTAGTGAGTTCAGCAACGCTTTCGCCCTCAAAGTTCACAAGTCCGTCGATACCCTCGATTTTACCGAAGAATACGCCGTCGGCTTCGCTGAATGCAACCGAGCCGATAAAATCCTTATATTTCAATGTATTCATATCAGACCTTCGTTTTTAAGATAATCATAAACCTGTTTCATAACGTACCCTTTGATGATATTTCCGGGATGAGGTTTGTGAAGCATTATCGGCTTCTTGCCTTCTCCCTTGAATATCACACGGGAGCCGGATGTCTTGCCCTTGTTGCCCGGAACATATCCCAAAGCGACAAGCAGACGTCTCATTTCCTCCCATGTGAAGTCATTGGGGAGCGCCGAGAACCGGGCTATCAGTTTTTCTTTTGTTCCCATGCTGTTCTAATCTTGGTACAAAAGTAACTAAATTTTAGTTGCAAAACAAATCTACAGATATAAAAGTTTGTGAAGGCGGGAATAAAGGTCGTTAATTCGGAATAATGATGTGGTGGAATGGGTTCGTATCAGATTTGAAGGTTTATAAAAATAGCGTACACTCTACGCTATCTCTCTTGTCGGCTCTGGATTGCCTTAAACGGGATAGGTGAATGTACGCTATGCTGGCGCATAGCATAACTTTCACGCTAAAGCCCGTTTTGTGAATGTTCCAGATTTACAAGAGAACTTTTTGCGGTGTTATGTTACGAGTATCGTGATATACGATTGGCTTTCCAATCGCTATTCTTTGCGATATTGCGTTGCAAAGTTACGCATTTTTTCCGAGGTTGTCAACCCTCAGTCGCGCCCCTGGAGTTGATTCCGTGCTTCTTACGGAGATCCAACAAGGCTCTTTCGGATATGCAGAGAAGTTTTGCGGCTCCCCTCCATGTACCGGCGCGATTATAAGCCTTCAAGATACGCTCCTTGTCTGCTTGAGGATTGCGGTGAGCCAGATCTTCGGCTGTAGCAGGAATTGCACGGTCAAATTTGAGATCATCTGCGCTTATCGTGTCGCCTGCGGCATGAAAGGCGGCGAAAAGAACCGTGTCTTTCAGTTCGCGGATATTGCCGGGCCACGGATGTAACTTTAACGCCTTTATTGCAGACGCATCAAGTCGCTTTTTCGGGTGCTGTTTCTTCTGTGCGTACTTTGTCAGAAGATAGTCGGCGATGTCGGGTATATCCTCGGTCGTTTCTCTCAACGGTGGAACCGCGATACTTGTCTGTCGCAGAATGAAGAATAGGTTGTCGCGGAATGTTTCATCCGCTACCATCTTCAATAAAGATGAATTGGCAGTGCAGATGATACGCACATCGGGATGTTCCTGCTCCAGAATATGCAGCAACACTGATTGTTTCTCGAAGGTGAGCAACTGGATATTCTTAATCACCAGCGTACCGCCTTTTGCCTCCTGAAAGTAGCCCTCGATGCGGTTATACATCTCGCTGCGGTCAGATTCCGGGGCGTGTCTGCCGACAAGAGCTGCTCCACCGGCTTCCAAGACAATCAGCGGTTTCTGTGTTCTTGAACTTTGGAGATAGATTTGCCGCGCCATCTGCTCCTTGCCCATGCCGCTCTCGCCAAAGATGATACAGTTGGCGTTGGTTGCCGCCACTTTTTCGATGGACTGCCCAATCTCGCGGAAAGCGTTGCTTCGGCGAGGAATGAGCGAGTGACCAAGCTGAAGCACGATATGCTCTGGTTTGGCGTATCTTGCAACCGTTTCTACAAGCTGCTTGTCCATACCTGCACGTTGTACAACATCAATCGCACCACCACCTTTCATCACATCGAGAAGGTCAGGGCCGTTCAGATTGTTGACTATGGCAATTACAGGAAAAGAAAAACCTTCTTCCTTCTGCCAGTTTACTAACTCTTTTGCAGAGCCGTCGGGGAGTTTGAAATCCGCAACGACTACCGCGCCGGGCGGCAGTTTTGCCACCTCGTCTTTTGCAGCCTCCATGTTCTCAACTGCAACCGGTTCATATCCGTTTCGCGCGAGCAAACCAGACATAAGCCTACGGTCGGAATCGGAGGCATCTACAATTAAGATTCTGTTCATTGATAATGTATTGGTTGTATAATTAGAGGTTGTCAATTCATAAAAACTGCCCGCTACACACTGTATCGGGCAGATAAATGGCGGTATGGTATTGCCGCCGATAGAAGATTGTTTTAAGGCAATACGTCGTATTCGGCGTCGCTTACAGGCTCCAGCCATACGTTTTCGGTTTCTTCACCCGGTACAGAAAATGCAAGATGAGCAAACCATGAATCCTTTGCGGCTCCGTGCCAGTGTTTTACGTTAGCAGGAATGTTGATTACAGTTCCGGGAAGAATCTCAACCGCCGGTTTTCCTTCTTCCTGATACCAACCACGCCCGGCAACGCCTACAAGCATCTGGCCTCCGCCTTTCTCTGCTTTATGTATATGCCAGTTGTTGCGGCAGCGAGGCTCGAAAGTCACGTTTGCAAACGGTATCTGCTCAGAAGAAATTTGGGCGAGGTAGCTGTTGCCGATGAAATATTTGGCGTATGCCGTGTTCGGTTCACCGATGGGGAATATCATCTCCTGCTGGAATTTTTCTTTAGCCGATGATGCGTCGGTTTCATCTGCCCAGACATCTTTTGCGAGCTTGAAAGCAGCCCACGCTTTCGGCCATCCGGCATAGAAAGCGATATGAGTGATAATCTCTGCGGCTTCCGTGCGAGTGATACCGTTCTTTTTCGCTTCCTGAAGATGATAGGTAAGCGAACTGTCGGTGATGCCCTGCGATATGAGCGAGGTAATTGTAACAAGGCTGCGGTCTCTCAAGGAAAGAAGGTCATTACGGCTCCACACCTCACCGAAAAGAATGTCATCGTTGAGATGAGCGAACTCCGGGGCGAAGTCACCGAGTGCATCTCGCCCCGCTGTCTGGATTATTTTTTGTTGTGCCATAATATTGAAAGTTATTATGCTTGTTAATACTATTGTCAATATTTTTTTCATACGATATTATTTGCTTATGAAGTTTATGATATGATTGGCCGGATTTAGTTCCTTTTGGTCAAGAAGCTGGAGATCCTTTACCATGTGCAGGGTTCCTTGCTTGTACTTTTGAAAGTGTGCCGATGCAATATGTGACTTGTATGCGTCCTGACTGGCGTATGTTTCCAATATCGTTATGATATTCGGATTGTCTTTTTCCGCCACAGCGTACATAGTCAACACTCCGGGTTCAGTCAACAGTGATGTCTGTCCGACTTCGGTTGCCACTTTGAGATATTCCCCAAGGTATTCTGGATATACCTCAACTCTTGAAATACGGACTATGCCGTCGGGCTGCATCGGGAGCTTCAGTACCTGCCTTTCAGCAACAGGCATTGTATTCGCTTCAAGCTTTCCGAACAGGCGTAGTGCGTTGTTGCAGAGTATATCCTCTGCGTAGGGAGCGGTCTCTGGATTTGACACAAGCCATGTACGCATATCGGTCAAGGCTTTTTCATATATCTGGGCTGCCTGATAGGGATAGTCAGATCCATACAGCAGATGGTCGGGTGTCGTTATGGTCAGTATTGTCTTTACAATCTCCGGGGTGGCTCCTCCGGCGAGGTCGTAATATATGTTTTTAAGATTGGCGTCCCAATCGATAGGCTGCATCTTGCCTTTGGCAATCATAGCCGGCAACACTGCTTTCATCCGTGGTATTGCAAGAGGGAGAAAAGAACCGCAATGAGGAATAATCCATCTGATATTGCTAAAACGAGCCGGGACATTACGAGATATCATATTGGCAACTGCGCGCGTTGTTTCCGCCGGATATTCATACATCGCCAAAGGGGTTGTTTCAATCAGATGGTCATTAATCGGGGTAGGCCGATGAGGATGAAAAAATACCACTGAATTACGGTCATTCAATACCGACATTAGAGGGTCAAGTTCCGCATCGCCGACATATTGTCCGCGACTGTTAGTGGCAAGTTTTACACCATCGGCATTAAGTGAATCAAGTGCATATATCGCTTCAGCAATAGCGGCATCAACATCCGGCAATGGCAAAGAGGCAACAAACATAAAGCGGGCGGGATATTTGCGTTTCAATTCAGCCGACGCTTCGTTGTAGTGTCTGATAATCCGCTTTGTTTCCTCAATATCGCCGTAATACGGTTGTGGTGCAGGCATAGATAACACGGCAGTCTGTATGCCGGCGCTGTCCATAAACGAGAGATGTGCATCCACATCCCATTCCGGTAACGGGAATGTTTCTTCAAATACCGTCCCCTTGTTTTCAAGGAATTGTACAAATTCCGGCATTACGTTATGGGTGTGAACATCTATCACTCTTATGTCTTTTGCTGATACTGATACTGACATTACGGTTGACATTAGACAAATAATTAAAATCTTATACAATTTCATTTGGAATTCATGTATATGATTTTTCATAAATTATGCTCTCTATACTGCAACAAAGAAAGGCAGGATAAAGACTAACCGATTTCTTCTGAATGATTATCTATTTCACCGTTTTTCTACCAAAGTTTTCTTGCCGTTTACAATATAGATACCCGGTGCGAGCGATGACAGATCGGTAGAAGATTGGAGTACGATATTGCCTTTCAAGTCATACACCTTACCATCTTTTTTGTAGTTATCAGCCACAATGTCAGTTATTCCACTGGCGTTCCCGGCAGAAAGGGTTACAGTCACATTTCCGTTACCCAGTATTGATTTCAGTTGTGAACCAGTATAGTTTCCGTTTACTTTTCCTAAACGTGTAAAGTTGTAGGAATTGTTATCGTAATAAATTACGAACTGATTGCCGAGATATAATACAAGATCTCCGGGCTGGGCTGTAAAATAGGTATCGTTACGAGGTAATGATTCGGGAAGATTGCCGACTTTCTCCATATTGGCATAGTCGTGCATATTGATAGTTACAGGCCCGGTTTCGAGCAGTTTCAGCAAAGCACTTGCCGATGTATTGTCTGCGAGAGTTGCGGTAAGAGTGGTGTTCTCTCCGACCGTTATAGTAATTTGGTTATTGTTCATATCAGGAATATTTAAGGATGAATAATCAATTTCTTTAAGCCAGTTGTCAATCAATGTCCCGGCATTTGAAGTTTGAGAGCCGCGTATCCACAAACTCGGTGAGATAAAGTTTCCATTAGCAATCAAACGCTTTGCATCTGCCTCGACGCCGCTGATTCCACTACTACCGCTTGACACAATCAAGCCGATATTCTTTCCGGCCATCTCTTGTCCGTGCTGGAACAGGAAAGTCTGCATGGGAGCCGCCATATTGCTCCACCATAGCGGCGTTCCTACTATAATTGTGGAATATTGCGACAAATCGACATTCACGGGGTCGATTGCCGGATATGAACTTGCGTCATTCGGATTATTACGTATTCCTGCGATTAACGCACTGCCGATGGCATAATTGTTGGCGGCATAGTCAAGTCCTTTTTCCGCCGGTTCAATCCGAACAACATCCGCATCGTCAATTTTAGTGCGCAGATTGCTTACAATTGTATGCACGTTGTTGGTATAGCTGTAATAAACTATAAGTGTTTTTCCGAAATCAGGCTTATCGGGATTGATTTCGGATTCTTCCGGTTGCTCCATTAGAGGACCGTCACTGTCTGTGTTGCACGCGCTGGATGTCAGCGATAACCCCAGACACATCATCAGATAAATCAACTTTTTCATATGTATTTATTTTTATGTCAAAAAAACAGTTAAGACTTTGAGTTCTACCTCAATGCAAAGTTACAAACACTCAATCATATCAAGATGGCGATTTCTTGGCATGACTTACCAATTCTTCAGTTTCTTATCTCGTTTTGTCCCAACCGCGAATATCACGATACATACCGAGGTCAGGAATTCGGCAACTGGCAATGCCAGCCATATGCCGGTGGTCCCCAACAACTGAGGAAGTAAGATAAATCCGGGGACAAGAAAAACGAGACCTCGTAAAAGACTGAAGGTATTAGCCGGCATTATACGCTTGATACTCTGATAATATCCGATTATTGCAAAATTGATTATGTAGAGCATAAAACCGATTGCAATAATACGGCATCCCTCAATTGCCAAAGGAGTGGCCGGGTCTGACACATCAACAAATAACTCAACAAGATATTTGGGAACAAATATAAAGGCGCAGGCATATGTTAAGCCACAGATAAATGACGTAAATATCATTATTTTCAGAGCTTCTTTTACTCTTTCCCTGCTTCCCTGTCCAAAATTAAAGCTGATTATAGGTTGCCCTGATTGTCCGATCGCATTTCCTGTCATATACACAAAGGGCAGATAATATCCTATTATACCGAAAGCTCCGACACCTGCATCTCCAAGATATTTCATAAACACGAGATTGGCTGTAAGAATCAGTATTGCCAGTAATATCTCGCCAAGTAAAGATGAAAAACCAATCTTGCATTGTTGCCATAGGTTGCCGCAAAACTGTCCGATATTGAAAAAGGCATTTGTGAGTTTTGTCAACGATAGGGTTCTCGCAAAAAATAGCAGATAAGAAATCTCCATCAGTCCCGGTATTGCCACGCTTATAGCAGATGCGAATGGTGCGCCTCCGATGCTCATATCCATCGGAAAGAGGAAAAGCCAATCAAGAAAGATATTAAGAATGGCACTCAATATATTGCACCACATCGCAAACTTCGGACTACCGTCCAGACGGATTACAAATAGTGTAACTATATTCCACAAATAGAACATATACACCGGGCTGTACCATACAAGCACCTCTTTAACCAACGGCAGAAGGGTATCTGAGCTACCCAGCAAGCGTGCGGTTTGTTCTGTCCACATAAGCACTCCTAACGACAGAGCAATTCCAAACAAGCTCACAAACGCCACTGCCTGCATCACATTTATTCGAGCTGAATAAGTATCTTTTTCAGACAGACGAATGGAAGATACTACCGAACAACCGCTTCCTATCATCAATCCGATTCCGGCAAGTATCATGTAAATCGGTGAAGTTAGATTTATCGCCGCAATTCCTAAGCTACCGAATTTCTGCCCAACAAATATTCCGTCAACTATACCAACGGATGCAATACTGAGTGTGCCGAATAATGTCGGGAAAAACATCTTTCGGAAAAGTATAGATACTTTTTGTTGGCCCCAATCAATAGCTTTCGTTCTCATACCTTCTGTAATAGGCTCTTAATATCTCCATCTCGTTATTCTCAAGGGTAAAGTCAAAATCCGGGTTAGCCACATCCAGACCAAATAAATTATCCTGAATTAAAAACTTAGATATAACCTGTTCTGGCGTTTTATTATACCTGTGTGCCAGATAATACAGCAGTTCTTTGTCAACCGCCTGCATAAAACCTGATTCTATAATAGTTTCCATAAATCAGTATGATATTTTTCCACAAAGTTACCACAGAGTTTTTTCTCAGAGGGGGCAGATTCTTGGCAGGTAATACCAATTTTACTGATTATAGCTATAATACACCCGATATGTCAGGAATTTTTGTTAACTTTGCACCTGTCAATCAGGAATGTACAGCACAAATGAGCAATATACTCAAGGTCAATAATGTCAATGACTACGCTAGATGGGTCGGTACAGAATCGTCCCATCCGCTTATTTGTGTCATCAATTATTCTGAGGTATCTCCAATTCGGAGCAGCCTGAATAATTATGGGGTTTATGGTATGTTCTTTCAGGACAAGAACAATAATGAACTTGTTTATGGGTGTGGTCGATATGATTATAAAGACGGTTCACTGATATGTGTTGCTCCGGGTCAGATTGGCGGAAAGGAAGATGACGGCACCTATTCATCAATCGGAGGGTGGGCTTTGCTTTTTCATCCTGATCTTTTGCATGGCACCCATCTTGAAAACGACATAAAGCACCTCACTTTCTTTAATTACAGTGTCAACGAGGCTCTGCATATGTCGCGCGAGGAATATGAGTTCATGGAGTCCATTCTTCGCCAGATACAGCATGAATTGAAAAATCCGCACGACATCGAACAGGACTATATACTTGTCGGCTATCTGAACCTGCTGATGATGTACAGCGAGAGATTTTACAACCGACAATTCATGACGCGAAAGGTTGAATACAGCGATTTACTGATGAGATTTCAGGAATTCCTGCACAACTGGTATTCTGAAAAACGACAGTTGAAAGACGGTTTACCGTCTGTACAGGTCTGTGCCGAAGCTCTATGTATGTCGCCCAATTATTTCAGTGATCTCATAAAACGCATGACTGGAGAGAAAGCAAGTCACTATATACGCGATCATGTGATACAGAGAGCAAAAAGTCTTATTGCGTCAGAAAAGACTATTGCAGAGGTCGCATATGAACTCGGTTTTGAATACCCACAACATCTGACACGAATGTTTAAGACCCATACAGGAATGTCTCCCAAACAATACCTTAACTCCCTCCGTCAAAAATAAGCCGGTCCTGTCGGGAGTGACAGATCCGGCTGTAATTTTATTGTCAATAAGATATCGGTTAATGTCCGCCGCCAAGTGCGTGGTACAGATTGATAACTCCCTGTATCCGTTCAAATTGATATTGGACTTTTGACTGTTGTGCTGCCAATAACGATTGTTGTGCAGTCAGCACTTCAAGATAAGTTGTAGGCGTATATTTCATTAAAAGCTCTATCTTTCTTACAGCGTCTTCTAATGCTTCAATTTGGCGGTCATTCATATCAAGCTGCTCCGAGGCGGTCTGCCATTGTGCAAGAGCGTCGTTAACTTCCTTTCCGGCATCTAATAAGGACTGCTGGAAAAGGAGTTTGGCCTGTTCTTGTTGAGCCTGTGCGATTTTCAGATTAGCAATATTGGTTCCTTTGTTAAACAAAGGTTGTGTCAAAGACGCAATAGCATTGAGTAACCAGCCACCGGGATTAGATACGATACCTCCATTATTAGTCCATCCGATAGTTCCGGCAAGGGTTATAGAGGGATAAAAGGCGGCGCGAGCCTGATTAGTGGCATAAAAAGCCCTCATAAGATTGTATTCCGCCTCTTGTACATCTGGGCGGTTAGATAATAACTGTAAAGGAAGTCCCGTCATTAAGGTGTCCGGCAATTCAACCGACGACAAATTACTACGCCTGATTGTCAGATTCGGACTTCCGATAAGGGCGGTCAGCGTGTTCTCCACTTCAGTTATATTGCGCTCAATTCCCGCTATCGAGATTTCCAGAGCGTGAAGATTTGCCTGCGCCTGAAGTACCGCAGCCTCGTTGCTCTTACCCGCTTTTTTCAAAGCGGATAATGTCTGAATTGTCTTATTCCAGATAATTTTGGTCGCCATTCCGTTTTCTCGTTGTGCGTCAAGCATCAACAAAGAATAATAGCTATTGGCAATCGTTGAAATTAACTGTGTCTGGACTGCCTGAACATAGGCTCTACTTGCATTTAGATCAGCTAATGCCGCACGTTTTGCATTAGTCACTTTCCCGAATATATCCAGTTCCCAGTCGGCAGTCAATCCAAGATTATAAGTTTTGGTCGTTTGTCCGCTGAAACGAGAAATAGAACCTTCCGGAGTAAGATTGACTGATGGAAGATAAGACAATTTAGCGTTAGTCAACCGAGCGATAGCTTCATCGACTTTCAATTTTGCCACATTGATGTCAGTATTTGTCCGCAAACCACTGTCTATCAACTCTTGCAACAGAGGATCGGAAAAAAGCTCCTTCCACGACAAAGATACCAAAGAAGTAGTATCCATTGGTGAATGACGATATAGGTTGTCGGTGATAACCTCCGGTCGTTCATATTTTTTATATATCCCACAGCTGTTGAACATTGCAGCTGCAAGAATGAGTAGAATCATATGTTTCATTTGTTTTCTAATGCTTCTAATTCGGCTTTTAATTCAACTCCTTTTACAGCTTTTTTCGGGGGGAACACCTTTTCCTGTATTGCCTGAAAGACAATAAACAACGCTGGTACAAGGAATAAAAGTGCCAGTGTTCCGACGAGCATACCGCCTACCGCTCCGGCTGCAACGGCGCGACTGCCATTTGCGCCTACACCGCTTGCAAACATCAGTGGAAGCATACCGAAAACCATTGTGAGAGCAGTCATCAGAATGGGGCGCAATCTGACTTTTGCAGCCTCTATTGCGGCTTCCGATAGTGTCATACCTCCCTTTCTTCCCGTCACGGCATATTCTGTAAGAAGAATTGCAGTTTTGGCAAGCAATCCAATCAGCATAATGATACCAATCTGCATATAGATGTTATTCTCCAAGTCGAAGAATTGAGCGAAAATGAAACATCCCATTAATCCGCACGGTACAGCGAGAATTACAGCCAGTGGTATAAAGAAACTTTCGTAAAGAGCCGCCAGAATTAGATATACCAAAATAAGGCATATTCCAAATATAAGAGCTATATTGTTGGTAGTCTTACTTTCTTCTCGTGTTATACCACCGAACTCATACCCGTAGTTTGTCGGTAATGAAGTTTTTGCGGTCTCTTGAATCGCCTTCAAGACATCTCCTGAGCTATATCCATCGGCAGGGGTGCCATTTACTGCAATTGAGTTATACAGATTGAAACGAGACAAATCCTGCGGCCCATAAGTTTTGGTGAGCTTAACAAACTGGCTCAACGGGGCCATATCGTCGCCAACCCTTACAAAAAATTTATTTAATGATTCGGGGGTGATACGCGATGTCGGTTCAGCCTGTATCATTACACGATAAAGTTTGGAGAATCTATTGAAGTTTGAAACATAACCACCTCCGTAATAACCTGACAGTGTTTCAAGTATTTCTGATGGAGAAATACCGGCCTGCTCGCATTGGGCAGCGTCAATATCAACCCAATATTGAGGATAGTTTGTTTCAAAAGCACTGTAAACGGTTGCAATCTCCGGGCGTTCTCTAAGAGCTTCCAAAAATTTGTCTGTTACGGATTTGAATTCTTCTAAGTTATCACCTGTGTAATCCTGCAAGTACATTTCAAATCCAGCACCTCGTCCATATCCGGGAATCATAGGAGGAGTTAATGCAAATATTTTAGCATCCGGGATGTCGGCTGTCAGTCGATAAATACTATCAATAAGTGCAAGTGCCTTTTGAGATTTATCAGTTCTATCTTCCCACGGAGTAAGTGACATAAAATACATTCCCATCGACGGACCGGCGCCAGAAAATGAATATCCAGAAATTCGTGCATGATACTTGATGTCCTTAAGACGGTTAAGCCGATTGTCTATTTCGGTCATAATACGTTCTGTCTGAGCCTTTGATGTTCCGGGTTTAGTATTCATACTCAAATAAATCATTCCCGTGTCTTCATCAGGCACAAGACCAGTTTTCGTAATCTGTACTAATACGCCGAATATAGCAAGCATAGCAACGACAGTACCCCACATAAGCCATTTGCGGTTGACAAATAGCATGACGCCTTTGATATAATGCTTTATAAGAACATCAAACGCGGCATTGAAAGCCTTACGGAATCGAGCCGCAAAATTATCTTTCTGTTTTCCGTTTTCATCTACATACGGTTTTAACAACAAAGCACATAATGCAGGCGCAAGCGTAAATGTATTAAGAGCAGAGATACCTACGGCCACGGCCATTGTGATACCGAACTGACGATAAAAGGCACCCGATGTACCGCCCATCATTGCAACGGGAATGAATACCGCCATGAATATAAGAGTGGAAGTCAGAATTGCGGATGAAATACCTTTCAACGCATCATTAGTGGCGTCATATGCAGACTGATATCCGGCATCAAACCGTGCCTGTACTGCCTCAACAACGACGATTGCATTATCAACCACCGTACCGATAGCAAGTACAAGAGCAAAAAGTGTCAATAGATTGATAGAGAATCCGGCAAGGTGCATAAATGCAAATGTTCCAACGGTTGAAACTATAATCGAGATTGTTGGAATAAGAGTTGAACGCATATCCTGCAAGAAACCATACACAACCAATACAACGAGCAAGATAGCCAGTATCAGCGTCACGACTACTTCATGGATTGAAGCATAGAGGAATCTGTTGGTATCATAAATCGTAACGAATTCCATCCCTTTAGGCAGATTGCTTTCAAGACCATGTATTACATCATTAATGTCATTGATAATCTCAGAAGCATTGGAACCTGACATTTGTGTAATGGATGAAATTGCAGCAGGATGGCCATTTACTTCACAGGTATATACATAGTTCTCATCACCTAATTGGATGTCTGCAACTTCCTTCAGTCGAAGAACCTCTCCACCGGGTAATGATTTCACAACCAAATTCCCGAATTCCTCAGGTTTTGAGAAACGACCACGATATTTCATCGTGTATTCATAGGCATTGTCGTTATTTTCTCCGAAAGAACCGGTAGCTGCCTCTATATTCTGTTTAGCAAGAATGTCAGAAATATCACTTGGTATAAGATGATATTGAGCCATCTTATCAGGCTTCATCCATATACGCATACTGTAATTAGAGCCAAGCTGCATTACATTTCCAACACCACTCACTCGTTTCAATCGTGGCTCTACATTTATTTTCATGTAGTTATTAAGGAATTGCCGGTCATAAGAGTTGTCGGGGCTATACAGGGCCAGTGTCATCAACTCTGCATTTTGCTGTTTCTGTGTTGTCACACCAACTCTAACGACTTCAGCAGGTAAAAGGCTCGATGCCGTCGCTACACGATTCTGCACATTTACAGCCGCCATATCCGCATCTGCACCTTGTTTGAAGTACACCTTAATCATCGCGTCACCTGTATTCGATGATGAAGAAGTGATATAAGTCATGTCTTCAACACCATTTATCGCTTCTTCAAGCGGAACGACAACACTTTTCTGGACTGTTTCTGCGTTTGCGCCCGGATAATTGGTGTAAACCTGTATTGTTGGTGGAGCAATATCAGGATACTGTTCAACCGGCAATCCGAACAAAGCTATTACCCCTATCAGTACAATAAGTACAGAGATCACTATCGACAGCACCGGTCTGTCTGTAAAGAATTTCAAATTCATAATACCGATGCTTTATTTAGATTTTATTTCCATGCCGTCTTTTAAAAGTCCGACACCTTCAGTCACAATAGTATCACCAGCCGTCAAACCGGAGATTACAAAATAATCCTTACCGTTATCAAGTGGCTGAACAGTTATCTGCGATGACTGTAATTTTCCATCAGTCACTTTATAGGCAAATATCTTGTCCTGCAACTCATAAGTCGCTGTCTGGGGTATGACTATCACGTTTTTCTCCTGACGAGGTATTACGATGTTTCCTATTCCTCCACTCCACAAAAGGCGGTCATTATTGGGGAATACACATCGTATTGACGCAGTACCGGTTTTTGGATTGATAATACCACTTATGGTTTCAATCTTTCCAAGACTTTCGTACAGAGTGCCGTCATTCAGTTCAAGCTGTACACCGGGCATATTTTCTATGGTTAACTGCGGTGTTTTATATTCCTTGATGAGAGAACGAAGCTGGGATTCAGACATTGAGAAATAGACAAACATTTCGTTATTATCCGAAACGGTAGTCAGTGATTGAGCCATAGTAGGACTAACCAAAGCACCTACACGGTACGGGATAGTTCCGATAACTCCATTGGCCGGACTTTTAACCTCGGTGTAGGAAAGGCTGTTGGCTGCATTTATCTCATTGGCCTGAGCTTCCGCAAGAGCGGCTTTAGCTACTGTCATAGCGTTTTCAGCGGCTGTCAGGTCATAGTCTGATACCACGCCTTCTTTGTATAACTCTCGTTTACTTTCAAGTTCGAGATTAGCGGTTTTTAAGTTTGCCTCTGATGTCTGGACTCTTGCCTTTGCTGTCCTTAAAGCAGCTTGATAAGGTACTTGATCAATAATGAAAAGGACTTGGCCTTTGCGAACATTGTCGCCTTCTTTAACACAGACTTTTGAAATGGTGCCCGATACCTGAGGAAAAATCTCTATATCCTGACGTCCTTGTATTGATGCCGGGAAACGCTCTGTCAGTCCAACATCAGTAGTTTTCAGAACAACTGTCGCCGGTTGAATTGCATTTCCTTGTTCCTGTTTCTCTCCACATGAAGCCAGCACCATGAGGCAGGACATTATTGCAAGATTTACTTGTTTCATATGATATTGGTTTCTTATTCTTAGTGAGGGAATTGCATACTACGCAATTTTGCGAGTGCAAAATTACCTATAAATAGCTGGTTTAATAGGATAGTAATTCGGGGAATTTCGATACTTTTCAATACAAAGCCGTTGTTTAGATCCTAATTTTCCATTAATTTTGCAGACAAAATATGACTATGAGAAAAATCTCCAATTCATTATGCAATCCGGGCCAATCCTATTCAGGAGGTTATAACAGTTTGCAGCATTACCAGAGGAAGCCTCTCATTACAGACGGGTGTATAGTTATGATATGTACAAAAGGATTTAGCTCAATCTCGGTAAATTTTTCAAAACAAGTGTTCCGAGAGGGAGATGTCGCTCTTGTATTCTCTGACGTTTTGTTTGTTCCATATAATAAGTCGGCACTATTTGAGGTTGCATATATCTCTTTACCCAAACCAATATTAGAGGAGGCTTTTTACAAGATTACATCCCTCCCTTTTTGGGATTTTATATGCCAATATCCAATATTAAGACCAAGTAAAGAACAATTTAAGCTGATTCTGAATTGGCATGAAACGACGAAATGGGTCATTGACGAATGTGTTTCTGATTTCCAGACGTCAATATTGAGCAAAAGTATTTACAATCTATTACTTGCAATATACAGTGAGATTACGAGAAACGAGTATATCGTCAAACATAGGATAAAGAAAGACCGAAGCTGGGAATTGATCAACAAGTTCGCTTTTTTAATAAACAAGCATTGCGAAGACACACGAGATGTAAATTTTTATGCGAATGAAATGTGCATAACAACGGATTATCTCTATAAAATAACCACGAATATTCTGCATCAATCTCCAAAAGAGATAATCGACCAATATGTTATAGCACGTATTAAAGCGTTACTTACCGGCACGGATATGACGATTAATGATATCGCACAAAATCTGAAATTTGAATATCCCTCTTATATGTGTCGTTTTTTCAAAAGAAAAACCGGTTATACTTTGGTTGATTTTAGAAAATCGGCATTGGAGTGATATTAAACAATAAGCCGGGCCTGTTGGTAATGACAGATCCGGCTTTCGTTTTTCATGGACTGTAGGTTAAATCTTTCGCCCCAGCTCGTATGCCTCTTTCAATGCTGGATGCCCGTTGATTTCGCCTTGGTCATTTACACCCCCGGCGAAAACGCTTCCGGCGAGATGCGCCCGGTCGAAACAGTCAATCCAGCCTGTCAGCCCCGTTATGGCGCGTTGCGGTGTAGTGGGTTCATCTTCTGCGGCTGATGTCAGCATATAGATGTCCGTAAAGCGATAATCCGAACCATAAAGAGGATTGGCACGGTCAAGGAGTGTTTTCATCTGCCCGCACATCTCATAATAATATATGGGGGTTGCGAAGGCTATCACCTCGGCATCACGCATCATCTCCACAATTTCCGGCGCATCGTCTTTTATGACACACCGGCCTGTTTTCTGACACGAAAGACATCCGATACAGAAACGAATTTCCTTATCCCGTAATGAAACAGTTTTAACCTCATTTCCTGAATCAGCCGCTCCACGGGCAAATTCATCTGCAAGAGCATGGGAGTTGCTTCGCGGACGAAGACTCGTTGATATTACAAGTACCTTTTTCATATATTAAAGACTATTGCGTAATACTCCAACGATTTCATCACGCTTCAACTGATGGTAGCCGCCGGTCATTACGAGAGTGGCATCAGCTATTCCATCAATCATATCGGGTGTTACACCGAGCGATGAAATATCGGAAGCTGCCCCGATTTCCTTAATCCATGCGGTAAGAGCCTCTATGCCATCGGCTGCAAGTTGTTCATCGGTCTTGCCTTCCGTGGGGATATTCCATACCACATGGGCAAAGCGGGCAAACTTCTTAACTCCATAGTTCATTATAAGGCGATAGTAGGAGGGTGAGACAGCCGCAAGTGTCATTCCGTGGGTTGCATCGGTGTAGGCACTTATGGCATGGCCGAGCATATGGACTTCCCAGTCCTGTGTCTTGCCTTCGCCGATGAGTGTGTTTAACGCCCATGTCGCCGACCACATGATATTTGAACGCGCCTCGTAGTTTTCAGGGTCTTTCACCGCGTCTGTGCCGGATTTGATTACGGAGCGCATCAACCCCTCTGCAAGATAATCGGAAGTAGAGTCGTCATCGCCGGAAAAGTATTGTTCCATTATATGGCTCATAATATCAAAAATACCGGCTACCATCTGACGCTTTGGCACTGAGAATGTATAGCGGGGATTAAGCACGGCAAAACGTGGCATCAGATTGTCGCCGAATACCTTGCCGATTTTCATCTTGGTTACTTGATTGGTGATTACAGAACCACCGTTCATTTCCGACCCGGTGCCTGCCATAGTCAGGACTGCTCCGATTGGGATTAACTTCTGGTCCGGGGCCGGATCAGCCTGTTCAACCCAGAAATGCTGCCATGCGTCGCCGTCATAACCGGCAGACGCGCTTACTGCTTTAGCATAGTCGATTGTTGAGCCGCCTCCCACTGCGAGAATGAAATCCACATTGTTACGACGCACGATTTCCACGCCCTCTTTCACTTTGGCAAGTGAGGGATTGGGCATTACTCCAGGGAGTTCTACGACCTCCTTCCCTGCCTCGTTAAGAGCGGCCATTACATCATTATATATTCCGTTTTTCTTTATAGAGCCTCCTCCATATGTGAGAAGAACTTTTTTACCGAATCCGCTCAAAGCGGCCACAAGGTTTTTCTGGGCCTCGTCTCCGAAATAGAGCTTTGTCGGGTTTGAATAAATGAAATTTCCTAACATATATTAGAACTATTATATCTTTTTAATCAGTTTTGCCGGAATACCGCCGACAATAGTACGTGGGGCGACATCGCGGTTCACGACAGCACCTGCGGCTATTATGGCTCCATCGCCTATCGTTACACCCGGTAGGATTGTGACATTGGCACCTACCCATACTTTGCTGCCAATTCTTACGGCAGCAGGTATCATATCCCCGCGATGCTCCGGGTCCTGTGCGTGATTGAGTGTGGCAATCATGCAGTTATGTCCGATGAGCGAGTCGTCGCCGATATAGATGCCGCCATGATCCTGAAATTTACAGCCGGAATTGATGAATACACGTTTGCCAAGATGTATATTCTTACCGCACTCCGTGTTGAACGGTGGGAAAAGCCGGTTGGATTTATGCACCTCGCGTCCGGTCAGTTCCGACAGTAGAGCTGTTATCTCAGCTTCTGTATGATATGAATTATTTAGCTGTATGCAAAGTCTTATGGCATCCTGTCCAAGTCTGTGCATTACTTCATGTGCTGAGGACCCCGCGACAACAGTAGTCCCGGAGTCCATCAGTTCAAAAAATTCGGCTGTCGTCATTTCATTCTGTTGTTGAAGAATGTTGCTATCTGGTCGAAAGGTATCTTTTCAAGATTGTCGTACAGGTCGGTATGGTCGGCGTCGGCTACAATGAGCAGTTCCTTGTTGTCGCCCTGAAGACGCTTGAAAGCATCTTCTCCGAAATAAAGCGAGTGAGCTTTCTCTCCGTGTACTATCATCACAGCATTGCGGATTTCACTGATTCGATCAAGAAGCGTGAAATTGATGAACGGGAGGAAAGATGTGATGTCCCAGCCGTCGGTTGAATTGCCTGAACGCGGGTGGAAGCCTCTTGGAGTTTTGTAGTAGTCGAAGTAACGCTTCACAAACTCCGGAGCATCCGCAGGTACGGGATCAACAACACCACCATCACGCTTATAGCTGCCGGATATATAGTCTTCGGTACGCTGCGCACACATCTTTTCCTTATAGGCATAGCGGGCATCGGCGTTGTCATTCTGGTCGAAATAGCCGTTGGCTGTGACACGGCACATATCGTACATAGTGGATGCGACTGTCGCTTTGATGCGTGTGTCATTGGCGGCTGCACTCAAGGCGAATCCGCCGAAACCGCAGATTCCAAGAATTCCTACTTTGGCAGAATCTACATTCGGCTGTGTGATAAGGAAATCGACTGCTGCACAGAAATCCTCCGTGTTAATGTCGGGCGACGCAACCCTGCGGGGCATACCTCCGCTTTCTCCCGTAAACGAGGGGTCGAAAGCAATTGTAAGGAAGCCTCTCTCGGCAAGCTGCTGTGCATAAAGACCGCTTGCCTGTTCCTTTACGGCTCCGAATGGTCCGCTGATGGCTATCGCCGCCAGTTTGCCGGTAGCACCCTTAGGAGTGTACATATCAGCAACGAGCGTGACGCCGTAGCGATTCACAAACTCGACCTTTTTATGGTCAACTTTATCACTTTTCGGGAAAGTCTTATCCCATTCTTCTGTCAAAGTCAATTGCTCAATCGGAGCAAGTGACTTATTCTTGTTCAAGTCATTCATAATCTTGCTTATTTGATTGATTTTACCCAACTGTCAACTTCCTGTTGTGTATAGTTATTAAGTACGCTGCCCTGTTTGAACGTAGCATTAGGGGCGGATACTTTCAGGTCTTTTGTTGCCTCACCATAATCACTGCCTCCTGAGGTGGCGAAAGGAATTATGACTTTACCATCAGTATTATAACTTTCAAGGAAAGTATTGACGATAGTAGGAGCTGTGAACCACCATATCGGGAAGCCCAGATAGATGGTGTCGTATTGCTCGAAGTTCTTGACTTTATTGGCAATTCCGGGTCGTGTGTCGCGGTTACGGGCCTCAAGCGTGCCGCGTGCGCTGTTGTTCCATCCGTCAAGGTCTTCTTCTGTATAAGGCTCCTCCGGCTCTATCTGAAATAAGTCACCGCCGGTTGCTTTGGCGATTTTTTCAGCGACAGACTTCGTATGTCCCTGTGCGGAGAAAACGGCAACCAGAACCGGAGTTGCAGCCTCGACTGTTTCAACTCCTTTTTTCTCTTTGGAAGCGCAGGCTACAAAAGCCATAGCTGTAATTGCTAATAATGATAAAAGTATTTTCTTCATTGCTATGTTTGTTTTTTGCTTTCGTAGAATATAACTATTTTACCGACTGCAAAGTTAGTAGCTCCTCCCCGCTATTTCATACCGATTTTCCGTCATTTATTACCAGTTTCTTTTATTGATAAAAATACGACGGCCTTGACATAAGATTTCAAAACCGTCGTACTTTAATTAAATATGTGGGGAAGCCCGAAAACCGTAATACTTTGCCATCGGCTCCGCAACCATTGAATGTTTCGGATTTTCAGATTGTGAGGGAGTATCCGTATTATGGACTTGTGCTGGCGGGTCCTCGCGTTTTATATCCTCGCCGAAGTCCTGTTTTTCCTGTTTGGGGGCAAGCTCGGCGGTAATCTTTTGGTCGAGGGTGGCAAGCTCCGCTTTGAGGGCTTTTAGCTCGTCTTCCTTGCCCCATGTGCGGGCGGCGATAGCTTGGAGTGTCGGCAGATCCACACGGAGTTTTTCCAGTCATTCCTGATTTGATAGCTTCATATACTTTCGTCATAGAGAATGTTTTGATAAATGAAATTGGAAATATGGCATAGCAGTGGCCGTCAGCGTATCTTCTGACACGGACAGATCGGGCTTCCATCGGCGCGAAGCAATGCCGGCATAGACTATGTGGAATGGGTTACAGCTATCTCCGTCACCTGTGGCGACCTTCCTCCGCTGTCGGGAGGGCATCGGCTAATTGAGCCGGAAAGGAATTTTGTAATCAGTCATTTTTGTCATTTTGGGGATTGTGGATTAAGTGGTGGTGTTCCGTCGATAGCCAATTAGCTTAATAGCTACTAACTA
>OLSQ01000874.1_pt1 | contig 27359 bp, 25 predicted proteins | sample 1672561 | NCBI WGS metagenome assembly OLSQ01 (sample SAMEA3136699, study PRJEB25190) | human gut metagenome | biome: human gut; feature: human-associated habitat; material: faeces | place: Austria | collected 2013
ATGCAGGCGATTTCTGTACGCAGAAAAATTATGACTGTTTCCGGAACTTTGGCATTCCGCTTTATATGGTCCGAGGCAACAATGACCGCGGTGACTGGGCAAAAAATCTTCCTGAATTTTTACAGTTCCGCATTGGCGGCAAGACTTTTTTTCTGGTTCATAATCAGTTTGATCTTCCATTTGACCTGACAGATGCTGATTTTCTTATCTTTGGTCATACTCATCACTATACATTTTATGAACGTTTCAATAAAGTTTATATTAATCCGGGCAGTGCCAGTGACGGACGTGGAGATTCGAAAAGTCTTGCAATCCTGACAGTTTCAGGCAATGATTACAGTTTAGAACGTGTCATTCTGTGATTTTTACAGATTTTGAAAGGAGAGGATTTCCTTGTTACACATCACTTCGTTGAATGAAGGGCTAGAACTTTTTAAGGCACTCGGTTCTGATGTGAGAATTGAAATTTTAAATATTTTGCTGGAAAACGACAATATGAGCATGAATGAACTTGCCTCCCGTTTAAATATTACAAACGGTGCCTTAACCAGCCATATCAAAAAACTTGAGAACTGCGGACTGATCACAACATCCAGTGAATCTGCTGTTCACGGCAACCAGAAAATCTGTTCCATCCACCTGGATAAGATCCTGATCGATTTAGAAAAGCCTGCCGAAATCGAGAATGTTTATCATACAGAATTAAAAGTCGGTCACTATACAAATTACCAGATCTGCCCGACCTGCGGACTTGCCTCTGCAGATGCCCTGATCGGTGAAGTGGATGAGGTATTTGCCTATCGTTATGAAAAGCAGCCGGGTCAGCATACCTTTGCCGTGACCATGCAGTTTGAGAACGGCTGTGTGGGGACTATGATGCTGGGATCTCTGGGATCCTGGGTATGTGGCTATGGCATGGAGAGCGTAGAAGTACGTGGTGACAGAAATATGGTCAGTGCAGACAACGGAAGAGATTTTATGTGGCAGAAGCCGTCCATTATCTGTAATTCTGATACAGGACTTGCCAATAAGGGAACCCAGGCGGTAACCGAGCAGGCAGTTCCGGTAGAAATTTTAAGACCCAATTATTCCAACCTTGGAAAGCTGGCACTGAAGGATTTCTACATTAATGGTAACTATCAGTCAGTCAAGGCTTTTGCACAGGCGATCCTGAATGATACAGAGCCGGTTGTTGGCTGGAGGGATGGTCTGATGGCACTGAATCTGGCACTGGCAGTAGAGAAGAGTGTAGCAGAAAAACGTGCTGTTAAGATTTCAGAAGTAATATAAAAAGGAATGGACAACATATGAAAAAACTGAGTGGTATTGTAGTCCCGGTGGTAACTCCTCTGACAGAGGATGATCAGGTAGATGCAGAATCTCTTGAGAATCTGGTTGAGCACTGCATTAAGGGAGGACTGCAGGCAATTTATCCCTGTGGTACAACTGGTGAGATGATGTATCTTACTGTAGAAGAGCGTAAGCTTGTGGCAGAAACTGTGATCAGAAGGACAGCAGGCAGAGTTCCTGTTTATGTACATGTAGGCGGATGGAATCTGAAGGATACCGTAGAGCTGGCAAAGCATGCGGTAGAGGCAGGTGCGGATGGCATCGCTGTCGTAACACCTTCCTTCTTCAAGATCAGTGAAGATGGACTGGTAGATTTCTTTGTCAGTGTGGCAAAGAGCGTACCGGAGGATTTTCCGGTATACTTATATGCGATCCCGCAGTATGCCATGAATGATATTTCTGTAGCAGCTGCAGAGAAGGCAGCAGCACAGTGCCCGGATATCATCGGTATCAAATACAGCTATCCGGATATGACAAGGATCCAGCAGATGATGCGGATCAGTGATGGCACCTTCAGTGTACTGGCGGGTCCGGATCAGCTCCTGACAGCAGTGGTTTCCATGGGCGGTGACGGTGTTGTCTCCGGAAGCTCCCAGGTAATCCCCGAGTACTATGAAGCTGTGTGGGAAGCACTGGAAAAGAATGATTACAAGCTGGCAGCAGAAAGACAGCAGCTTACCAACAGGCTGAATGAGGCACTGTGCAGTGTGAATAACATTGCAGCTTATAAAGCTGTGCTTGCTTATCAGGGAATCATCAAGACCAAAAAGACCAGAAAGCCACTGGAAGAATATACAGAACAGCAGACAAGAGAGCTGTTTAGGGTATTAAAGGAAATCGTAAAGGAAAAATAACTGTACTAAAAAGAATATCTCAGGTATGTATGAGTGAAAAAGGAATCTGCAGGTTTGCACCATAAGGGCAGCCGGCAGATTCTTTTTGTTGTCATTGAATTTATTACAGGCTATAATGAGCGTTAACAGACTGCAATGGAAAGTGAATGGCGGAAAAGGGGATAGCGATGTATTATGTATTTCAGATAGTGGATGTCATAGCATTTGTCATGATGTTTTTTATGCTGGCGGTGATCATTAACCAGCAGCCCTCCAGGGCACAGCTGGCATTTATCCTGTATGATGTGGGAACGATCGTATTTGTTGTAGGGATCCATCTGGAGCTGACCCATGCTGATACGGTAGAAGCGGCACTTTCGGGACTCTGTGTCCAGTATTTTGGACAGGCAGCCTTTCTGATGGCACTTTTATGGTTTGTATCGGAATTTGTCAAGCTGCACATACCCAAATGGATCTATATGATGCAATTGACCGTAAATATTATTACACTTGCCGGAGCGTTCACTGCAGAGTATCACACATACTTTTATAAAACAATGGAGATCCTCCAGGATGGTATGTATAACAGGATAGTAGTGACAGGTGGGATTATCTGGTATTTGCACTATGTACATCTGGCAGCAGTATTTCTTGGACTTTTTATCATGTGTGCAGTGCGGTATCCGGGAAGCACAAGCCTGCAGAAAAAAAGGATCCGTTATGTGATTACAGGAATCGGGGTCATGTGCATTGAACTGATCATGAAGGGACTTGGTGTATTTGGCAGCTATAATCCTGTTGTTTTTGTCGTAACGGTCACAATGTTCTGTATGATGATCGCCATGCTCCGATATGGATATTTCGGTTTGCTCCAGGCAGCGGCAGATAATGCTTTTAACTATGGGGATGAGGGTCTTCTTGTTCTTGATAAAGATAATATCATTATTTATATCAATCAGAGAATGAATATGATCTGTCCGGGACTTAAGGAAGGAGATCAGATCTATCGTCAGAAGGAAATCCTGGATGCTCTTTTTGAAGGCAGCCATATCCTGAAGAGAGGGAATGTGACCTTTGAGATCCGGCCGGAGGATATTATCGAAAACGGAGAAAAGGATGGCTGTATGCTTTGGTTTATTGATCAGACAGAGCATTTGAAGACAATGGAACAGCTTCGTGAGGCGAATGAGTCAAAAACCAGATTTATGATGAAGATGAGTCATGAACTGCGGACACCTATGAATACGATCATGGGCATGAGTGAGATGATCCTGCAGGAAAGTAAGGATGAACAGATCAGGGATTATGCACTTGAGGTCGAGACTGCAGGAAATACCATGATATCCATGGTAGAGGAGATTTTGGAAATGTCCAGAATCGAAAAAGAAAATCAGGAACTGGCCATAGAGCCCTATGATCTGTCTGAAATGCTCGTCCAGGCTGAAAAGGTAGGGAGACACCAGGCAGAAGAAAAGGGACTGTGTTTTCAGGCAGAGAACAGAATTTCAGGAAGTGACAGTATCTGGCTTATGGGGGATGAGAGAAGACTTTTACAGATTCTCATCAACCTTTTGTCAAATGCTGTCCAGTATACAGACAAGGGCACTATTTCGCTGACTGCAGAGAAGGTTTATGAAGAAGAAAATGCTTTTCTGGAATTTGTGATAAGGGATACCGGAATGGGGATCGCAGAAGCTGACAGGAGCAGGATATTTGAAGCGTTTGAAAGAGGAAGGAGTGCCCAGAATGTCAGAAAAGAAGGCCTTGGCCTTGGTCTGGCTATTGTTATGCAGCTTGTGGATGCAATGGATGGAACATTAAAACTGTACAGTGAACTAGGAAAGGGCACAACATTCATTGTAAGGATCCCATATCTTGAGGCAGACCCGGAAAAGGTAGCAGAGAGCAATAACAGACAAAAACAGAAGGAAGAGATTGCACTTCAGGGAATACGGATCCTTGCTGTGGATGACAATGAAAAGAATCTGATGGTATTCCGGCAGCTGATGAAGAAGACAGAGGCGGATATTACCGTAGTTTCCAGTGGAAAAGAAGCCATAACCTGCTGCAGGGAGCATACATATGACCTGATCTTTCTGGATCACATGATGCCGGAGTTAGATGGTATTGAAACGATTCACCGGATAAAGGAAGATGAAAATGGGGAAAATAAGAAAACGCCGGTGATTGCACTGACAGCAAATGCAACACAGGGAGCAAGAGAGCTGTATCAGGGGGAAGGATTTTCTGACTATCTTGCGAAGCCTTTTACATCAGAATCATTGTATCGGGTGATAAGGAAAGGACTGTTTTTTGCAGGCTATATGCAGGCACTTGGGAATGCAGGAATTGATACGGAAAAAGGATTAAAATATGCGGACAGTGACAGAAAATTTTATTATGGATTGCTGGATCTGTTTGCAGGTCAGAGAGAAGAACAGGAGAAGAAATTAGAAGAAGTCAGAGATTTCAGGCAGTTTACTGTTATTGTACACGCATTGAAGGGTGAAGCAAGAGGGATTGGTGCGGATGCCCTCGGAGAAATGTTTGCTGCACTGGAACAGGCGGGAAAAGAGGAGGATCAGGAAAGGATCAGGGAGATGTTTCCGGAAACGCAGAAAGAGTGGAAAAAGGTGACCGGAGTGATCGAAAGTAAAAAGAATGTTAAATTTTTTACAGAATAGAAGCATTTTTCACACTTCATCCGTTATCTATGGTAAAATAACTAATTAGGTGTAATGGGCAACCGTTCAGATAGAAGGAGAGCAGCATTGGAAAGTTTAAAAGAAGGACACCAGAGAAGAATGGAAAAGTACAGGAAGCAGTATGAGCAAAGACGGAAATTCTACCGGCTGCTCAAAGAAAATGCTTCCGATATTCTGCATTCTGAGAATTTTCAGAAGACAAGACATCATATCCAGCATGGAACCATGCCGGTTTACAGACATTGCCTCGATGTAGCAAAACAGAGTATCCAGATCAACAAAGCACTTGGCCTTGGATGCAGTGAGAGGGATCTGATCCGCGGAGCATTACTTCATGATTATTTCCTGTATGACTGGCACGATAAGAACAGAGAGAATTACCAGAAGCTGCATGGCTTCTATCATCCGGGTATTGCACTTAAAAATGCCAGAAAGGAATATCATCTGACGAGAAGGGAAGAGGATATCATCAAGAAACATATGTGGCCGCTGACGGTAGTACCGCCGCTCTGCAGGGAGGCATGGGTTGTCACTGCGGCAGACAAATACTGTTCCCTTCTGGAAACCCTGAAGATCCGGAAAAGGCCTGGCAGAGTCAGAGTGGGAGTTGCCAAATGAACCTGCTTGCAGAGGAACTGAAGCGTTACGGAGAGAGTGATTTTTATCCGTTTCATATGCCGGGACACAAACGAAAAGAAATGGGATCACCGGTATCCAGGGTATACCCTCTTGATATTACAGAGATTGACGGCTTTGATAACCTTCATCATGCGGAGGGGATCCTGAAGGAAGCACAGGAGAGAGCAGGAAAACTGTATCACTCTGAAAAGACATATTTTCTGGTAAATGGGAGTACCTGTGGCCTGCTCACTGCGATTTCTGCTGTAGCAGGACGAGGCAGCAGGATCCTTGTGGCGAGAAACTGCCATAAGGCAGTATATCATGGGATCATGCTGAACCACCTGCAGCCGGAGTATCTTTTTCCGGAACTGATAGAAGCTTATGGGATTTCAGGTGGCATTTCTGCAAAGCAGGTGGAAAGAAGCCTGCAGGAGCTGGTTCAGAGGGAGAATATACCGGAAAAAGAAATTTCTTCCATGGTATGTGCTGTTCTCGTCACATCACCATCCTATGACGGGATTCTGTCTGATGTCAGAGGAATCTGTGAAGCGGCTCATCACTATGGAATCCCAGTGATCGTGGATCAGGCACATGGAGCACATTTCGGCTTTTACAGAAGGCTGCCGGAAAGCGCTGTGACAGAGGGAGCTGATCTGGTGATCCACAGTGTACACAAGATGCTTCCGGCACCGACACAGACGGCGCTGCTTCATGTGAATGGAAAACTGGTGGATCCTGAACTGGTTCAGAAATATCTGGCTGTTTATGAAACAAGCAGTCCTTCTTATCTGCTGATGGCAGGGATCGATTCCTGTATGACCTATCTGGAGAAGGAAGGGGAAGCACCCTTTGAAAGGATCCTTAAGTACCGGCAGAGGCTTACAGAACGCTGCAGGGATCTGAAACATATCAGGATCTATCCTGCAGATATGACAGAGCATTCTGTGGAAGGAGAGGCCGGGCTTGTGATGGATGAGGCGGTTTGCAGGAGGCAGGAGCCTTTCCGGTTTCTGATCTCTGTCAGGGGAAGCGGCTGTGGCGGCAGTTTTCTTATGGAGCAGCTTCGAAGGAAGTATCATCTTGAACTGGAAATGGCTGCGTACGATTACGTGATCGCCCTGCTGTCTGTGATGGATGACAGGGAAGGATTTGAAAGGCTGGCGGATGCCCTGCGGGAGATCGACCTGGAAATAGAGCGGCATATGCAGGAGCCAGGAAAGAATCCGGCAAAAGAAAAGCCGGCATCAGTCAGTATTTTTTATCAGCAATATAAACCGAAGCAGAGCTACAGAATGGAAGAGGTCTTCCGGGCTGAGACAGAAGAAGTTTTGCTTGGAGATTCAGACAGAAGAACGGCAGCTGATTTCGTAATGCTATATCCACCGGGGATTCCTGTGCTGGTACCCGGTGAGGAAATAGATAAAACTCTGATCCGTATGATCAGGGAGTATTTAGAGCAGGGCTTTGACCTGCAGGGAATTACTCATCAAAATGACATGGAAAATGACGGGAATCATTACAAGATCTGTTGTGTAAAAGAAGAAAGCAGGAGGAGTTAAAATGAGAAAAACAAAAATTATCTGCACGATCGGTCCCGCAAGCGAGAGCGAGGAGAGATTAAGGGAGCTGATGCTGGCAGGAATGAATGTAGCCAGATTTAATTTTTCACACGGAAGCCATGAGGAGCACAAGGCAAAATTTGATCGTGTGATCAAAGTCAGCAGTGAGTTAAAGCTGCCAGTTGCCACGCTTCTTGATACCAAGGGACCGGAGATCCGCCTGAAGGACATTGAAGGAGGAAAGACTGAGCTTGTATCCGGACAGAAGTTTATCCTGACCACAGAAGAGATCCTCGGAAATAATGAAAAAGTAACAATTACTTATAAGGGACTGAAGGATGATATCAACGTAGGAACAACGATCCTGATCGATGATGGTCTGATCGAGATGGTGGTAGATGAGATCAATGAGACAGATATCATCTGCAGCGTAGTAAACGGTGGACCCATTTCCAACCACAAGGGTGTAAATATACCGGGAGCAGCCCTTTCCATGCCCTATATCAGTGATGTGGACCGCAGTGATATCATGTTTGGCTGTGACATGGATTTTGACTTTCTGGCGGCATCCTTTGTCAGATGTAAAGAGGATATCCTGGAGGTACGTAAGATCATTGAAGAGCATGGAAGCCACATGAAGATCATTGCAAAGATTGAGAATATGCAGGGCATAAGAAACCTGGATGAGATCCTGGAGGCAGCAGATGGTATTATGGTAGCGAGAGGCGACATGGGTGTGGAGATCCCTATGGAGGAGGTGCCGATCGTCCAGAAGCAGATGATCAAGAAGGCAGAAGCACTAGGAAAGCATGTTATCACGGCAACCCAGATGCTGGAGTCCATGATCAAGAATCCAAGACCGACACGTGCTGAGGCTACGGATATTGCCAATGCGATCTATGACGGAACTACAGCGATCATGCTTTCGGGAGAAAGTGCAGCAGGACTTTATCCGGTAGAAGCGGTAAAGACTATGGCAAAGATCGCCGAAAGAACCGAAGAGGATATTGACTATAACAGCCGTTTGAGAAGAAGAAAAGATATTGATAATATTGATACGACAACTGCGATTTCCCATGCAACCTGTACGACAGCCATGGATCTGAAGGCAGCAGCGATCATTACCGTAACGATCTCTGGATTTACTGCAGGTATGATCGCAAGATATAAGCCTTCCTGTCCGATCATTGCCTGCTCTGTGAGCCCTAGAACCTGCAGACAGCTGAATCTGGCATGGGGTGTTACACCAATCTGGATCGCAAGGGAGAGCACAGCAGAGGATCTGTTTGATGAGGCTGTCCATGCTGCAGAGAAGGAGGGATATATCAAAAAAGGGGATAAGGTTGTATTGACGGCAGGTGTGCCTCTTGGTGTATCCGGAAGAACAAATATGATACGTGTTGTAGAGGTTTAATTTACATGGGAAAAATGGTATACTTAATGGGGAAAAGCTCTACGGGAAAGGATACCATCTACAGGGAGCTGCTAAAAAGCAGCTCCCTGCAGCTTAAAAAGATAGTTCCGTATACGACAAGACCCATGCGTGCCGGCGAAAAAGAGGGAAGAGAATACTTTTTTACAGACGAGGCAGGTTTTTTAAAGCTTCAGGATGAAGGCAGGGTTGTAGAGGCAAGAGCTTATCATACCTGTTATGGATTGTGGCGCTATTTTACTGTGGATGATGGCCATATAGACCTTGAGAATGAAAATTATCTGATCATAGGGACACTGGAATCCTACATAAAAACAGCAGGATATTTTGGAAAAGAAAAGGTGATACCGGTTCTTCTTGAAGTAGATGACGGTGTCAGGCTGCAGAGGGCACTTGACAGGGAACGGAGACAGGAAACCCCGAAATATGAGGAGCTGTGCCGGAGATATCTGTCTGATGCGGAAGATTTTTCTGAGGAAAAGATTCGGGAAGCCGGGGTTACGAAGCGGTTTTCTAACGAGAATCTGGAACATTGTCTTGCAGAAATAGAGGAATATATTTCAGGGTAGAGCAGGCGAAGCTGACAAAGCATGAGGCTGAGCAGGGGAAGGAGGAAGCAGAATGGACATAAAAGTGAATCAGGTCAGCCAGGCTGCCAGGCCGGAAGCACCTCAGAAGGTGCAGGAGACGGATGATGCCTTCCGCTTCACCCTTGTGAGCCATATTGAGGAAAAGGAGCTGCAGGCAAGACTGACTACGCTGATGGAAGAGATCACCATGCAGGGAAATAAGCTTGCCAGGAAGAGGGATGTCCGGGATATGAAGAAATACCGGGGATTGATCAAGGATTTTATGAATGAGATCATCAACAGATCCCATTCCTTCAGCAGGGAAAACTTTCTGGACAGGAAGGGACGTCACAGAGTATATGGTATTATCCGGCTGGTGGATGAGAATCTGGATGAGCTGGCGCAGGAGCTGATGAAGGAAGAACAGGATCATCTGGCAATCCTTTCTAGGATTGGGGAGATCAGAGGTCTTTTGCTTGATATACTGACATAGGGGGAACAGGCTATGAGAAGATTTGAGGATATTGTAGGACAGGAGCAGCTGAGAGATCACCTGGAAAATGCGGTAAAGCTCGGAAAAGTTTCCCATGCCTATCTGATTAACGGAGAGAGAAGCTCAGGCAAGGAATTCATTGCCAAAATCTTTGCACAGGCTCTGCAGTGTGAAAACAGACAGGGGGCAGATCCGTGCGGTGAATGTCATTCCTGTGTGCAGGCAGAGAGTGGTAATCATCCCGATATTATTTTTCTGACTCATGAAAAGCCTAATGTGATCAGCGTAGAGGATATCCGTACACAGATCAACGGTGATATGGCGATCAAGCCCTACAGCGGCAAATGGAAGATCTATATTGTCAATGAAGCGGAAAAGATGACAGTACAGGCACAGAATGCCCTGCTGAAAACACTGGAGGAGCCGCCAGAATATGGTGTGATCCTGCTTCTTGTCAGTAATGTAAATGCACTGCTTCCCACGATCCTGAGCAGATGTGTACAGCTTAATATGAAGCCTGTCAGAGATGCACAGGTCAAGGATTATCTGATGAAGACCATGCAGATCCCGGACTATAAGGCAGATATCTGTGTTGCTTTTGCCAGGGGAAATGTGGGAAAAGCAAAGCTGCTTGCTTCCAGTGAAGAATTTGACAAGGTAAAGGAAGAGGCAGTTTCCCTTCTTCGGAATATCCAGGATATGGAGATTCATGAGATCGTGACTGCTATCAAAAAGATCACGGAATACAAGCTGGATATCAATGATTACCTGGATATTCTGTCCATCTGGTATCGTGATGTGCTGCTCTTTAAGGCTACACATGATGCAAATCACTTGATTTTCCGGGAAGAGATACAGTATATTAGAAAAGTAGCAGATACCAGTACCTACGAAGGGATTGAAACCATCATAGAAGAACTGGAAAAGTCCAAGCAGAGACTGAATGCCAATGTAAACTTTGATCTGACCATGGAGCTTCTGCTGCTTACCATTAAAGAGAATTAGTGAGGTTGATAGATTTATGAAAAAAGTAATCGGTGTAAGATTCCGGACAGCAGGCAAGATCTATTTTTTTGATCCCGGTAAGCTGTCTGTTAAAAGAAATGATCATGTGATTGTAGAAACTGCAAGGGGGATTGAATACGGAACTGTAGTAGGAAATCCCAGAGAAGTAGATGATGACAAGGTAGTACAGCCCTTGAAGCCGGTACTGCGTATTGCCACAGAACGGGATGATGAGCAGGAGGCTGGTAATAAGCTTAAAGAAAAAGAGGCCTTTAAGATCTGCCTTGAGAAGATCAAAAAACATGGTCTTGAAATGAAGCTGATCGATGCAGAATATACCTTTGACAATAATAAGGTACTTTTTTATTTTACAGCAGATGGAAGAATTGATTTCAGAGAGCTGGTTAAGGATCTGGCATCTGTTTTCAAGACAAGGATTGAGCTTCGCCAGATCGGTGTCAGGGATGAGACCAAGATTCTTGGCGGAATCGGTATCTGCGGCAGGGAGCTGTGCTGTCATGCACATCTGTCAGAGTTTGTTCCGGTTTCCATCAAGATGGCCAAGGAGCAGAATCTTTCTTTAAATCCTACCAAGATCTCCGGCGTATGTGGCAGACTGATGTGCTGCTTAAAGCATGAGGAGGAAACCTATGAGGAGCTGAACCGGAGATTGCCGAATGTGGGTGATCATGTTACTACAGATGACGGACTGAAGGGAGAAGTAGCAAGTGTCAATGTGCTGCGCCAGCTTGTCAAGGTAATCGTAGATGTAGGTGACGAGAAGGAGATCCAGGAATATAAGGTAGAACAGCTGCGGTTTAAGAGAAAGCGCAGAAACAATAAGGTGGATGTGCAGGATGAAGAGCTGAAGACACTGGAGAAGCTGGAAAAACAGGAAGGAAAATCAAAGCTTGATGACAACTGATGAGCTTTTGAAGGAAAATGAGAGAGTGGATGATCTGCAGAGAAACGGCTATAAGATCATCCAGGATCCGGGTCGGTTCTGTTTTGGGATGGATGCGGTTCTGCTTTCCGGTTTTGCCCGTGCCAGAGAAGGTGCCAGGGTGATCGATCTTGGTACGGGAACAGGGATCATACCGATCCTGATGGAGGCCAAGACAAAGGCTGCCCACCTGACAGGACTTGAGATCCAGGAAGAAAGTGCAGATATGGCAAGACGTAGTGTACAGCTCAACGGTCTTACCGATAAGATTACAATCGTAACCGGAGATTTAAAAGAAGCAGTGAGTCTTTTTGGCGCTGCTTCCTTTGATGTTGTGACCTGTAATCCCCCTTATATGACAGAGCATCACGGACTTACTAATCCAGGTGGACCCAAGGCGGTCGCAAGGCATGAGCTGCTCTGTAATCTGGAGGATGTGATCTCACAGGCAGCAGGGCTGCTTAAGAGCGGCGGTAATTTTTATCTGGTGCACAGACCCTTCCGGCTGGTGGATATCATGGTACTGATGCGGAAGTACAGGCTTGAGCCAAAGCGGATGAAGCTGGTGTATCCCTTTGCAGATAAGGAGCCCAATATGGTCCTGATCGAAGCAAATTGGGGCGGAAGGGCGAGACTGACCGTAGAAAAGCCATTGATCGTTTATGAGAAGCCTGGGGTTTACACAGAGGAGATCTACACAGTTTACGGATATTAAGGAGAGTGACCATGAGCGGAACCCTGTATTTGTGTGCAACACCTATCGGAAATCTGCAGGACATGACAGAGCGGGTGTTATTGACATTAAAAGAGGTAGACCTGATCGCAGCAGAGGATACCAGAAACAGTATCCGTCTGCTGAATCATTTTGAGATCAGAACTCCCATGACCAGCTATCATGAATACAATAAAGTAGAAAAGGCTCATTATCTGGTGGATCAGCTTCTTACAGGCAAAAATATCGCACTGATCACAGATGCAGGGACACCTGCGATCTCTGATCCCGGGGAGGTGCTTGTAGCAGAGTGCCAGAAGGCAGGTGTGCCGGTGACATCCCTTCCCGGGTGCTGTGCCTGCGTTACAGCACTGACACTGTCCGGACTTTCCACAAGAAGGTTCTGCTTTGAGGGCTTTCTGCCCACGGATAAAAAGGAAAAGGTATTTGTGCTGGAGGAGCTTGCCAGAGAGACACGGACCATGATCCTGTATGAAGCTCCTCATCATCTGAAGAGGACACTGTCTGAGCTTCTGGAAACGCTGGGGGAGCGTCGGACCACGCTTTGCCGGGAGCTGACCAAGAAGTTTGAGACAGTTATGCCAACCACTCTTGAGGGAGCTGTTGCTTATTATGAGGAAAATGAACCCAAAGGGGAATATGTCCTTGTGATTGAAGGAAAGAGCCGGAAGGAGATCGAGGAGGAGCAGCAGAAAAGCTGGGAATCCATGAGCATAGAGGAGCACATGGCTTTTTATGAAAAGCAGGGTATAGACAGAAAGAGCGCCATGAAAAAGGTGGCGGCGGACAGAGGCGTAGGAAAAAGAGAGATTTACCAGGCACTCCTGAAGGATGAATAAGGACTGGAAGGTTATGCGGTATAAAGGAGACAGAAGATGAATGAGCTGGAACAGGCAATGAGAGAAGTAGTGCAGCAGAATGCCTATATGCAGCACCTTGGTATTGAGGTGGAAAGCTTATCGGCAGATTATGTCTGTACGAAAATGCCTTATAAGGAGGAACTGACCAATCCCTACGGGATGTTTCATGGAGGATGCCTTTATTCCCTCTGCGATATCACGGCAGGACTCGGAGCGTGTATGGGTGGATATTTTGCGACCACAGTCAATGGCTCCCTGAATTTTATGCTGCCGGCAGATCATCTGTCTTATGTGGTATGTCGGGCCAGAAGGCTGCGGATGGGAAAGCATCTGGCTGTTTATGAGGTACGGATCCTGAATGATCAGGAGCAGCTTCTGGACAGTGGGGAATTTACTTTTTTCCTGACAGATCACAGGGTGATTCCACAAGGTTAAGAAAAAATAAGTAGTACGGCGGCAGGATATTTGCTATAATTGCACATATAGTATGCCAAAAGGAGAAAAAATATGGCTTTTCAGATTATTACAGACTCAGCTTCCGATATTCCGGAAAGTGTCATTACCAAGTACAATTTATATGTAATGCCTACACCGGTCACGATTGAGGGAACTGATTACTTTGATGGCAAAACCATTTTCCCGGAGGAATTTTATGAGATCCAGGCTTCCGGTAAGGATATTAAAACCTATCATATCAACCAGTATATGTTCCATGAGCATTTCCTGCCCTATGCAAAGAGTGGGGATGAGGTCCTGTATATCTGCTTTTCTACAGGAATAGCAGGAACCTTTAATGCAGCAAATCTTGCCTATGATGAAGTAAAGGAGGAATATCCGGACTTTAAGCTGACGATAATTGATTCAAGGTGTGCTTCAGTAGGCTATGGACTTGTTGTGACAAAGCTCCTGCAGATGCAGAAAAACGGGGCGCCGAAGGAGCTGATCATTGAGGCGGCACACTTTTTCTGTGAGCATATGGAGCACGCAGTCACAGTGATGCAGCTTGATTATCTGTTTAAGGGAGGACGGCTCAGCAGAACCTCTTTCCTTGCAGGAACTGTATTGGATATCAAGCCTATCATTATTGTAGATGAAAATGGTTCCCTGAGTGCTGTAGAAAAGGTCCGTGGCTGGAAGAAGGCTCAGAAGAGGATCCTTGATATGGTTGGAGAGAAGGGCAAAAACCTGGAGAACCAGATGGTAGCCGTTGTCTACGGAAAGGACAGGGAATCCGCTGATTTCGTAGAAGAACAGCTCAGGGAGCGTTATCATGTAAAGGATATTCTGGAATCCCAGATCGGCTGTGCGATCGGTGCCCATACAGGTCCCGGTATCGTAGCGGTCACATTCCTGAATGATACCAATGAAAAATATGACGCATATCTGGACTAAAAAAGGAAGAAAGAAATTGAAAAAGCTGCTTGTCTATCTTAAAGATTATAAAAAAGAAAGTATTCTGGGGCCTCTGTTTAAACTGCTGGAGGCCTCTTTTGAACTTATTGTACCGCTTGTTGTGGCATCCATGATCGATGTGGGAATTGCGCAGGAAGATAAGGGCTATGTAGGAAGAATGTGCCTGATCATGGCAGCACTTGGTCTGATCGGTCTTGTCTGTTCCATTACGGCACAGTATTTTGCAGCGAAAGCGGCTGTTGGATTTGCTACAAAGCTCCGTCATGGTGTATTTGAACACATTCAGAAGCTGTCCTTTTCCCAGCTTGACAGGGAGGGAACTGCTACGCTGATCACAAGGATCACTAGTGATATCAATCAGGTGCAGTCAGGTGTAAACCTTGTACTGCGCCTGTTTCTGCGTTCGCCATTCATTGTATTTGGTGCCATGGTCATGGCCTTTACAGTTGATGTAAAGGCTGCCCTGATTTTCGTAGTTGTGATCCCGGTACTGTCCGTGATCGTATTTGGCATCATGCTGGTAAGTATTCCGCTGTACAAAAGAGTACAGAGCGGACTTGACAGGGTGCTTGGAACTACAAGAGAGAATCTCACCGGTGTCCGTGTGATCCGTGCTTTTGGACAGGAACCGGCAGAGATCGGTAAGTTTGACGGTGAGAATGATGCACTAAAGAAGATCCAGACTACAGCAGGACGGATCTCGGCGCTGATGAATCCGTTGACCTATGTGGTGATCAATGCAGGTCTGATCGCCCTGATCTATACAGGAGCCCTGCAGGTGGATGCAGGTGTGCTGTCAAAGGGCGAGGTGGTAGCACTGATCAACTATATGTCACAGATCCTGGTAGAGCTGGTGAAGCTGGCAAACCTGATCATCACTATGACCAAGGCAGTTGCCTGTGGAAACAGGATCGAGACAGTGCTGGCAATGCCAGCAGGACTGAAGGGGTATTCTTCAGAGGAACCGGAAGAAGCAGATTCAGTGAATATCGGCAGTGAAGAAGAAACGGGCAGCGTTGTTTTCGAGCATGTAGGACTCCGGTATTATGAGGGCGGCGAGGAAGCTCTGACAGATATTACATTTAAGGCCAGAAAGGGAGACACCATCGGCATCATTGGCGGTACCGGCTCTGGTAAGTCTTCCCTGGTGAACCTGATCCCCCGTTTTTATGATGTGACAAGCGGCAGTGTGAGAGTGGATGGCAGAGATGTGAGAAGCTATGATACCGTTGCCCTCCGGGATAAGATCGGTGTTGTCATGCAGAAGGCGGTGCTGTTCCAGGGAACCATCCGGGATAATCTGAAGTGGGGGAATGAAGCGGCTACTGATGAAGAGATCTATGAGGCGCTCAGGACAGCACAGGCAGAAGAGATCGTACAGCAGAAGAAGGACGGTCTTGATGAAATGATCGAGCAGGAAGGACGGAACCTTTCCGGTGGACAGAAGCAGCGTCTTTCTATTGCCAGGGCACTGGTAAGGAAGCCGGAGATCCTGATCCTTGATGACAGTGCTTCCGCACTGGATTATGCAACGGATGCAGCACTCCGTAAGGCCCTGAAGGAAATGCCGGGAGACACTACCGTATTTATTGTTTCCCAGAGAGCTTCTTCCCTGATGCATGCGGATACGATCATCGTGCTGGATGACGGCAGGGCAGTGGGAATGGGAACCCATGACGAGCTGCTTAAGAGCTGCGAGGTATATCAGGAAATCTATTACAGTCAGTTTGAAAAGAAGGCAGGTCAGGGTGAGTAATATGAAAAAGACAGAAAAAAATGAAAAACAGAATGAGACCCTGATCAAGGTCTTAAAATATATGAAGCCATACCGATGGCTGGTCGTTCTTACGATCCTGATGGCTGCAGCTTCTGTAGCACTTACCTTATATCTGCCGGTGCTGACAGGAAATGCGGTTGACTGGCTGACCAGTCTGATCAGCCCGGCAGAGGGGACAGGAAGTCCGTGGCCGGCACTGTTTACCATCCTGAAAAAGATGGCAGTGGTAGTTGTTCTTACTGCACTGGCACAGTGGCTGATGGGAATCTGCAATAACAAGATCGTTTACAGTATGATCCAGGATATCAGGGAAAAGGCATTTTGCAGGATCCAGGAGCTGCCTTTGAAATATCTGGATGGTCATTCACAGGGAGATATTGTCAGTCGTGTTATTGCGGATGTAGACCAGTTTGCAGATGGTCTGCTGATCGGCTTTACCCAGCTGTTTACCGGTGTTGTGACGATCATCGGTACCTTGTTCTTTATGCTTTCTGTGAATGTGGGGATCACTGTAGTTGTTGTCGTGATCACACCGGTTTCCCTGTTTGTGGCAAGCTTTATAGCCAAAAAGACCTTCAGCATGTTCAAGCTGCAGTCAGAAACAAGAGGAGAACAGACCAACCTGATCAATGAAATGATCGGTAATCAGAAGGTGGTCCAGGCCTTTAACAGAGAGGATGAAACACTGGAAGCCTTTGATGAAATCAACGGAAGGCTGGAAAAGTATTCCCTGCGGGCAATCTTCTTTTCTTCCATTACCAATCCCAGCACGAGATTTGTCAACAGTCTGGTTTATATGGGAGTTGGGCTGACGGGCGCCATGGCGGCGATCTCCGGCAGACTGACAGTAGGACAGCTTACCTGCCTGCTTTCTTATGCAAACCAGTATACCAAGCCTTTTAACGAAATTTCCGGTGTCGTGACAGAGCTGCAGGGTGCACTTGCCTGTGCGGCACGTATTTTTGAACTGATCGAGGAAGAGCCTCAGACCGCAGATGCTGCAGATGCCAGGGTACTGACAGATACAAAGGGAGCCATTGACCTTAGCTATGTGGCATTTTCCTATACACCGGACAGGAGGCTGATCGAGGATCTGAATCTTCAGGTAAAACCGGGGCAGAGGATCGCTATCGTAGGGCCTACGGGCTGCGGCAAGACGACGCTGATCAACCTGCTGATGCGTTTCTATGATGTCAATGAAGGAAGTATTTCTGTGGATGGTACGGATATCCGGGAGATTACAAGGAAATCCCTGCGCACCTCCTTTGGTATGGTGCTGCAGGATACGTGGCTTAAGAGAGGAACGATCCGGGAGAATATCACAGTAGGAAGACCGGATGCCACAGATGAGGAGGTCATTGCAGCAGCAAAGGCTTCCCATGCGGACAGCTTTATCAGAAGGCTGCCGGATGGCTATGATACCGTGATCGGAGAGGATGGCGGCAGCCTGTCAGGAGGGCAGAAACAGCTCCTTTGTATCACCAGAGTGATGCTTTCCCTGCCTCCTATGCTGATATTGGATGAGGCAACCTCTTCTATTGATACAAGAACAGAACAGAAGATCCAGAAAGCATTTGCAACGATGATGGAGGGCAGGACAAGCTTTATTGTAGCCCACAGATTATCGACGATCCAGAATGCAGATGTGATACTGGTCATGAAAGACGGTCATATTATCGAGCAGGGAAATCATGAAGAACTGCTCGCAGAAGGTGGTTTTTATGCAAAACTGTACAACAGTCAGTTCGCGATCGCATAACAGATTATTCAGCAACCGTGCCCTGTGGGCACTGCTGGTTCCCCTGATGGTGGAACAGCTTTTAAATTCCCTGATGGGAACAGCAGATACCATCATGGTCAGTAATGTGGGAGCCGCTGCCATGTCAGCGGTTTCCCTGGTGGATTCTATCAATGTACTGGTAATCCAGGCCTTCTCCGCACTTGCAGCAGGAGGCTGTATCATTTGTTCCCAGTATATCGGGAAGGAAAAGCCAAAGGAAGCGGAAAGGGCAGCTAAGCAGGTGCTGCTTGTTGTGTTTCTTATCTCTGCAGTGATCACGGTACTTTGCATGATCAGTAACCGGGAGCTTCTGCACCTTGTCTTTGGACAGGTAGAAGCGGATGTTATGGATGCTGCTGTGATCTACTTTTATTATACAGCACTGTCTTTTCCTTTTATTGGACTGTATGATGCCGGTGCAGCCATTTACCGGGCACAGGGAAACAGCAGACTGCCCATGACAGTTTCTGTGATCTCCAATTTCCTGAATATTATCGGAAATGCTGTCTTTATCTGGGGCTTCCATATGGGAGTGTCCGGAGCGGCACTGTCGACACTTCTTTCACGTGTATTCTGTGCGGTGGTAGTACTGGCCTTTCTTCACAGGAAGGGGCAGACGATCACAGTGAATCATTATGTTAAGATCAGACCGCAATGGCAGCTGATTTTAAGTATTCTGGCCATCGGAATTCCTTCCGGTGTAGAGAACAGTATGTTCCAGTTCGGTAAGCTGGCGATCCAGTCCAGCGTTTCCACCATGGGAACCACAGCAATTGCAGCACAGGCTATGACTAATATTATGGAGAACCTGAATGGGATAGCGCCTATGGGAATGGGAATCGGACTGATGACAGTAGTAGGCCAGTGCATCGGTGCAGGACGTAAGGATGAAGCGGTATATTATATCAGAAAGGTATGCGTATGGGCTGAGATCTGTCTGATCATCAGCTGCGTGCTGGTATATCTGGCAGCAAGGCCAGTCACAGTGATCGCAGCCATGGAGCCGGAGAGTGCAGCGCTGTGTGTTTATATGGTAGGATGGATCACGGTCTGCAAACCTATTTTCTGGGTGGGATCCTTTATCCCCGGATATGGAATGCGGGCAGCAGGAGATGTGAAATTCAGTATGATTGTATCAACCATTACTATGTGGCTTTGCCGTGTGAGCCTGTGTATCTTTCTAGTCAGGGCATTACACTTTGGACCAATGGCGGTATGGATCGGTATGTTTACAGACTGGGGTGTCAGAAGCATCATATTCTTTGGAAGATTTCACAGCAGGAAATGGCTGGAGCATAGGGTGGTAGCGTAGGATGAAACCTATAAGTGCAAAATTACTTTTAACGGCAGTATTTGTTGCCAGAGGAACGTCATTTCTTTTTTCAAAAATATTGATGAATACCATGTCGCCCATGAATATTCTGGCAGTCAGGTTTATTCTGGCGTTTCTGGTGCTGGCGGTCATCTTCCATAAGAAGCTGCTTGCCTGCAGTAAAAACAGCCTGAAAGGCGGACTGATCCTGGGTGTATTGTATACGGTCTGCATGATATTTGAAATGTATGGCCTGCGGCTTATTGATTCTGGTGTCAGTTCCCTGATCGAAAACATGGCGATCGTAATGGTTCCAATCTATGCGGCGATCCTGACAAGAACTCTGCCAAAGAAGAAAACCATGCTGTGCGCCCTGCTCGCAGTTATCGGTGTTGGATGTTTGTCTCTGACACAAAGCAGCTGTTCTGGCGGAGTTCTTGGCATCGTGCTGATGATACTTGCAGCACTGACATACGCAGCCTGTATCATGGCGACAGAAAAAGTAACACAGGATGCAGATCCTGTGACAGTAGGTATGCTGCAGCTTGGTGTGATGGGGCTTCTCAGTCTGATCGTAGCTCTGGCTTCCGGAGATTTCAGCCTGCCGCAGGGCAGTCAGCAGTGGGGAATGTTACTGCTTCTGGTGCTTTTGTGCAGTTGCTTTGGATTTACCTTCCAGCCAGTGGGACAGAAATATCTGCCCGCAGAAACAGCAGCAGTATTCACGGTAGTGAATCCCCTGACAGCCAGTGTGATGGGGATTGCGGTCGGTGGAGAAGGTATGAGTTTTTTGAAGTTGGTTGGGTATGTGCTGATCCTGCTGGCATTGCTGCTTTATAATCTGAAAACCAATGCATCGGACGGGGCATAGAGAGAAAAAAGAAGCTGTGGTTCCCCGCAGAGAGCGAAAAATTGAGAAGAAAAGGGAAAGAAGAGAACCGGACGGGGCATGGAGAAGGAAAAGAAGCTGAGATGCCCCGCAGAGAGCGAAAAATTGAGAAGAAAAGAGAAAGAAGAGCTTCGGACGGGGCATGGAGAGAAAAAAGAAGCTGAGATGCCCCGCAGAGAGTGAGAAATTGAGAAGAAAAGGGAAAGAAGAGCTTCGAACGGGGCATGGGGAAGGAAAAGAAGCTGAGATGCCCCGCAGAGGTTGAAAAAACGAGAAGAAAAGAAATGGGAAGTCATCAGACTTCCCATTTCTTTTTAAAATATTCGGTCAGGATTGCTGCAGCCCGTTCATGGGAGGCAGGTCCCGGGTGTGCATGTGCACCGAGGTTGTCCGGTGTGGAATCGGGAAGCTGCAGGAAAGCAACATTGGAATCGCCGGTTTCATTGCGGTAGGTATTCATAGCTTCTGTGATAGCAAGAGTCAGATCATAACCAAGCATGCCGTAAGCCCATACGATATGCGAAGATTCATTGTGCTTTCTGAGCATCTTCAGAAAATCAATGACAGCCTGTTCAAACTTCAGAAGGTCTTCCCTGTTATAGGTGCCGTCTGGATTTTTGCGCTGCTTGCAGATTTCACCGGTTTCCGGAATGGTGAATGGGGGCTGTTCAAAAGCACTGGCATCATTGGTACCCAGATTTATTACAATAGCGTCCGGTACCCAGCTACGGAAATCGTAGGGTTTGGATACACCGAGGGATTCGTTGAATTCTCCGCCGCATAGACCACACAGGGCTTCATAGCGGGAAGGGATATTGTGCCTTGTATCATTGTCCCAGCCGCAGTAAACTCCCCAGCCACCCTGGGAAAAGAGATGATAGTCAGCATTCAGGGCATTGGCAGTCATGACGGCATAATTCCGGCTGCTGCTCATATACATGGCAAGCCAGTCCGTATCCTCTTTGGCACCATAGGTACCTTCACCGGAGGTGATGCTGTCTCCGATAAATTCTATTTTATAACGCTTTTCGGAGGTTGGAAGGAAAAAGCCATCTGTCTGAAAGCCTTTTACAAGGATGTGGCAGTCATCGTCTTCTGTCATGGACTGCAGCTCACGCATGAATTTCATGTTTTTGACACTGTCCGGACTCATATTGCGGAACAGACAGATGGAATAGGAACCGGGCAGAAGCATCTGGCGGCTCATAAAGGAATTATTCAGTGCTGTATAGATCCAGGGCTCGTGGAAATCACAGTCTACCTCTAGATCGATCCACAGTTCAGAACCGGTTACATTGACCTCAATACCGCTTCCGTTAAAAAACAGGGGAAGAGGACACTGACCAGAAATATTTCTTCCGTGTACCTTATAATATTCTATTTCATTCAAAGAAAGGCTTTTCAGATTCTCATTTTTTTTCACAGGTATACCTCCTATTTAATAATCAAAAATTCAGCCAGCCTTCACAATGCTTACAGTCAGAACTCCGTTGTCTGAAGAAGTCTGCAGCATAATGGGATAGCTGTAAGGATTGATAAAGGACAGATCCTTGTAGCCCTCTACGATCGCAGCATCCAGTCCTCTTGGAACATAGTCAACAGGAAGGGAATGCAGATAATGGGAAGCAGCCGGGATATCAGCAACTACCATGGCTGCATACAGAGTAGAGGATACCTGACAGATACCTCCGCCTACACTGGTAACCACTCTGCCGCTGGCAAAGGAAGGCGCTTCCACATAACCGTTAGCAGTGGTTCTCGTACCTACGGAAGTGCTGTAGGAGAAACGTCCGCCTGCAGGGATCACAAGTCCATTAATACGGGAAGCGGACAGGATCACATTGGTGGCTCGAGCCTCTGTGGTATCAAAGGTTGTGGTATAGGTGCCAAGAACACCTTCTGCTAACCCTTTACCGGCATCAAAAACAGCCTTTCTGTTTTCAGCCTTACCATTGGTAATGTAATGACGGTAATAAGAGGGAAGATCTGTACCGTAAACGGCCATCAGATCAGGGTTCTGACACATATAAGCCTTCAGATTGAATTGGGCATTGCCGTTCCGTCCTTCTGCCATCCCGGTTTTGATGAAATGAGAAAGCAGGGCAGCAGGGTCATTGCCGATAGAAGCCTGCAGATCCGGATAGGTCTGATAGTAATAATCAGCGTCAAACACAGCGGAATAGTCTGTAATCTGAGAAACCGCACCGGCAGATATTGTCTGCGCAGCAGGCGCTGCGTTTACCGGAAGCAGAGGAGCGGCTGACAGAGAAAGAACTGCAGCGCCTGTCAGGACAGGCAGGGTAACACGTAAATTATGTTTCATAGGAATGCTTCCTTTCTTTTGGATGGTGCAGAGTAAACAAATGCGCCGGGAGCGCCATGAATACCTGCTGAATGTATATGGGTATCAGGATGAAAAAGTGCATGCAAAGAGCGGGTGATGGGAATCGAACCCACGTATCCAGCTTGGAAGGCTGGTGTTCTACCATTGAACTACACCCGCATATCAGATATGTTATTACAATTCTCACGAACAGATGTTATCATATCACAGAAGAACCTGAAAGTCAACGAAAAAATTGAATAAAAGATTGTAGATTGTAGGAAAAAGGTGCAGAAAAATTGACATAAGGGTACGATGTTCTTACAATAGAGATAACTAAAATTTCAAAGGGGATGGGTTAAAAATGAGTTTAAAAGAAAAGCATGCATTCAGTGAGAAGCAGCTTGTAAATCAGAGGTTTCTGGTATGTTACGGATCCGTGATCGGCATTCTGTTTCTGGCGTATATCGGGGAGTACATCAAGGGTAACAGGACACCTGGTTATCTGGCGGTATTCTGTACCATTATGATGATCCCGTTTCTTGCATGCATGATCCTGTATTTTGTGAAGAATAAGGAAAGTGCAGCGATCAAATACATAGGAATGGGCGGTTACCTGATCCTGTATGCCTATGTAATGTTTACATCAGACAGTATCATCGCATTTGTTTACATTCTTCCCATGCTGACGGCAATCACACTTTTCCAGAATGGAAAGTTCAGTCTTGGAGCCGGATCACTGGCAGTTGCTATCAATGTATTTTATATTGTGGAAGAAGTGGGAAACGGCAGGGCAGACAGCAGTTCCATCATCAATTATGAAATTGCCCTGGCAGCAGTGCTTCTTGTGGATGTGTTCTGTATCGTATCCTCCAGAAATCTGGAGAGGATCAGCAATTTCAAGATGGCGCAGATTTCTGAGGAAAAAGAGCATACCGGGGAGATCCTGGAGAATATGACTTCCACCACCGGTGAGCTGATCGAAAAGATCACTGCTATTGATGCGCAGTCCAAGAATATGGAGTCCCAGGGTGAAAACAGCAAAAATGCGATCGAAGAGATCGTGACCGGAGCCAATGACCTGGCACAGACGATCCAGAAGCAGCTTGAAATGACAGAAAATATCGGTGTGCAGACGGACAATGCAGTACAGATTTCGGACAGGATCAGTGAGAAATTCCAGACCACACTGAAGATCACGGAAGAAGGCAATCAGGATATCGGACAGCTCCGGGCAGCGTCAGCTCAGACAGAGAGTGCGGGCGGCGAAGTCAGTGCGACCATGAACACATTGCTTGAACAGATCGAGGAAGCCAATAAGATCCTGCAGATGATCGCCGGTATTACGACACAGACCACGCTTCTTGCGCTCAACGCAAGTATAGAGGCTGCACATGCAGGCGAAGCTGGCAAGGGCTTTGCGGTAGTTGCAGATGAGATCAAGAATCTGGCAGCAGGCACAGAGCAGGCAACCAAGCAGATCAAGGACATTCTGGCACAGCTTACAGAGCAGGCAGATGCTGCCGGAAGAAGTGTAGGCAGCCTTGTGGAGACGAATAAGGCGCAGGCAGAGCTTGTGGAGAAGACAGGTGAGGCCTTTGCAAGGATCAAAAAGGACATTGACCAGGTTTCAGCTGACATGGCAGAACAGACTACCGGTATGGGTCAGGTCAAGGACAGCAACCATGAGATCGTACAGTACGTGGAGAACTTAAGTGCATTCAGTGAAGAGCTGCTGGCAAATATCGAGAATACAAGAACCCTGACAGATGGTATGATCCAGGGAACCAAGCAGATCAGCGACATGCTGGATGAGACCAAGAAAGAAGTAGAACTATTGAAGACCATGGTGTAGTGGAGGACAGCAGAAGAAACAGGCGGTGTCAGAGTCCGGCCACGGATGAAGAGGCATAAGCTGCAGATAAAAAGGAAACCGGTCAGACGGTGATGCTGCCGGTTTCGGAATCATAGGCCAGATAAAGGTGGACACCATCTTCAGTGTAGGTTTCCACAGGAAGCTCGATATCGTAGGTAACCCCTTCTGTGGTTTCCAGTGTAAGCATCCAGGGTGTGTTTTCTGCATTTCGTTTGATCTGGAGTCCTGTCAGGGACTGGGTCGGAGAAAGACTTTCAAGTCCGGAGAGGATATTGATACGGGCTCCTGCACTGTCCTTCTGATAGAGGGAGATCAGATCGAAGGAAAAAGAAGTATTATTGGTCAGAGAAAGAGGAATAGCTGTCAGTTCGGCGGCATCCTCTTCTTTTTTTGTATTTCCAAGCTGTGCAAGATAATCCTGATAGGATGCGATCAGCGTATCCATTGTGGACATCAGCAGGGTGATCTCCTCCTCTGACATGTCTTTCAGGTTATAGGACTGTATGGTATTCAGGTCATCCTGCAGGACGGAAAGAGCATCATCATAGGAGGTATCATCTACTTCCTTATGGACTTCTACTACTTCATTATGGATCTGTACAAGTTCGGTATATTTATCCTGTGCGGCCGCAAGCATCTCAGCGGAGGGAGCACAGCCTGTAAGGAAAGTAACAAGGAATGCCAGAATGAGGAAGAACGGAAGAAAATATTTATAGTAATGTTTCATAATAATTTGTTAATCTCCTGCGAAAAGCTTTTTAATAACAGTATAAAGAATAAGGAGGAGAATAACAAGAGGAAAAAATAAACCTGATGGACAGCCAGATCGTGACTGACTGTCCATGATAATCTGTCAGCACATAGATGGATTGCTGGCAGCATAGTTCCAGAAAGCCTTCTGCTCCATACTGGCATCAGGAAGGTCAGAAAGGGAATAATCCCTGCCAAGCTGTTCCCATTTGGAGCTGCCAAGGGAGTGATAGGGCATGATCTCACAGGATTGGATACAGGAGTAGGATTCCTGTAAATGACGTATAGCAGAAAAATGCTCTTCTGTATCGTTACAGCCGGGAATAATGGGGCAGCGGAGAATGAGAGGATGATGGATCTCATTCATATATGCAAGGTTCTCCAGCATGAGGTGATTATCAACACCTGTCAGCCGCCTGTGGAGTCCAGCACCAGTAGCTTTATAGTCCAGCAGGAACAGATCCACATAACGGGTAAGCTCCCGAAATCGTGCCGGTGCAACGATGCCATTGGTTTCCAGACAGATGTGCAGATTTTCTTTCTTTGCTTCGGTGAGAAGCTCAAGCAGAAAATCGTACTGCGTAGTAGGTTCTCCGCCAGAGATTGTGATGCCGCCACCGCTCTGTTCAAAATAAGGCCGGTCCTTTACCACTTCTGAAAGGATATCCTGTACACTGCGTTCCATGCCGAAAATCTTCAGGGCATTTGTTAGGCATTCCTGTACGCAGGTGCCACAGGCAGTACACAGAGAACGGTCTATATGATGTCCGTTTTCATCAAAAGAGTGTGCATGAACCGGACATACAGTAGTACAGCGCTCACAGCCAATGCAGTTGGAAGCTGTGTAGGAAAGTTCCGGCTGCTTTTGGAACGATTCCGGATTATGACACCAGAGACAGCGAATGTTGCAGCCCTTCAGAAAAACAGTGGTGCGGATCCCAGGACCATCGTGGAGACAGAATTTCTGTATATCAAAAATAATACCCATATTTCCTCACAATCTAGGAAGCAAACGTAGTACGTCTGATAATTTCTTCCTGTACAATGGGATCCAGTTCTACAAAGCGGGCACTGAAGCCACCGATCCTGACAATCAGGTTCTGATATTTCTCGGGATGCTCCTTGGCTTTGATCAGGTCATCCTTTCCAATTACCATCAGATTCAGCTGACTGCCATTATTCATGAAAAATGCCTGGATAAGCTGTTTCATTTTATCAAACTGGTCTGTAAACAGTTCTTTTGTAAAACGGATGTTATTAATCACGCCGGCATGCAGTGAGTGATCAAATTTGCGCATGGAATTTAAAAGTGCGGTGGCACCACTTCTGTCACAGCCAATAGAAGCCCCGTTGGCATTGGCAAGAGCTTCTCCATTTTTCCTTCCACAGGCAGATGCCATGGTGACATTGCCCCAGACAGCGCTTTCACTATTATTGACACTGACCATTATGTATTTATCAAGGCCGGTCTGATCTGTAAGGGCGAGGCTGGCCTTTGCGATATAGTTAAAGACACGGATTGCCATGCGGTCGGCTTCATCATTGTCGTTTCCGTACTTGGGGCAGGACTGCATAAGCCTGCGCTCCTTTTCATAGCCTTCAAAATTGGCATCCAGTATAGTTACAAGCTGTTTTAAACTCATGATCTGCCTGTCATAAACAAGGGTTTTGATTGCAGTAAGACTGTCAGCGGCAGATATCATACCCATGATTTCAGTCATGCCGTGAAAATAGCGGACACCACCTTCTAAAAGAGGTTTACCTTTTTCCAGACAGTCGTGCATCAAAAGACTCAGATGAAGACACCCGGCATTTTCGGCAATGATATCGTAACAGTCTTTTTCTGCAAAGGCTACAAGAGTAAGCTCAGGATCTATCTGTGCAGTAAAGGCATCCCAGAGATCTTCAAAGGTTGCAAAATCCTCTACAGCACCAGTGTCGGGACCGGCCTGTACCTGATAATACATATCTCTGCCGTGATGAAGGGCAAGCTCCAGTGCTTTCAACAGATTCAGGGAGCTGTTTGGAGTTCCCACACTCCGCCCCTCCAGAATATATTCACCACAGCCGGCCGGAATATAGCTCATGGCATCGTCCAGATTTACCTGAAAGGCTTTCTGGACAGCGGGAATATTG
>OLSQ01000888.1_pt1 | contig 27032 bp, 25 predicted proteins | sample 1672561 | NCBI WGS metagenome assembly OLSQ01 (sample SAMEA3136699, study PRJEB25190) | human gut metagenome | biome: human gut; feature: human-associated habitat; material: faeces | place: Austria | collected 2013
ATATATATGGAGAGAATATAATAGAGGGACAAATGAGACAAGAAGGGACAGACAAAAAGGATACAGGTTTGAATTGTCTGCTTACGATTGCAGCTTATTATGGAATACCAGCTGATATGGAAAACATAAGGCATAATTATAATCTACAGGGACACAGCGCAGGAAAAACAGATCTGTTACGCATTGCAAAAGGATTAAAGTTGAAAGCAAAATGTGTAAACCTGAATTGTGAGCAGATAGGAAAAGTGACATTGCCTGCAATAATACAATTACAAGATGGAACGTTTTCTATTTTATTAAGGGTAAATGAAAAGAAATATCTTATAGCATTGTGTAATGAGAATAGCCCAAGGGTATTGGATGAAGATGCTTTTGAAGGTGAGTATAGTGGTGAATGTATTTTATGTATTCCGAGAAAATTTCAGGATAGGGAATTAGAGTTTGGAATTAAATGGTTTATTCCTACCATATTGAAATATAAGACTCCGTTATTAGAGGTGTTACTTGCTGCGTTTGTAACACAGATATTGGGTATATTTTCACCGATGATCACACAATCCGTAATTGATAAGGTATTAACACATAATAGTCTTACTACATTGGATGTATTGGCTGTAGGATTGATATTGATTACTGTTTTTGAAACCGCATTATCAATTGCAAGAAATTATGTTTTTGCACATACAACAAGTAAAATTGATGTAATTTTAAGTTGTCGATTGTTTAAACATTTATTTAGTCTCCCGTTGCGTTATTTTGAGACAAGGCGTGTGGGGGATACGATTGCAAGGGTTAGAGAATTGGAAAATATTAGGCGGTTTCTTACAGGTGTACCATTAAATACATTGTTGGATGCATTATTTATTATTGTATATATCATTATTATGTATTTTTATAGTGTACGTCTTACAAATATCACGTTGTTATCGCTTCCAATATTAGCGGCAATTACTGCAATTATTACACCTATTCTTAAAGCAAGGCTGGATGATAAATTTAAGGCTGGAGCAGATCAACAGTCGTATTTGGTAGAAACTGTAAATGGTGTGCAGACAATTAAATCATTTGCAGTGGAGCCAAGTATTGAACAAAAATGGGAAGGACTATTAGCAGATTATACTACGGCTAATTTTCGTACAACTATGCTCGGAAATACGGCTGGTGCATTGGCTCAGTTTGTTCAGAAGTGTTTTGATATAGCAATATTATATTTTGGTGCAAAACTGGTTATTGCAGGAGAGATGACAGTAGGACAGATGGTAGCATTTCGTATGTTGTCAGGACGAGTAAGTCAGCCGGTTATGCGTCTGGTACAGATGTGGCAGGATTTTCAGCAAACTTCTTTATCGATCAAGAGATTGGGAGATATTTTTCATGCAAAGCCGGAACCGGCATTACAGAAATCGCAAACCAGACTTCCTGATATTATAGGAAATATTATATTTGATAAAGTAAGTTTTCGATATCGTCCGGACGGTTCACAAGTAATAAAAAATATGAGCTTTCGAATTCCGGCAAATAGGGTAATAGGTGTAGTTGGCAGAAGTGGTTCGGGAAAAAGTACGATTTCTAAGCTTATTCAGCGTTTGTATGTACCAGAAACGGGGAAAATTATAATTGATGGAATAGATCTTGCTATGGCAGATCCGGTGTGGCTGCGGAGACAGATAGGAGTTGTGTTACAGGAAAGTTTTTTGTTTAATGCAAGTATTCGGGATAATATTGCGTTACAGAATCCAGCGGCATCTATGGAAGAAATTGTATATGCAGCACGAATTGCGGGTGCTCATGATTTTATCGTAGAACTTTCAGAGGGATACGATACGATGGTAGGAGAACATGGAACAGGTTTGTCTGGTGGACAGAAGCAGAGAATTGCAATTGCACGAGCTTTACTTACAAATCCGAAAATTCTTATTTTTGATGAGGCAACATCTGCGCTGGACTATGAGTCTGAAAGTATAATTCAGAATAATTTAAAGCAGATATGTAAAAACCGTACAGTCATTATTATTGCCCACCGTTTGTCTACATTGAAAGATGCAGATGCAATCATGGTAGTAGAAAAGGGAAGTATTGCAGAATATGGAACAATACAAAATCTTATTGATAAAAAGGGAATTTATTATCACTTATTGCTACAGCAACAGATGAACAGGTAGGATGAATGGATGAAAAGAACAAATCAAAATAAATTTAATAAATTAAGAAGAGAATTTCTTCCAGAGACGCTAGAAATTGTAGAACGTCCTACGGCACCACTTGGAAATATTATTATTTGGCTTGTATTTGTATTACTTTTAGCGTTTATATTATGGGCATGCATTGGTAAAATGGATGAAGTGGCAACTGCCAGAGGGCAGATAACTGTAGAAGAGGGGGCACAGGAAATTCGAGCGGCTGGTACAGGTATTGTGACAGCAGTAAAAGTGAAAGAAGGGGATATTGTTCAGTGCGGCGATGTATTGTATTGCATGGAAAAGGAGATTGAACAGAAAAATATTGATTACAGTAAGGGTGAAATTGGGCTTCTGGAACTTCGCATTGATTTATTGAGTAATCTTTTGGCGGATGAGGATATAACTGTATATCGAAAGGATTATTATAACACAGAACAAATGGAAGTTATTGAGTCGATAATTTCTATGGATGAATCAGCCAGATTATCAATAGAAGAGTGTGAATTAGCGGTACAAACTGCCAAAAAGCAATATGATCTTGCGGGCAAAAATCTGAATAATGGAGAACAAAAAACAGATTATTTGAAAGAACAGGGGAAACTACAGAAAGCAGTAAATGACCTTAAAAGCACTTCTCAAATTGAATTAGAAATGTTGCAGGATAATTATCAATATGCAGTTTCAGAAGCTGAAAAATATAAAAAGCTTTATGAGGCTGGTGCGACAGCAGAGGTTGAATGGAAACAAAAAGTAAAAGAAGCGGATAGTCTCAAAAAACAAATAGATGTTAAAAAAATAAATATAGAAAATGGAAACAAACAACAAAAACAAGTTTATTGTAGTTTCATACGCACTGTATGATGTAACTAAAGGTGACAACGGCGAAGAGATGCTCATCGAGCGCACAACCGACGAGCGTCCGTTCATCTTCATCAGCGGTATGGGTGTTACCCTGCCAGCTTTCGAAGAGAAGGTGGTAGACCTGGCTAAAGGTGAAGAGTTCGACTTCCAGCTGGACCCGGAGCAGGCCTATGGTCAGCACTATGATGAGCGCGTACTAGAGCTCGACAAGCAGATTTTTACCGTCAACGGCCAGTTTGATGCACAGCACGTACAGGTAGGCGCTATCATCCCATTGCAGAACGAGGATGGCAACCACTTCAACGCTGTAGTGAAGAACATCAGCGATACAAAGGTAACCTGCGACCTGAACCACCCATTGGCTGGCTTGAAGCTCAACTTCTGCGGTCAGATCCTCGAGAGCCGCGAAGCTACTGCTGAGGAGATTGCCAAGATGGCTCAGATGATCAGCGGCGAAGGCGGCGGCTGCTCAGGTGGCTGCGACAACTGCGGCGGCGACTGCAAGGATGGCAACTGTGAAGGTGGTTGCGAAGGCGGCTGCAACAAGTAATAAACACCTTTATATTATATAAGGTAATGAGGAATACATTTGGCAATCTTTTCACTCTCACTACATTTGGAGAGAGTCATGGAATAGCTGTAGGAGGCGTTATTGACGGATTTCCTGCAGGCATAGAAATCGACATGGACTTTATCCAGAGCGAGCTGAACCGCCGACGCCCGGGACAGAGCCACATCACTACGGCCAGAAAGGAAGCTGACAAGGTAGAGTTTCTGAGTGGTGTGTTCGAAGGCAAATCAACAGGAACCCCTATCGGTTTTGAGGTGCGTAACCAGAATCAGCATTCTCAGGACTATGAGAACATGCGCTGTCTCTTCCGCCCTTCTCACGCAGATTTCACATATCATGAGAAGTATGGCGTACGCGACCATCGTGGCGGCGGCCGTTCTTCAGCCCGCATCACCATTGCCCGATGCGTAGGCGGAGCCTTGGCTAAACTTGCCTTGCGACAGTTGGGCATCAGCATCACGGCTTATACCTCTCAGGTGGGCAGCATCGCGCTGGAGAAAGATTATCATCTGTATGACCTCAACACCATAGAAGATAATCCGGTGCGCTGTCCTGACCAGCAGAAGGCGAAGGAGATGGAAGATCTCATCGCCCAGGTTAAGGCTGACGGCGATACGATTGGTGGAATCATCACTTGCGTCATCAAGGGTTGCCCGGTAGGATTGGGCGAGCCTGAGTTTGACAAGCTTCATGCCCAACTGGGTGCTGCCATGCTTGGCATTAACGCCGTGAAGGGTTTTGAATATGGCGAGGGATTTGCCGGAGTTACTGCCCGCGGAAGTGAGCAGAATGATGTCTTTATCCCGAAGGCTGATGCTGCAGAGACGTCAGAAGATGCTGCTGTGAATCAGGATGTTGCTGCCCGTATTACAACAAAGAGCAATCATAGCGGAGGAATACAGGGCGGTTTGAGCAACGGACAGGATATCTATTTCCGTGTTGCCTTCAAGCCGGTGGCTACTCTGCTGATGGAACAAAATACGGTAGATTTGGAAGGAAATGCCACCACGCTGACTGCCCGCGGCCGTCATGATCCTTGCGTTTTGCCAAGAGCCGTGCCGGTGGTCGAAGCCATGGCTGCCATGGTTATCCTGGATAATTATCTCTTGAATAAAACAATCAGAATCAGTTAATAGTTAATAGTTTATAGTAAATAGGACTTTCTTGCGACAAGCAGAGTTCTTATTTACTATAAACTATTATTTTTTATCAGCTTCCCTCTACTTTAAGCTAGTTTGCTATACGGCGAAGCCGCTATAAACTATAAACTATTATCTATTTCTAAAGCTTACTATCCTTTAATAGTTTTGGGCAATATTCATTAAAAAAGCATTTATCGCAGAGCGGTTTCGTACTCTTGCAAATATATCTGCCATGCAGCAGAATCCAATGATGCGCATTCGGAATATCCTCTGCCGGAATGTGTTTCATCAGATAATCTTCTACTTTTCGGGGCGTATCTGCCGTTTTCGGCACCAACCCCATACGATGACTCACACGGTAAACATGCGTATCCACCGCCATCGTAGCATGACCGAACCATACGGCACGAATCACATTCGCCGTCTTGCGCCCCACTCCTGCCAACTTCTCCAAATCATCCGCAGCCTCAGGCACCTCACCTCCGAACATCTCAACCAGCTGGCGAGACATTTCAGCAAGATGCTTCGCCTTGGCATTCGGATAACTCACCGAACTGATCAACTCATAAATATCTTCCTCGCTCGCCTGTGCCATGTGCTGCGCATCAGGATAACGGGCAAAGAGAGCAGGCGTAACCATGTTGATACGCTTATCGGTGCATTGCGCAGAAAGCAAGGTAGCCACCAGAAGCTGAAATGCGCTACCGAACTGCAACTCGGTAGTTACATTCGGCAGCGCACTTCTGAAATGATTCAATATAAAATCGTATCTTTCCTTACGAAGCATTTCTCTTACTTTTTAGCAGGAGCAGCCTCCTCTTTCTTCAGCTTACCCTTGTAAGCCTTGTTCAAGCCGGAAATCACCTCTTTTGTAATATCGTAAGCCTTGTCAGCATAGAGCAGGTTATCGCCGCTCTTAGAGAAGATGATGCTGTACTTCTTGTCCTTGTTGTAGCGGGCAAGATAGTTGGCAATGCTGTCGTGGAGCGCCTTGTTGTACTTCTCCTGCTCAGCAGCAAACTCGTTGCTCAAGCGCTGCTGCAAGCCCTGCAGGTCGTTGTTCTGCTTCTGCAGTCCAGCCTGGATAGCCTCAGCCTGCTCGCGGGTGTAAGCATTCTGCTGAATCTTCTGCTGGAAGTTGGCTGCTGCAGCCTGGAGCTGCTGGCCCTTCTGCGCAATAGTAGCCTGAATGTTCTGACCCTTCTTCTCCAAGATAGAAGAATACTCCTTAGCAAAGGTATACTGAGTCATGATAGAGTCTACCTCTACATAAGCAATCTTCAATTCAGCAGGAGCCTTGCTCTCTGACTTAGCCTCTACCTGAGGCTGAGATTTGTTGCATGATGCCAATGACAGGGCAGCAACTGCTGCAATTGCCACTGAACCCAAAATGTTCTTTCTCATTTTTTCTATCATATTATATTATTACTATTTTCTAATAAGCCTTGTTGGCTTCCCTTGCCTCTCGGTCCTGATCCACCACACAATGAATGCCCTGCTTGCGCAAGCCCGGATTGTCGTGCACATGCTGGGAAGAGAACTTGCCGTTCTTCTTAAAAATCAACTTTACGCAAAATAATGCCATGCAAATAGCAATTATTAACACGCTTAATAACATTAATTTTATCATTTTTATTACCTTTGCAGTGCCTTAGTGCACTTTTGGGTGCAAAGGTACTATTTTTTTGGGAATAACCAAAACAAAATAGCAGAAATAAATGTTTTATCAAAACAAAATAATAGAAAATAAATGAATAAAAGTGAATTGAAGCCTGCTCTCGTGTTCGAGCAGTTCGCAAAAATCAACGAAATACCTCGTCCTTCCAAGCACGAGGAGAACATGATTGAGTTTTTGAAATCTTTCGGAGAGGCTCATCAGCTCGAAACGCTGGTAGATGAAACAGGTAATGTGCTCATCCGTAAAGCTGCCACTCCAGGCTACGAGCATGCTGAAACCATCATCCTGCAGAGCCACATGGACATGGTTTGCGATAAACTGGTAGATGTTGATTTCGATTTCCACAAAGATGCAATCCAGACTTACGTAGACGGAGAATGGCTTAAGGCAAAGGGTACTACCCTCGGTGCTGACGACGGTATAGGCTGCGCCATCGAGCTGGCTATCCTGGCAAGCAACGATATTGAGCATGGTCCTATCGAGTGCGTCTTTACACGTGATGAAGAAACCGGACTGACCGGTGCTCACGGCATGAAGGCGGGCTTTATGACCGGAAAGATGCTCATCAATCTTGACTCAGAGGATGAGGGCGAAATCTTCGTATCCTGTGCCGGTGGTCAGACAACCCATGCCACTTTCCACTTCTCACGTGAAGAGGCTCCTGCGGGTTATTTCTTCATGGAAGCTTCGCTGAAGGGTCTCAACGGTGGTCACTCAGGCGATGACATCAACAAGAAGCGCGCCAATGCCATCAAGATTCTTGCCCGCTTCCTCTTCCTCGAAAATGAGAAACTGGATGGAAGCCTGCGTCTCGTAAGCTTCAACAGCGGCAAAATGCACAATGCGATTCCTCGCGACGGAAAGATTGTTTTCGCCGTCAAGAATGCTGATAAGGAACAGGTTCGTGCCGACTGGAACATCTTTGCATCAGAAGTAGAAGATGAATTCCACGTAACCGAACAGACTATGCAGTTCAATATGAGCAGCACCGATGCTGCACCTGTCATCGAGAAAGCTGTAGCTGACAAGTTCGTAATGGCTCTCCAGGCTGTAGACAACGGTCCGCTTACTACCTGTCAGGATGAGGCGATTGCCTGGATGGTAGAAACCTCAAGCAATGTGGCAAGCGTGATGACCGATGAAAGCAGCATCAACATCGTAGCTTCTCAGCGAAGTAACGTGATGAGCAATCTGGCGAACATGACCAACACCGTAAAGGCAGCCTTCCTTCTGGCTGGCGCCGAGGTAACTGTAGGCGACAAGTATCCTGCCTGGAAGATGCGCGCCAACAGCGAGCTTACCGACCTGGCTGTGAAGGCTTACGAAAAGCTCTTCGGCAAAAAGCCATTGGTAAAGGGTATTCATGCCGGTTTGGAGTGTGGTCTTTTCTCAGAGCGTTATCCTGAGCTCGATATGGTAAGTTTCGGTCCTACCCTGCGCAATGTTCACACCCCAGACGAGGCTCTTCTCATTCCTACAGTAGAGATGGTTTGGGATCACTTGCTGGAGATTCTCCGCAGCGTGGCTAAATAAGCAAGCGTGCTAAATAAAGCAACGAGCTTCATAAAAGCAGCGCGGCTTAATAAAAAAGAAGATGTCTATGATAAAGAAAATGATGTTTGTCATGGTTTCAGGACTTGTGCTGATGTTCACCTCGTGTGGCGATCAGCACAAGGCTCAATCTCTGGTCAAGGATTTTCTTGATGAAAACCTCGTTGATCAGGACTGCAGCTATGAGCGGTTCTCCCACCTCACTCCTACCGCCATGATCAGTTTCGACCAGATGAAGGTGATGCGACAAAATGTCAGCAAACTGCCTTACGTCAAGAAGAATATTGATTATAATGATGCAGCTTATCCCGACACCTTATTATATTTAAGGGCTACATACAAGCTGACCAACCATCAGGGCGAGAAGCAGGAAGTAACCCAAACCTTTTATCTTGATAAAGGTTTGACAAGAGTAATCGGGTTTAAGGAAAACTAAAAAAAATAGTTAAGAATTGCCTTTCAGCAAGGCAGTAAGAATAAACAGAAAGAGTTGACTAGCATTTTAACTAGCCAACTCTTTTTTCATATAATCTCTTATTTCTTTTCTAGCCAGAGTCAGACGATTCTCGGCCGCTTTATATCCGAGGTTCAGACTTTGGGCAATCTCGCTCACCTGCATTCCTTCGAAGAGATTCAGGCGGTAAACCTTGCTTCTCTTCTCCGTGAGCCGGGCAATGCCACGCTCCAGAATCTCGTTGGTCTGCTGGGCAGAGAAAACAGATTCGCCATCAACATCATATCTTCCCATCCAGTCGCTAGCTCCCAGGAAGTGTTCATACTCCTCAATCTTATGTTTGCGACGGTAATAATCGATAATCAGATTCTTGGCAATGGTGTATACAAAACAAGGTAAGGTTACAGGCGTAATCATCTTATCGCCTCGAAGTAATCGCACAAAAGTATTCTGCACGATGTCTTCAGCCTCGTCTGCCGGAAGCGAACGGGACATGACATACAACTTCAGCTCGTTGTAGTGTTCAGAGTAATAATCAGCAATAATGCTGTAATTTGAATTTGTTTGTTCCATGATGGCGATTGTTTTAATCATGTTTTTCGTTTATCGATATTGCAAAGGTAATAAAAAAAAGGAAAGCCACCAAAGGAAAGCGAAAAAAAATGTGCTAAATGTTCGTTTTGAAACATTTAGCACATATGATAGAAACAATTTGTAACATGAAATGTTACGCATCGCAAAGTTTTATTTTTTAATTCAAACCTTTTTACAGGTTGGATTACTTAATCATGTCAACGCTTCTCTTGAGGAATGCGTCAAGCGAAGCACCCTTCAACATACCGTTCTGAAGCAGGGCGAGGTCGATGAGCTGGTGAACAATGTTGTTGTTCTTAGCATAGCCCGAGATGATTTCGTTGCGCTTAGCCTTCTCATCGCTGATGGCCTTCTCTGTGTTGTGAACATCATCCTTCTCCTGCTGGGTAATCTCTTCAGGCTTCTTCTTGTTCTGCTCCTGATGGAGTATGGCAAGGCGAGCTTCCTGACCCTTGATTTCTGCAAGGATTGGCTTCAATGTTTCAGCAGTGTTGGCCTCAGCATCTTCCAATACCTTCTTTACCAGAGCATGGTCTGAGTTCAGTACGATGTTGTAGCTGTCTGGCATCTGACCGTAGAAGTTCATGCCTGCCTGGAACTGGCTCATCGCCTTCATACGGCGCATGTACTCGTTCTGGGTGATGAGCACTGGCTGGTTCTGTTCGCCCAAAGCCTGAATCTCTACAAAGAATTCTGTCTTGTCAAGTTGAGGCATCTGAGAGCGGAATACTTCTGTCAAGTTGTCAGACTGCTCTTTGCTCAAATCGGTCTTCTTAGCATCTTCCTTCACGATGAGGCGGTCGATGATGTCGGCATCAACACGGGTAAAGCGACTCTTCTCCAGCTTCTGCTCCAGCATGTTTACCATCGGCGTATCGAGCTGACCTTCCATCAGGAGTACAGAATAACCTTTCTGCTTGGCTGCCTCGATGTAAGAATACTGCTCTTCCTTATTGTTGGCATAGAGATAAACCAGGTTGCCGTCCTTATCGGTCTGGTTGTCCTTAATCAGCGTCTTGTACTCCTCGAAAGTAAAGTACTTTCCCTCAACATCTTTCAGAAGTGCGAAGTCCTTTGCGCGCTCGTAGAAATCTTCCTGAGAGAGCATTCCGTAGTTGATGAAGATCTTGAGATCATCCCATTTCTCTTCAAACTCCTTGCGGTTCTCCTTGAAGATAGAGTTCAAACGATCAGCTACCTTCTTGGTGATGTAGGTAGAAATCTTCTTCACGTTGCTGTCGCTCTGCAGATAGCTGCGGCTTACGTTCAGCGGAATGTCCGGTGAATCGATTACACCATGAAGCAATGTGAGGAACTCTGGTACAATGCCTTCTACCTGGTCGGTTACGAACACCTGGTTGCAATAGAGCTGAATCTTGTTGCGCTGCATGTCGATGCTGCTCTTGATGCGTGGGAAGTAGAGAATACCCGTGAGATTGAATGGGAAGTCTACATTCAGATGAATCCAGAACAACGGGTCGTCCTGCATTGGATAAAGGGTGTGATAGAACTTCTTGTAGTCCTCATCCTTCAAGGTGCTAGGAGTCTTTGTCCAGAGAGGCTCCACATTATTAATAATGTTATCCTCATCTGTCTCCACATTCTTGCCGTCCTTCCACTCGGTCTTCTTGCCGAAAGCAACAGGCACTGCCATAAACTTGCAGTACTTGTTCAGAAGTTCCTCAATCTTGCTCTTCTGCAGGAATTCCTTGCAATCATCAGCAATATGGAGGATGATGTCTGAACCACGCTCAGCCTTGTCAGCATCTTCGATTTCGAAAGCAGGTGAACCATCGCAGCTCCACTTTACAGCCTTGCTTCCCTCTTTGTAGCTCTTAGTGATGATTTCTACCTTGCTGGCTACCATGAAAGAAGAATAGAAGCCGAGACCGAAGTGGCCGATGATGGCGTTGGCATTCTCCTTATACTTGTCGAGGAAGTCAGTTACGCCTGAGAATGCAATCTGGTTGATATATTTATCGATTTCTTCCTCAGTCATACCTATACCATGGTCGCTGATAGTCAAGGTTCCAGCCTTCTCATTGAGAGAGATACGAACGGTTGTGTCGCCTATCTCGCCCTTGAAATCGCCCTGAGCTGCAAGAGTCTTCAACTTCTGTGTAGCATCTACGGCGTTTGAAACCATCTCACGGAGGAAGATGTCGTGATCTGAATATAAGAATTTCTTGATGACAGGGAAAATGTTCTCTGTCGTTACACCAATATTACCTTTCTGTGCCATAATATAAAATGTTTTTATTCGTATTTACTTTATTATTGTTTGGCAAGGGGGCTTACAAATAGCGTGCCAAAATATAAGAAAGGTCTGAAAGCCCCAAATACATCACGCCCTGCAAAGGCAAAAGCTTCGTTGCATCAAGGTATAATCAAAGCTTTTGCTCTTACAGGGCGTGTAGAGTTCACTTTCGGAAACTGAATCTCATGGTTAAATGTCTCTTGGGAATCCCTTTGCCAAACCGCCTTCGCTTGTTTCCTTGTAAAGCGAAGGTAGGTCATGACCCGTCTGTCGCATTACTTCAACTACACGGTCGAAAGATACGGTATGATGGCCATCTGAGAAGGAAGCGTAGAGGTCTGCATCCAAAGCTCGGGCGGCAGCAAAGGCATTTCGCTCGATGCAAGGAATCTGAACCAGTCCGCAAACCGGGTCGCAGGTCATTCCGAGATGATGCTCCAATCCCATTTCGGCAGCATATTCTACCTGAGCCGGACTGCCTCCGAAAAGCTGACAGGCTGCAGCCGAAGCCATGGCGCAGGCAACACCTACCTCGCCCTGGCAACCTACATCAGCACCACTGATAGAAGCATTCTGCTTGACGATGTTGCCCACCAATCCGGCTGTAGCCAAGGCTCTCAAGATGCGCTGTTCACTCATATCATGAGAAGTAAACATGTGGTAGAGTACAGCTGGCAATACACCACAGGCGCCACAGGTAGGAGCTGTAACGATGGTGCCACCCGAAGCATTCTCTTCGCTCACAGCCAGCGCATAAGCATAAACCAAGCCGCGGCTCTGCAGGGAAGCACGGTAACCCTTCGCCTTTATATAATAGGTGGCAGCCTTACGCTGTAGCTTCAGCGGACCAGGCAAAACACCTTCATGGTCCAAACCATTCCTGATGCTCTGCTTCATCGTTTGCCAAACCATATCGAGATAATCCCAGATATCATCCGATTCGCATCTCTCAACATACTCCCAGAATGAGCGTCCGTTATCATAGCACCATTGCTTGATGTCGGCGAGCTTGTTCAGATCATAAACATCCTTGGCGCCCAGCTCTTCGTTGCCGGCAGTACCATCTGATATGGCTCCACCACCAATACTGTAAACGGTCCATTCATCAATAATATCGTCGTTCAGATCCTTGCCCACAAATTTCATTCCGTTGGGATGATAAGGCAGGAAAGTCTGTGGCTGCCAGATAATATTCACAGTTTTATGAGGTCTGAGCACTTCTTCTATTGCCACATCAGTCATGTGTCCCTTACCCGTAGCAGCCAGACTTCCATAGAGGGTTACTTCATAATAAGAAGCGTTAGGGCAACGCTCCAGAAAAAGTTTGGCAGCACGCTGAGGTCCCATCGTATGACTGCTCGATGGTCCCTTACCTATTCTATATAATTCCTTTAATGACTTCATTTTTCTCGTATTTAAAATTTTTTACTTATCGATTTTTCCCTTTTAATGGGCTCAGTTACTTATTTCTTCAGTTTACCATCCGAAAGTTACTTCATCTGCTTGGCTTTCAGGATGATGACATCCGTGAGAGGTCTGTCGTTGTTCGCCTTATCGGTAGCCACATTCTGAATCTTATCAACCACATCCATGCCTTCAAGCACCTCTCCGAATACAGTGTAGCCATTGTCAAGGTGAGGAACACCACCATGCTTGATGTAGCCCTTCTGCAACTGTTCTGAAGGAATGGCGTAATACTTGCCGTCCCGTTTCAGTTTTTCTACATAATATTCCATCTGTCGGGGAGAAAAATTTCTGCCCCAGGTGATGTAGAAATCAGTAGGCGCCGAAGCTTTCGTCGGATTTTCATCATCTCCTTCGCGAGCAGCACAGAGCTGTCCGCGCTTATGATAATATTTAGGATAGATGATTTCTGCCGGAACCGTATAGTTTACATCAAACTTCTGCGGCTTTTCCATGTTCACCTTTCTGCATGAATAATCGCCACCCTGAATCATGAAATTCTTGATGACACGCTGAAAGATGCAACCGTCATAATAGCCCGAATTGACAAGTTTCAGGAAATTATCCCGATGTTTGGGAGTATCGTTGTAGAGAGCCACGAGAATGTTGCCCATCGTAGTTTCCAGCAACACCTGAGGGCAAGTTGGATCGTGCGGTGTTTCCCAGTCTAGCAGAGAATCGGGCTTAGACGCCACAACTTTTCCGGCTGGTTCTGATGTGTTCTGATAGCCTTCACTCTGAGCGAATGTCGTAACAGGCACCGTAAGAAGAGCGAGTGTCAATAATCTGATGATCTTCTTCATATTTTTGTATAATTTTACATCTATTTATGTTATCGGATGCAAAGATAATGATTTTATTCTAAAAAATTGATTTTTTATGCGGGAAAAGTTACTTTGTTTCATACATTCTTCATATCTTTGCAGCAGAAGACAGAAAATGCAATCAATTATGAAGAAAAAAACATATATTATCATCGCTTTTTGCACTTTCCTCACTACTGAAGCAAGTGCACAGCAACAGGTAAGCTTCGGACCATTGCATAGTCCGGACAGTCCGCGCGAAGAATGGTTGCTGCCTGGCGATACGGTTTACCAGGCAGGAAAACCTATGATTTATCAGGGAAAACCGGTGAAGAATGCATATATGACTCCTGCCCGACTATCAGATAAGAAAGAAACTCTCGGCAAAAACGGTTTGCTGGGTGATGCTTCGCTAGACAGCACCTATTATAATAATCCCATCTCCAACCTTACCAACAGCTTGAGTTATCCGTTGGGCTATGGCTGGGGGCTGCACAAGGGATTGAATCTCTCGGTAGATCTTTCTGCCTTTGCCACATTCGGCAAGAATGTGCCTTACAGAGGCGGTTTCACCCAGACCATCGATGCAACCTACTTAACGCCACTCACCAAAGACAACAAACTCTGGCTGGCTCTGGGCACTTATATCAACAACGTAAACTATGGTGGAGACAGTTATCATGACGGTGGAGTCTACGGCATTCTGGGCTACCAGTTTAATGAGCATTGGGAGGCTTACGTTTACGGTCAGCTTAGTGTTGCCAACAATTACAATTCTCTCTACGGACGTTATGGCGGTTATGGCTATGGTCCCTACGGCTATTCGCCTTGGGGTTACGGAATGTATCCTTGGGGTATGGGAAGAGGAATCATGCCGGGTGGCTACGGAATGGGAGTACCTGGCGCCAACGTTTTAGGCGCCGGTGTAAGATACACCAACTCCAAAAAGACTTTCTCTATCGGCTTAAACGTAGAAGGAGTATGGTATGATAATAAGACGCCGTCCTATTTCAAGCAATACGACTATCCTGTGCCAAAGGCGCCTGAAAAAGATTAAAGAAAAGAGGTTCACTTTTCAATATAACGATATTGAAGTGAACCTCTAAGTTTATTCTGAAAAGAATCAGTTTACATAGAATCATCTCTCTCCATGAGATTATACCTATGAGTTTAGATTCTATTCAGCGAGAATCTGGACTATTCTTTCTGCTGAGCGGCCATCCCATCTGTCAGGAATGCCCGCTTTCTTCCATTCACCCTTCAGAAGTTTCTGCATAGATTGCTTCAGTAACTCCGGATCTTCAGCAACCAATTCGTTTGTACCCACCTTTACAGTTTCAATATGCTCAGTATAGCTGTTGAGCGTAATGCAAGGAACCCCATTGAAAGTAGCTTCTTCAGCCACATTACCCGAATCGGTAATCACACCTTTAGCGTGAGCTGTAAGATAAGCAAACGACAGATAATCGAGCGGCTGAACCACCTGGATTCCACTCTGATGATTACTCTCTTCCTGATAAGCCTTGAATGCGAGCACGAAGCCCAAGGCTTTACCTCGAAGCGGAGCAATCACCTTCACTCCAGCCTGGCGCGCCTCTTCATCTATGACAGAAATGAGTGATTTCATCTCATCAATGTTATTGACAATGGCCTTGCGGTTCAAGGTCAAAACCATATATTCGCCTTCTTTCAGATGAAACTCATCCATGACTTCAGGACGCTGCATTTTAGACTGAAGGAAGCGGATGTTGTCGATAAGCACATTTCCTACCATGTAAACCTTAGACAATTCTGCACCTTCCTTGTTAGCGATGCTGTTGTTTGAAATGCCAGCGGTAAAAAGGATATCTGACAAACCATCAATCACCAGACGGTTGATTTCCTTTGGCATGGTAATGTCAAAACTGCGGGTTCCTGCTGCAATATGAGCAAGCTGCACACCCTGCTTCTTGGTGACAATTGCCACAGCCATGGTTGAAGCCAGATCATCAACCACAATGACAACATCTGTAGCATTCTGCTGCAGATAGCGCTCAAACTGACCCATCACCTGTCCGGTAAGTTCGTTCATGTTTGGACAGTCTACGCCGAGATAAGCATCCGGTTTCTGAATGCCTAAGTCATCGAAAAGAGAAGATTCCAATGTCGGATCATCCTCTTTTCCTGTGTAAACCAACTGATAGCTGATTTCGTTACCAGCTTCCTGAGCATTACGAATTGCTCTAATTACGGGCGCAACCTTGATAAAGTTAGGTCTTGCACCTGCAACGATACAGATTTTCTTCATTTTTATCCTGTTTAATATTTTTTACTTACTGAACTTGCAGTTTACTGATATTCAGAGTGCTTTATTTCTTGAGTCAAAGGGTATTACCCATTGACTCAGAGGTCTTTATCCCTTAAAAAGATCTTTGATTCCTCCGATAGAACCCAAGAGATTGGTTGCCTCGTATGGCAGATAAACCACCTTATTATCCTTACCCTGAGCCACTTCCTGCATCATGCTGATGTATTTCTGGGCCAGGAGATAGTTGGCTGGATTCGTACTCTGCCCTACAGCTTCCGTAATCTTCTGAATGGCAATAGCCTCGGCCTCAGCCTTACGGATGCGGGCAGTAGCCTCACCTTCTGCATTCAGGATAGCCTGCTGTTTGGCAGCCTCAGCCTTGTTCACGATGGCAGCCTTCTCACCTTCTGAGAGCAGACGCTGCTTTTCCTTCTCACCTTCAGAAGTCAGGATGGTAGCTCGCTTGTTGCGTTCTGCCTGCATCTGCTTTTCCATCGCCTGGAGCACACTCTCAGGAGGTGTAATATCCTGCAACTCTACTCGGTTTACCTTGATTCCCCACTTATTGGTTGCATCATCCAAAACTGCACGGAGTTTGGTGTTAATCGTATCGCGGGAGGTAAGCGTCTGGTCAAGTTCCATCTCACCTATTATATTACGCAAGGTAGTTTGGGTCAGTTTCTCTATGGCGTTTGGCAGATTGTTGATTTCATACACACTCTTGAATGGGTCCACAATCTGGAAATAGAGCAACGCATTTATCTGCATCTGGATATTATCCTTAGTGATTACGTTCTGACGGTCGAAATCGTAGACCTGTTCACGAAGGTCGATGCTGTTTGTATAAACGTATCTTCCGTTTCTCATAGACACAATATCCTTGGCATGGTCAATGAAAGGAATGATGACATTAATACCCGGCTTGAGCGTGGCAAAATATCGTCCGAGACGCTCTATGATTTTCGTCTCACTCTGAGGGATGATAACGATGGTTTTCTTAACCACTACGAGTGCAAGTGCTACTAGAGCCACCAGCACATAAATTCCTATGTTCATGATGTTTATACGATTAAGTGAATAATGTTGATTCAAAATTTTCCTACTTAAACTTTTTCTACCTTGAGGATGATAGATTCGTGACCTAAGATTCGAACCTTATCGCCTACAGCAAGCGGTTCGGCAAGATGCGGAGCTTCCGCTTTCCAATCATCTCCATCCAGTTTCACTCTACCATATCCTCCGGCAGGAATCATCTCGGTCACTTCCCCTATCTGTCCTGCCAGCGCATCGGCGTTACTGCGGCGGTCTTCCCCACCCTTGTGTAGCGATTTCAGCAGATGCGGACGAACCAACCAGATGCTAAGCATGGAGCAGATAGCCCAAACCACTACCTGCACCCAGAAAGGTGCTCCTACTAATGCCACAGGAATGCTGATAAGCGCCCCAATGGCAAAACAAGTAACATAGAAATCGCCCGAAGACAACTCTAAGATGAGGCAGATGAACATCACCGATGTCCATATCAGCCAAAGGTTATGAGATAAATACTCCATACTTAACAATTTTAGTTTGATACTTCTAATCCTTATCTTCTGCGGGTTGTAGTCTTCTTTCTGGTAGTAGAAGTCTTGCCCGTAGAACCTACCTTATAAGTAGTCTGAGGTTTATAATACTTCAGTGCAGTAGGCATTTCCTTCTGCAAGGCAGCAATACGTTTGGCGTCTGAAGGGTGATCACTGAAAATATCGCTCTGATTGCTGCTTGAGCCCTGCGACATTCTCTTCCAGAAAGGAATGGCCTGCTGAGGATCGTAACCAGCCATGGCAGCGAAGATAAGCCCCATGTAATCTGCCTCGGTTTCATTATCACGGGAATACTTCAGATTGCGGAATGAGAAATACTGTCCGGCAACTGCACTTGCCACATTACCTACACCATTACCTACTGTCTGGTTCAACACAGTTCCCAGGATGCTTGTACCGGTTTGCTGATTCTGCTGTTTGGTGAGCTGCTCAGCACTATGTTTAGCCACAGCATGAGCTATTTCGTGACCCAAAACGATTGCCAAACCGGTATCATTCTGAGTGTAAGGCAAAAGTCCTTCATAAACCACGATTTTACCGCCAGGCATGCAGAATGCATTGGCAGACTTATCTTGTACCAGATTGAATTCCCATGAATAATTCTTCACGTCGGCTTCAAATCCGTTCTGCTTCAAATAGAGTTCAACAGCATTGGCAAGTCTTTTTCCTACTCGCTGAACCATCGCCGTATTGGCTGCATTGGTCGACTTCTTGGCAGAAGCCATGTACTTTGTGTATTCCTGATTAGACAGACTGAGAACCTGCTCATCGGATACAGAGATGCGATGAGTGCGACCGGTCAGAGGCACCGTCTGAGTAGTGCCGCAAGATGACAGCGCAATGACTGCCACAACCGTCAAAACTAAAACCTTAAACTTTTTCATCTTAACTTACTTATGTATATTAAATATGTTTATTCATTAAGTTTATGTGCTGTTTGAAACACATTTTCTCTGCAAATATACTATTTCTAGTTGAAACCACCAAAGAAAAATGAGAAAAACATGAAATATAACCTAAAAATAACACAAGATAACTGACAAAAAAGGGGTGTACGAAAAAAAGATGGCAAAAAAATAAGGTGTGGCACAATCTTTGCAGTTTCGCAAAACCGTCAGACTGCCAGATGACAGCTGCCCGAGAAAGCAGCATTATCAGCAGACTGGGTTTAAGAAGTATAACATTAAAATATTTTAATATGAACACAAAGAAGGAAGTGCCTGTATTGCTCTTGACAGGCTACCTGGGTAGTGGAAAGACAACCCTTCTCAACAAGATTTTAGCTAACGAAAAAGGTATTAAGTTTGCCGTCATCGTCAACGATATTGGTGAAGTCAATATTGATGCAGCCCTGATAGAAAAAGGTGGCGTAGTAGGTCAGAAAGATGATTCGCTCGTTTCTCTCCAGAATGGTTGCATCTGCTGCACATTGAAGATGGACCTGGTAGAACAGCTCAAGGAAATCGTAGACATGAAGCGTTTCGATTACATTGTCATCGAGGCTTCCGGAATCTGCGAGCCTGCTCCTATTGCACAGACCATCTGCTCTATCCCATCCCTCGGTCCTCAATACGTCGAGAATGGTATTCTGCGCCTTGACAGCATCGTTACCGTAGTAGATGCTTTGCGCATGAAGGATGAATTCTCCAACGGCAGCGACCTGATGAAGAAGAATATGGATGAGGAAGATCTAGCTTCGCTCGTCATCCAGCAGATTGAGTTCTGCAACATCATTCTTCTGAACAAGGCTGCAGAGGTTGAACCAAAGGAACTGGAGCACCTAAAGCAGATTATCCGTGCCATCCAGCCTAAGGCAGAAATCTTTGAATGCAACTATGGTGACGTTGACTTGAATCTGATCGTCAACACTAAGAAGTTTGATTGGGAAACCGTATCCACTTCAGCCGGTTGGATTCAGGAGATTGAATCAGAAAGAAACGAAGAGCATGAAGAAGATGATGAAGAAGAAGCACATGAACATCATCACCATCATGATCATGACGAGGAAGACGAACATGAGCATCATCATCATGACCACGATGAGCATGACCACGACCACGATGAGCATGAGCATCATCATCATCACCATCATCACGACCATGACCATGATCATGAAGGCGGAGAAGTTGAGGAATACGGAATCGGTACATTTGTCTACTACCGCCGCAAACCTTTCGACCTGGGTCTCTTCGATGATTTCGTAGCAAGAAAATGGCCTAGAGACGTGGTTCGCGCCAAGGGAATCTGCTATTTCGATGATGAGCGCGACATGTGCTACGTGTTCGAACAGGCGGGCAAGCAGAAGACTGTAAAGCAGGCTGGCCAATGGTTGGCTACCATGCCGAAAGACGAACTCGCCCAGGTCTTGATGAACAACCCACAGCTGCAGAAGGAATGGGATCAGGAATTGGGCGACCGCATGATAAAAATCGTATTCATCGGTCAGCATATCAAGGAACAGAAAGATGCTATCATTGCTGAGCTCGACAAGTGCTTGGCGTAGAATCTTATTCACCCGGCTTCCTAGCAAAAAGCAAAGGAAAAATAGCTCAAAATGAGCAGAAAACAAGAAAAACGGAGGAAAACGAACAAAAAAGTGAAGTTTTTCCTCCGTTTTTTAGTTTAATTCGTTTTTTTTTGTTAATTTTGCACCCGAATAATAAAAGCGTAATTAATATGAAGACAAACTTCAGACAGGCGTATATTAAGGACTTTGCTGCTTGCTGGAAAGTCATCGACCAGGCTCGCCAAAGTATGATAGAATCAGGACGTCACCAATGGACTGAGGAATATCCATCAGAAAAAGACATCAGAAAAGACATAGAAAATGGCAACGCCTTCGTTCTAACTGTAAACGAAGAAGTGGTTGTCTATGGAGCAGTCATATTGAATGGTGAACCCAAATATAAGAAATTAGTAGGCAACTGGATTACCGATGGCGATTATTATGTAATACATCGCTTTGCCACGTTGCCTAGTTTCCAGCGTGAAGGTTTGGCGCGTATTTTCATCAGTAAGGTGAACAGCATGTGCGAGGTAGAAAAAATACCTAGCATCAAGGTTGACACCAACTTTGACAATACGCCGATGATCAACCTTCTGTCTTCGATGGGTTTCTGCATCTGCGGACGTGTAAACTATGGAGGAAACAGAGGTCAGCGTTTCGCCTTTGAAAAACTCTCCATAGCTATGGAACCTGCAGATTAATTTCTGACCATCGAAAAACACAACATTTGATTAACATCCTCAAACATTCATTATGGAAGAGAAACTATTGCAGATGAAGAGCTTGGTTGAAAGACTCAACCAAGCTTCGGATAGTTATTATAACGGAAAAGGCGAACTCATGACCGACTATGAGTGGGACGCCCTTTTCGACCAGCTCAAGAGATTGGAAGAGGAAACAGGCGAAATTCTGCCTGACTCCCCTACTAATCGCGTGTCAGAAGATTCTATCGTAGGAAAGAAAGAGGAGCATGAATTTGCCGCCCTCTCTCTGGCAAAGACCAAACAGGTAAGTGATCTTGTAAAATGGGCAGAAGACCGCCCTATCTGGATTTCATGGAAACTGGACGGACTGACCCTCGTAGTAACCTATGACGGCGGAAAACTCACCAAAATCGTTACACGCGGTAACGGACACATCGGCACCAACATTACCCACTTGGCTCCAGCCATTTCAGGCATTCCTGCTACCATTTCAGAGAAAGGACATCTTGTAGTTAGAGGAGAAGCCGTCATTTCGTATGCCGATTTCGAACAGTTTATCATCGAAAGTGAAGGCGATTACGCCAATCCACGAAACCTCGCTTCAGGCTCACTCACGCTGAAGGATATTGAAGAGGTGAAGCAGCGCCACATCCAATGGATTCCGTTCACCCTGGTTTATACTGAGCGGGAACTTACCTCATGGGGCGAACGCATGCAGATGCTGAAAGACCTGGGGATGAATCCTGTAGAACGTGAGCGTATTGACCACCCTACCACAGAAAATATCCAGCTGGAAATAGACAAGTTTACGGAGAAGGTGACAAGCAAGAAGAATCCTTTCCCGGTAGACGGACTGGTGATTTGCTACGATGATACGGTTTATGCAGCTACCGGTTCGGTTACAGGCCACCACGCTACGAGGGCTGGATTTGCCTTCAAATGGCAAGATGAACATGCTGACACCGTACTCGACCACATCGAATGGTCGTGCGCAGCCAGCACCATCACGCCTGTAGCTGTTTTCAAACCGGTAGAACTGGAAGGAACCACCGTGCAGCGTGCCTCGCTCTGCAATGTAAGCGAATGCGAGCGTCTGGGCATTGGCGACAAGGGAACCAGACTGCAGGTCATCAAGGCCAATAAGATTATCCCGAAGGTAATCAATATTACAGAGGTTGTGGGTAGTTTTGTCATTCCCGCCGAATGTCCGGTTTGCCATGCGCCAGCCGTAGTGCGCGAGAGTGAGAGCGGCACCAAGACTCTCCATTGCACCAATGCAGCCTGCCCAGCCAAACAACTTAAGAAATTTGCCCGCTTCGTCAGCAAGGAAGGAATCAATATTGACGGAATCTCAGAACAGACTGTCTGGAAATTCATCAATCATGGTTTTATCAGGGAATATGCAGATTTCTACAAACTGAAGAATTATGCGTTCGAGATTTCCTGTTTCGAAGGATTTGGCAAGAAGAGCGTAAGCAATCTTCTGGAGAGTGTAGAGAAAAGCCGCCATACTGACGGCCGTCATCTACTCTACGCCTTGAATATTCCGCTCTGCGGCGGCGATGTGGCTAAAAAACTGCTCAGCCGTTACAAGGTGAAGGAGCTGATAGAAACAGCTCGCCTGAGCATGTTTGACGATGAGTTTGCAAGCATTGATGGCATTGGACCTGAAAAGAGTGCCAAATTTATCGCATGGTTCAAGGACGATATTCATTTCCAGCATGTGCAACATCTGCTGTCCGAGCTGATTATCGAGGAGCAGGAGCCTGTAGAAACGGGAAATAAATGCCAGGGGCTGACTTTCGTCGTAACGGGAGATGTGCATCATTACAAGAACCGCAACGAGCTGAAGGCTTATATTGAAAGCCAGGGCGGCAAAGTTACGGGAAGCGTGAGCAAGAGTACTAACTTCCTGATTAACAACGATGCAGCTTCGCAGAGTTCGAAGAACAAGAAAGCCCATGAACTCAATATTCCAATCATTACTGAGGATGAGTTCATAGAAAAGTTTCAGGAGTAAACAAGTGAATAAAGCGAAATAAAAAGCGAAAGCCAGATTCCGGATTACGGACTTGGCTTTCGCTTTTCTAGTTTTAAGAACCTGCAAATTCTCTGTTATTATTCTCCCAGGAACTGACCCATGAAGAGAATGGCGCCACTGTTACGTTCGGTAATGAAATAAACGAATGGACGGTTGGCATGAAATTCTACACGCTTCATCTCGTTAGGACCCAGTGAGGTCAGCATCACAGCAGCTGTTACGGCAGCAGCCTTTGTTCCACGCTCGCTTACCTCAATCTTTGCCTTTTGCAACATCTTCGATACGTAGAAGCTGCCATTGGCAAAACGGCTGAAATCTGCCGTGCCTGGCTGGAAGATGCTTGGAGCTCCCAATTTACTGATAATCTGGTTGAGCGACAAATCCATCTCTGTGGTAAACTTAGGGAATTTTAAATCTACCTGGCAACGGTCCATGTCATTACTCAACTTCTGAAGTTTATCAGCATCCATCTCCTTCATCACCTCGCTGATGCTCTTGCCAGCCTTAGGAAGAAGAACGGTCATCTGATAACTTCCATTTCCGTATGGCAGCTCTACAGCCTGCAACTTATCATTTTCAGTATAGGCAAACTTCTTGTTCAGGTGCATCATGTTCACCTTCTTAATATCGCGGGTGTAACCGCTGAAGTTCTCGAGGCGGGTATTCTTCGCATCAAACTTCTCCTGCCAGATTCCATTAAAATAAATAGCATTCAGAAGGTAAGAAACGGCTGCAGGGTCTACCTGGTCGATGATGCTAGGAATCATGCCTTTAGTCTGCTTCTTGCACCAGTCATTAATGCGAGTGGCAGATTTAGGAGAGGTAAAGTCCATGCTCTCCACGCCCGCCTGATAAGAATCGGCTACGGTATGAGCGAAATCGCTGTTCAGTCTGAAATTCTTATTGATGGCGATAAAATTGGCAATATTTACAGTTGTCTGCTTGTCAAGTTTGCCAGCCGAAAGCATCAGCGCCTTATAACAGTCGTTGAGTTCCTTCACGCTCACGCCCTCGCAACCGATCGCCTTCAGAATCTCCTGCTGAGTCTTGCCGTCGGCACCATTTGCAAGCATTCCCATCAGATAGGCGATGCTCATTGGCGAAACCACCTCAGAATCCATACCGCTGATCTGCTGATAGAGTCTGAAAGCGAAATCGTTGTTCTTCTTCACGATGTTCTGCTGAGCCTCTGAGAGGACAAGATAACTCTCGTCCATTTCCTCATCTGCCGACGGACGGGCAGCCTCTGCCTCTGTTATCTTCTCAGCCTTTGTTGCGTTCTCATTCTGTGCATTCTTGCTAGTGCTGCAAGAAGTCATTGCCATTGCAGCTGAAGCTAAAATAGCTGCACTAAATACTTTTTTATTCATATTTCTCTAATTTATTAGTTCATTTTAATGACTCAACGCTCCTGAACCCGAAAGGGACTGTTCCTCTTTAAAAGGCTGTTCCCGAATCGGAATCTGAATCGTGAGTTCTGAAGATAAAATGAAAAATCGGCTAATCCTTGCATGGGAAAAGCCGATTTTACTATTTCTTAACAAAAAACATCTATGTTCTTTACAAAAATAATCAATGCAGCGGTGCCTCTTCCGAAGGTCTGCCAGGCTTTATTCTGAGATGATATCTGTTTCCATCATATTCCACGCGCATGATGTTCGTCCTGTTGGTCTTCATCTCATCGCTCGAATTAGCTACAAGATGTTCGTAGAGATCTATTGCCACATGACCCATCGTTCTGCGCAGATTGATTTCGATGCAAGGAACCACGCCCAGTCCGGTTCTGTTTACGTCCTCACCTTTCTGATTCAGCACAGCCTCGCAGAATTCATCCTTCTCCCCTTTCGTGCAGATCATCATGTCAACGCCGAACGGACCACTGTAAATATCCTTCAGCGCCAGCTCCATTACCTCGATGATGCGCTGTCTGATTCCGGCAAGCTGTGCCTCGCTAATAAGCGGTTTCATCATTTCCACCTTATCAGCTTCAGAGCAGAGCACATTGCCCGAATAGGCATTCTTGATCGTATCGAAGAGCGAAAGACCGCGATAGAGCGCCTTGCCATCTTTCATTTCAAACTCCATGGCGAAATCTCTCACCTTATTATATAGGGGTTCTACGGTTACGCCGCCCTGATGATAAATCATGTTTGCCACCCATCTTTCGAAGGTAGGATAATCTCCGGCTGTCTTGAAATCCTCAGCACTTACATATTTCACTCCCCTCCCGCTACTGCTCCAGGGAGCCTTGACAACAGCTTTGCCGTGCTGGAGAATGAGTTCTTTAACACGGGCCGTCTCAGTAACATATTCCACGCCTCGCTGCAGATGAAGGGCAGCCCATTGCCTGCTGCTCACCTCGCGTACCTTATTTAATACAGCATCAGTCGGCAACATAATCTCCGGCATTCCCAAACGCTCCAACTCACCTTTCAGCGACAGGTTCCATCCCCAGGGATGAACACTGTCCAGAAATTCAGTCTTGAGCAGATGCTTCAGCTGAGGCTTGGTGATGAACTCAACCTTGCTGTTCAGTTCAGCCCCAAAATGGCGCACCCTGTTCTTCGCAAAATCAATATCATCCACAAGTACGAGGTCGCCCTCTTCCGCCCAAAGAGCCGGAATGAAAGCAAGATCACTTCTAAGTTGTCTACCCGCATGAGGCGCGGTGAACTGTTTCAGATTTGCAGCCAAAGCCAAATCATGTTCTGGATTGAAAATATGTAACTTCATGGTGCAAAGATATAAAGAAAAGTGCAAAAAAGGGCAGAAAATCCCCATTTTTACTTAGACAAGTGCTAAATAATGAAAAAAAAGTTACTTTTTGCTATCTAGAGTTTGCAAATTAGAAATAATTAATTACCTTTGCATCGTAAAAACAATTAGAAACGATATAAACTCATGGAAGAAGCATTCTTCAGAACACATACATACCTCGTAGAGCATACGGACGCACCAGTAAGACGCACTCTGATGGACGAAATCGACTGGAGCGACCGTTTGATTGGCATAAAGGGAACACGCGGTGTAGGAAAGTCTACATTCCTCCTTCAATATGCCAAGGAGCACTTTGGCCCTACTGACCGCAAGTGCCTGTATGTGAATATGAACAATTTCTATTTTCAAAGCAGAGGAATCGCAGATTTTGCAGGTGACTTTGTTCGCCACGGCGGCAGAACCCTTCTCATCGACCAGGTCTTCAAGCAGTCGGACTGGAGCAAGGAGCTGCGCAAATGCTACGACCTCTATCCAGAGTTGAGAATCGTGTTCACAGGTTCCAGCGTGATGAGACTGAAGGAAGAGAATCCTGAGCTCAATGGAATCGTGAAAAGCTATAATTTGCGAGGCTTCTCTTTCAGAGAGTTTATCAACCTGCAGACTGGCAACAGTTTCAAGCCATATACACTCGATGAAATCTTGCGCAATCACGAGCACATCATCAAGCAGATACTGCCTAAGGTGAGCCCGATGAAATACTTCCAGGACTACTTGCATCATGGATTCTATCCATTCTTCCTGGAGAACCGCAACTTCACGGAGAATCTACTAAAGACAATGAACATGATGACCGAGGTAGACATCCTCCTCATCAAGCAAATCGAACTGAAATATCTCACCAAGATCAAGCGGCTCTTCTATCAGCTAGCTGTAGAAGGTGCCAAGGCTCCCAACGTGAGCCAGCTTGCCGACGAGATCAACACCAGTAGAGCTACGGTAATGAACTACATCAAGTATCTTGCTGATGCGCGACTCATCAACATGATTTACCCTACCGGGCAGGAGTTCCCAAAGAAACCATCCAAGGTGATGATGCACAACTCCAACCTGATGTACGCCATCTATCCTATCAAGATAGACAAGCAGGAGGTAATGGAAACATTCTTCGTCAACTCGGTCTGGAAAGACCACAAGGTAAGCCAGACCGGCAAGGACCACTACTTCATTGTAGATGGTGAGAAGAAGTTCAGAATCTGCGATGCGCAATCTCCAAACAAGGTGCGCAACAATCCCGACATCATCTACGCCCGATACAATACCGAGGTAGGCAAGGACAACAGGATTCCGTTATGGCTTCTGGGTTTCCTATATTAATATAAGGTGTAGGAATTGGCAAAAAACATTCGAAAGACAAAAACAGAACTGAAAATTGAACTCTCAAACAGATTCAACTATCAAAGTTCAAAGGAATAAAAATACAAAACATTTTTAATATTTTATCTAAAAGTAAAATGGCTAAAGAGAAAAAATTTATCACTTGTGATGGTAACACAGCTGCTGCACACGTAAGCTACATGTTTACTGAGGTTGCTGCTATCTACCCTATTACTCCATCATCACCAATGGCGGAGCATGTAG